>Ga0315914_1000400_pt1 | contig 52380 bp, 32 predicted proteins | sample MpolenodulesMG_FD_203920 | JGI IMG/M metagenome (GOLD analysis project Ga0315914, IMG submission 203920) | Medicago polymorpha root nodule microbial communities from Los Angeles, California, United States - elongated nodules | ecosystem: Host-associated > Plants > Roots > Nodule | place: USA...
AAAAAAAATATTGATAATTGTGGTTCGATTCTTTGATTTTTTTGTTAAATTAAAAATATTTAAAATTTCGATAATTGCTTATGTAATGTCACATCCAAACACTTCAATTTATGTAAGTACTTTTTAGTGCACATATCCAAACATAAATAGCTTATCAAGTATAAGAACTTATGATGTAAGCTCTAATATTATAAGCCATAATGCTATAAGCATCTATATAAGCTGTTTATCCAAACGGGGCCTAAAACAATATTCTTTTAACTTAATGACCATAAATTTTCAATGCAAAATAGAAATCCAAAAACATCGATAAACATTTTAATTTGTTCAAACCTATTTTGAAATGAAGTAATTGGTTTCACTACTATGTATAAGAAATAATCAATTTTAAATCTGAACTTTTTTTAATTTCAAATATGTTTTTCTAATTTATGAAATATATTTTCTACTTTTTTTTATTTTGAAAATTAAGTTCCAGATTTTTTTTATTTTTTTTGAGAAAAAAAAATATGAACTTTTAATTTTTTAAAATTTTCGAAAAATAATTTTCAGATTTTTAAACTTTTTTGTGTTTTTTTCTTTTTTTAATTAAATATGATGTGTTAAATGAATTATACATGTGGCCAATGAAAAAATAATAAAAAATAAAAAGAAATATCCACGTCAGCGCCACATATGAGATTCTGCTGAGTCATAGGGGTCAGGGGGCAATCTTGAAGAATCTTTATTTTACAAAGACAAAATCTAAAAAAATAATTTTACAGGAGGCAAAACCAAGAGTGTCATATATTACAAGGGGGTAAAGCACTATTAACCCTTAATGTAAAATATAAATAGGGGGTATATTGTGGGTCTAATGAGACCTATTTTAGAGTTTTTTGATGGATTGTATGAATATTTAAAAAATAGAGTTGAGTTATTTAAATAATTGAGAAGTGTAAAATAACATAAAGTACTAAATGTGGTCAATTTAAACCACCAAATTGGATATCTTGGACGTGCATGCTCTAAGGATCATCAAATTGATACCTAGTTTTTTTTTTTTTTTTAAAAAAAAAACTTCAAATTTTTAGAGAACAATTTGAGTATTAAATTTTGGACTAACTATATGGTATACAAATGAGACAAATTTTACTTCATGCACACACTAGTTTCTACCATTACATCAATAATCTTACCAATAAATTAAATAAAATATGACATGACTTTTTCATCTAATGATGAAAAAGACGCATATGTATGATGCAAAACCATTTTTCTTGCGCAAAACCTTAATCTTTTATCGGACTTAAATTGATCCATGTTTAAATCGTGAGGACCTTTAGTCTTATCCAAGATGAAAAAGAAATTGAATTATTCCATCTCTTTCAACCACACAAATTAATAAATTGAAAAATAGCAAATGACTTACATATAACGAACGTCTTGTATTCTATTAAATCATAAAAATATTTTGTAGGAGAGTTTTGAGGGGTTTTGGAGGGTCTATATGAATTCTTCAAATTTAATCTATGTTGTTATAATATTTTTAAAATAAAAAATATAGTAATCATATGCATTAATTTTTCATTCTCTAAAAAACTAATCTTTTAAAAAAATTGAAAGATTTCTCCATTTTCCCTAGTATTTTCTATCCATCAAACCCTTCCCGTCCCCTCCAAACTCCCAAACAAAGCCTTAATGTTTGGAAATTCTGAAGTGTTTATAATTGTGCGTATTGTTAGTCAAAATAGTCATTAACACTAAAATGCTCTGTTAATACTATCACGTCGGTCCCTTAACACACTTATTTAAAATGTTCCGTCAATACTATTATGTCAGTCTTTTAATATATTTATTCATTGTCATGTCAGTCTCTATAAATATTTACTTAATCTCAATATCATATCAATCTATATAAAAAATAAAAAGCGTTACCATCAGATTTAAGAGATTATTTAAAGACTATTTTGATTAACGATGTGATTGATGGTGTTTTAAAAGACTATGCATGTCATGTGTTATTAAACTCTTGAATTAACATGGGGTGGAGGCGAGGGTATAAAGGGGAAAAGAAAAGAAAAGAGAAAAAGGGGAGAAAAGAGGTTGGTGATTGGTGGTAAAAGGAGAGAGAGAGAGAGACAGAACAACAACAAATCTTCCTTCCTTCTTCCCGTCCTTCGAGACGGTCTTCATCCATCTTCCTTCCCCTTAATCCTCAGGTACTCTCTCTCTCTCTCTAGATCTAATTCTCTCTCTCTCTCTCTCTCTCTCTCTCTCTCTCTCTCTCTCTCTCTTTGGATTCAATTCTCTCTCAGATCCTTCAAATTTTGGAATTTAAACACTACAATGTAATTTGCCTTTTTCTTTGGATCGAGGAACGGTTATCGTTTTGTGATTTATGAATTGGTAGGTTCAGTTTAGCTTTCGCGCCACACTTTTTATTGATTTATCATTGGAATGCCTCTAACCTGCTTTTTACGCCTCTCTTGTTAATATCGATTTTGGAAAACCAAATTAAATTATGACCATGGTAGCTTCTAGAATAAGGTCTCAATTATGTCCCCCATTGCATGGTAGCTTATAGGGTAAGCTCCAAAATGATTATAATTTCTTAATGTAATTTTAAGAAATGAAAATATGTAGGAATGAAAATGGGATTAGGAATTCAGCAGTATGATTTCAAAAGATAAAAGAAAATCAATTTAGGTACATACGACTATTTAATGATTCTGGGCTTTTCAGATCTTTCGCTGAATACATTTTTTTAGAAAATTTTATGCTTTCTTTAGAATTAGTTTTCGAGTATTTGGTCCAATATGCATGGCTATGTTTCTCAGTGCATGTTTCCATTTCTTGGCGTGACATTGTGATAGAGACGAACTAGTATTACTAGAAGAAATAGGGAAAATCCCAAATTTACAGTAGAACTTCTAGGTTTTGTTTGCAAGTTTGGAGGGGAAGGGAGGGAGGGATTTGGAAAAAACAGAAGAAGCAAGTGGAAGAAATATATGACATTGAGATAGGAAGGCTTTGAAATTGAGGGGTTTATTTTTCTTCATATTACAAAATCCTTCTCATTTGGGGAACTAAAAAATTGTATTAGAGGAGGGTTTTGGGGAGTTTTAGAGGGTTTACATGAATTCTTCAAATTTAATCTATCTATTTATAATATTCTTAAAGTTAAAAATATATTAATTATAAGCATTAATTTCTCATTCTCTAAAAAGTTATTTTTTCAAAAAATGTGAAAGATTTTGCAATTTCCCCCTATATTTCCAACCCTCCAAAGCCTTTCCTTCCCCTCCCCTCCAAACTCCCAAACAAAGCCCTAGAGTATTGGAGAGACTCTACACTCTCCCAATGCCAAAAGGCCCAAAGTGTATACAAATGACAATATCCTCTCGTCTCTTATCACTCCTCTCTATTTACAGGCAGCATAATTTATTTGGCCTAACTATCTCTTAACACACCTACTAACTAACCCATGGACTAACTAATTAACTAACCAACAACAACTTAACTAACAACTAACTACTTAACTAGCAATAGCAAGCCTATAACATTGGTTTAATCTTTCACTCTAGATTAAGTTGTTCTACTTAACTAGCAATAGCAATAGAAAGCCTATAACTTAACTCCTCAGATTTTAGTTGTTCTATTTTATTTTTAGTAGCAAATTGGGGACGTGCTTGTGTTTTGGTTGAAGGTTAAATTGAGATTTCACATTGGTTCTTCCTTTTTGTTTTGCCCATCACTGCCTTCCTATTAAGCGATTTACAATTAAATTTCAATCATTGAGCCATAGTGAAAAATCTGGAACTTGTTAAAATTTGACCATTAAATTTGAAGAGATAGGAGCAGTATTGTGTGTAAACATGTTTAGATGCTCTTATTTTTATTCTCTCAATAAAGCCGGGACATTAACTAAACCCAACAGTATATTTTTTATGGTTCATTGTTGAGGGACTTAATTGAACCGTCACCCTAGACACCACCATTATTAAGTGTTGATTGAATGAATTTTAGTTGGTTGTTGATGCTTCATACTGTTTTAATTTTGATGATCTAAGAGCATTGGCATCTATTTGATTTGTTGTCTTTCCTATGTTTTGTTTAGATATCTATTTAGGCTGACCATGTGTATGGCATAAAATTATTAATCCAATCTAGGGTTTGCTTGTGTTATCTTATTGCAGGTTGATCTGCATTTGAATCTTAAGCTTCCTGATTTATTTTATGAAACATGGATGGAGTTCTTTTCTGGTCCAGCTGCCACCAGTATTGTTTGTTTTCATTACAAAAAATGCTCAACTGGCGATTCCTCATCCTTGGAGAATTTATTCCGGTTTCCTTTGTTAATTGCACTTAGTTGTGTGTTCTCCTTTAATGATCAGCACAGTGTGTGTGATGCTTGTTTTTTCTGAGAGAAGTGCTGCATCTTTAGGGAAAGTGTACAAGTAAGAATCTATTCTTCTTTGAAAGAAACCTTTAAAGAGATTTGTTTCTTGACAAGTGTTCCTCTGACAGTGCATTGCTGACCCAACATCCAGTTGAAACATCTGAACAATCCACTTCTGGGGTAAGAGATCTATTATGTGGCACTTCGATATCACCTTCATCTGCTTTAGTTTACTTAAAGATAACTCAACCTTTTCTTTCTTCTACAGGAATGAAGTAGATAAACTGGCGTCTGATAGGATACTGCCTGTATCTTTAGTGTTGGATAAGCAATTGCATTGAAACAGTGCAGATTATAGTTTTTAATAATTGTCTTGTTATCCTGATGGGTTTTGCTGATGAGAAAACATCTTTTACCTGAAATTTCTTAATAACGCCTATGTAGAAGTGGCTATTATTATTGAAGTTCTGAAGTGTTGGGTTACAGTGATTTTAGCTAGAGTTTATCTTGTAGCTTTGGTCAATCATTTTGGTTAGACCTAGGAATTGCAATTATGATCTCCAGTAATTATTCATTTCTACATCCTACGTCCTTCTACCATTACAAAGCCACGGGTCTATTAAAGTATTAATCAATAAGGCTGTGCAGCCCTTCTATTAAAGTTTCTGCCTTTTGCCAATTTTTGCCACGACAAAAAATTGACCCTGGAAATTGGCAATTTGCTGGACCAGCAGATATCTGTAATATTTTATACTCCTCAGCATTGTCTAATAGAGTTAAATACTACCTATCTTTTGAATAAAGAGCTGCTTTGGGTTCGGTTGGAACAATGGAAAGGTGATTATCTTTTACAGAAATTGACATTTAAAATTTTATTGTTGAATGAATACCTTTATCGTTTCTTTCTTTTGCAAACAAAGGTACAAATTAATTAAGGAAATTGGTGATGGAACATTTGGGATTGTCTGGAGAGCCATTAATAAGCAAAGCGGTGAAGTTGTAAGTATTCTTTAATGGGAAGAATATTGGTGTTCCTTGTGAAGTTGGACCGTGTGTTTCATTCTAATTTGTCATAAAATTACAGGTTGCTATCAAGAAAATGAAGAAGAAATATTACTCTTGGGAGGAGTGTGTAAACCTGAGAGAAGTCAAGGTGTCACAACTTGCTATTCTTTCCTACGACCTATTTTATGGTTCATGCTTCTGCATATAATTATTCTCTAATTTCCCTTATGACAGTCATTACGAAAAATGAATCACTCAAATGTCGTGAAGCTGAAGGAAGTTATTCGAGAAAGTGACATTCTGTACCTTGTTTTTGAGTACATGGTGAGTGACTGGATTTTATGGCATACTGGTGGCTGTTTTGAAGTCTAATACTAACTGTTTTAGGTCAATTTTGGATGATGCAGGAATGCAACCTCTACCAACTTATGAAAAAAAGGGAAAAGCTGTTTTCTGATGATGAAGTTAGAAATTTGTGTTTTCAAGTTTTTCAAGGTCTTGCATACATGCACCAACGTGGATACTTCCATCGTGATCTAAAGCCTGGTACTGTTTCATGAATTTTTGTAGTTTTGGCAGAGTATGTATGATAGAATGGTAACAAAATTGTATTTATAATTATACTTTATATAACATGTAAGGTGTATACTATTAGCACTTTGTTCTATCAATGTATCATCAACTCCTCATATTTTCAATTTTATTTTTTTTAATGTAGTTTTGGCTTGCTGATTAATTGAATTTTCGTATCATGAGAAAATATAGACTAGGTGCTTGGTGTGTTGTAATCTATGTTGCTGTGCTACAAAGTTTTTCTGTTTGATTCAAGGTATGGTTTTTTGCAGAAAACTTGTTAGTCACCAAGGATATTATTAAAGTTTCTGATTTCGGCCTAGTGCGAGAGATCAGCTCACAACCACCCTATACTGAGTATGTCTCCACACGGTGGTATGTGTCTTTAACTTGAATTCATCATTATTTTATAGATGTATAATGCACCGTGTGATGTATATTAATGACATGTATAATGACCCATGGTCAGGTATCGTGCTCCTGAAGTCCTGCTTCAGTCTTCCCTTTATAGTTCCAAAGTTGGTAAGTGTCTGATAATGAATAATTGCTCATAAAAAATTATGATCTTGATTATGGCATTACTTATAGTGATGATGATGAGTACCATACTAACAATTTATTTGTTTTTATCTTCCAGACATGTGGGCTATGGGTGCTATTATGGCTGAATTGTTCACACTCCGGCCTCTATTTCCGGGTACCAGGTATAATGTTCTATCTCTTTCTCTCTGCTTCTACAGCTTCCCAGACAATGGTATTTTTTATTTGGATAAAGGAAATAAATATTTTTTAGGGAATTCACAAATTTATATGGCATCTCAATCTACTCTTAAAAATGTTACTAATCTTCACACATTTGACTCCAAGTTTCACAAATATTTGGTTGAAATTTGTAATTAGTATACTGCACAGTATATTTTCAAGTGGGTTGGAAATAAACCTATTCCATTATGGTCGTACATGCAGTGAAGCAGATGAGATCTACAAAATTTGCAGTGTGATAGGTAGTCCAACCGCTGAATCTTGGGCTGATGGACTCAAACTTGCTAGGGATATCAACTATCAGTTTCCACAGGTTAGTTCTCTTAATTTGAACTTATTGTTAAATGGAGTATCAGAAGCTTCTTTTGCTCTAGTGGAGGGTTTCTCTTTTCATCAAGTAGCTGCTCATTCACCTCGTACACTGAGTCAATAGACTTCTTTTCTGTCATAAGAGGAAGTTAGGTAACAAGAATGTGGCTGCTGTTTCCAGTTTTCAGCTTTAGGGGCACTTGTTTATAATTAATGTTCTAGGTGTGACATGTGTGGCAATTTAAGCATTCTACTAATCTAATGTTATTAAGCTTGATAAATAAGTTAGCACACATGCCATGTATTTATTTATAAACTAGCTAAATACCTTGGTATGAATAAATAGTGTAAAGATGGGTATACTATAATATTATTTATCAACTAGCACAAGTCACACCTAGCACATTACAATATTATTAATGTGCTATGCATAAATAATATTTCTAAATGTATATTTAGATCTTGACCGAAAAAAAATGTATATTAAGATGGGTCTAGATGTGATAAATAAATAATACCATAATCGGTATTGTCTTCAGCCAATTATTGTATGCCATGTATCTATTTCTACAGGTAGCTACTGCAGATCTCTCTGTACTGATACCATCCAGAAGCGATGATGCAATCAACCTTATCAAAGTAAGTAGTTATGATTCATTGCATAGTTTTTCAACTAATAGAGTGCTGTGTTTTTTGTCTTATGTTCTTTCCATTCTATAAATGTAGTTGCTTTGTTCATGGGATCCCTGCAATAGACCTTCTGCAGCAGAGGCCCTTCAACATCCTTTCTTCAAGGTTTCCTTTGAACTAATTCATACTTTCAATTAATTTTTAAAAAATTATTTATATTTTTTCTATGCAAAACTATATCTTGCTTTCTGTAAGCTGGGTTCTGACTTTATTTAAAATAATCTGTAGAGTTGCTTTTACATTCCTCCATCGCTTCGCACCAAAGTAGTAACAAGAACTCCTCCATCTGGTATGTAATTTCATGTATATTGCATGCTAGCTAAGGACATGCTATGGTTCAATTGAAGGGGATACTAACAGTAAATTAGTAATACTAAACTCTTAATTGTTTCTCTTTCTTATTTTTGCAGCTGGAGTAAGGGGATCGGTAGATCGGCAAGGGGTCAAGAGATATTCTGGTGGATTGTCTAATTCGAAACTGACCACTAATTTTTCTTCCAACAAATTACATCCTGCTTTAGCTCCAGGTGATCTTATCTGTTTCAACCATTTATAGGTTAAATGCATGAATGCTTTTTTATTTTTACTCTGGCATTTGTAGTTTGTAGTTATATTTTTCAACCTGTTAGAAAAAACGGCTGGTGTTTAAACTGGAAAATGTGCATATCAATGCATTATTTAAACCGCTTATTTATAACTGATGGAAACAATGAATAAAGCTGAGGTTTTTCGTGTTTTGACTATATATATAAATACAAAAAATAGTCCTTTTTGTGTTGTGTCATGCTTTGTTTCTCTTGTTGACTGTATATAACACGGTTCTCATTCATTTCTATTACAGGTGTGCAAAGGAAACTGGATATGGCAAATGAGGTGATGATTTGTTCCCTGTTTTCTCTACTCCTGTACTCACCTCATACTGCTTTTGAATTAGTGACCTATTTGGCACATGGCATTTAAACACAACTCAAGATCTTTGTTCTTTATAAACTGGTTTTCTTAAATTCGGTCATGCTAATATTGTTTTTCTGATTCTTCTGAAGGATGGAACTAAAAATAAGAAAACAGTGAAGACTACTCAACCATCAAAATATCGACCTCCAGGAAAAGACAGTCCGAGTAAGCACTTATGTTGATGGTTAATTATTATTGTATATTTACTTTTATTGCCGTTACTGAAAAATGTGGGAAAATTAAATTAAAGGAATCTAAATGTATTTGTGGGGGAATGCAATAAAAATACATGAATGCTTATAATGATCCTAGTAGTCATTCAGTCAATTTAAGCCAATTGTCATGCATAATCATTTCAAGTGGTTGTTCTTCGTTCAAGATAAATATTTTGAACAAAAGTTCATGAAGCAGTTATGCAACTTCTCACTGCCGTGTTAGATAGTTGCTTCTATGCTTTGAAAATGAGCTCAATGTTTAAGTTTTTTGATTGCAGCTTCTATAAACAAGGGCCGAACTGCTCGTGGTGTTTCAGAAACAGCCAACAAGTTGGCCAACATGTCAATTGCTACTCGAAGACAGTCATTGGGTCAAACCCGTCCACCTCCAATGAAGGCCGGAGTTAACTGGACTTCTGAATCTGGAAACATCCTGCTCAGGTCCTCCCACCCGATTCCAACTGGAAGAACTTTCACAAAAAAAGTTGCTGGATGAGATGACAAGTATTTGCTTGCTTCGGAAATTCTTTGATGGTCTACATTTTGAATGTTGAGTACAAATATTTCAAGAATATGTCTGTTTGCACCTGTCCCGATGGCTTTGGTGAAATCTAACATACTATTCCTGCTTTGGTTACCGTTAAATGTTTTATCATATATCTTGGTATAGTATGACATGATACACCAAATCCTGTTAGGCAGTTATGCTGTTGCTTTTTAATCTTCAATGATGTTTTATCTTTGTATAGTATGACATGGTACACCAAATCCTGTTACACAGTTATGCAGTTGCTTTTTAATCTTCAATGCATTTCAATATTATGGAATATTCAACAATTTGTGATAACACAATACCTATTGACCATGATATAGTAAAGTGTGGTATAACAGTGAGTGGGGTAACCGGTAGTAGCCACCCATTACAGATAAATACCAAAACAAGGTAAAGGGTTCAACCACCACAAATGGTAGGAAAAAGTAAAGTTAGGACGGTTCGCTTTCAGCCACCAGTATGATTGAAGTGCGCGTGCAATGGTTCAACCTGCATCATCTTCACCACACTTCAGAGCTTGTGTCGCGATGAAGTTCAAATTATTCAAGTAAATAACTTTTTCTTTCTTTCCAAGTATGAGATATTCAAGTTTTGGATTTTCACAAAGTTTTTAATATACATTCAACGAGTTGCTCATTGATTTGATCAAGTGATCCATTGACCAAATTTGCTGGCAAAATTAATGACTAGGTCTGCCATATCAATTAAATTCAGCAGTCTATGAAATCAATTTAACTCAGCAAACTATGGAAATTAGAATACGTACTTGAAATAGGCCTAAATGCAAATTAATTTTTTCACCAAGTTTTTTAACTAATTTTTTTTCAATAGATTCGTTGATAAAATACTTAAATCTGATTCATTGCAAATTAACTTCGTTTTAATAGCAATCTCATCAGCAATACAAGCTAGGATACTTTCAGAAATTTGGATTGAGTAATAAACCATTCAATTAACGCATGGGGAATGAAATTCAGAATAACTCCTTATGTTCAAGGATACTTTCAGAAACTTGGATTGAGTAAGAAACTTCGTTTTGTATATTGCAATTCATGCATGCATGTGGTATAAGGTGATCAACAAAAAGGTGGGTAGAGTTATTCATGTTGAGTTGACACCAATCAAAGTCATTCATTTGTCTTTTACTAAGAATTTGTCGTGCTATAAACCATCCTACCGTAATGATCTCTGTGATGCCATATCGGCAAGCCACATTAAAGTGAAACAACTGAAATAACATAATTGAATTATGAAACGAAACATACGTTACAACATATTTATGTCAACGATTGAATGTTTAATGTTCGTAATCGCAGCGCTTCTTGTCACTTGTCAGGCCATGATCTTTGAAGAGGATTTAAAAGTGTTTTTTTTTCTTCTTCGTACTAACGTTGCCCTTTTTTGCTATATATATGTAAACACCAATCAATCATTCTTGGGGTTATCACTTTGGAAAATGCTGCTCCTTGGGGAGCCTAGAATCAAGGATGGATAAATGTCAAATAGAGTTTTTCTTTGAGTACTATGATGTCTCACTATAATTTAGGACAAAACGAAGTTAATCTAAAGAAGGCAAACATATATAAATCAAAGTTCCGCTTGGAGAAAAAAATAAACAAATAGTAATAAATTAATGTAACAGCAGAAAACATCCCTTATACAAGGAAAGCATGAAAATGAGAATAAAAAAAATGGATATGTAATAAAAGATTAGACTTCTCAATCCAATGGTAACTGATCCTTGACAAAAATGGGGTCACCACAAATAAATCCCTGATTTGCACTATCATGTGACTGTTAATTTAACACCAGATGGTGTAAAGTCTCCAACTTTTCTCTATAGTACCCCGCTCTATAATTCGGCTGCTCTGGCAGTTAGATTAATCCAACAACTGAGATTTTGTCCGAGGGACAATGTTGGGCTATAAGCGATCTAAATTGCTTCATAATACGGAGTCATACCGACAATCTTTAAGAAACAAAATTTTGGATTACACAAGTTTAGGACATCCACTTTTTGTTAGGATAATAGACTTCAAAGGTATTGAGCTTGAATTCTTTCTCTGTTATCTTCCCACCATGTTTTCGCATTTACCTCCCCAAATCTTTCCCGGCTGCAGACATGAATTGAGAAAGAGTTCATCAATCCAAACATTATCTAAAGTTCAAATATTGGAGATTTTGATTTCACTCTAATAGATAAGTCTAATAGATAATTATGATATTCTTTCAATAAATTTGATATCATGCAAAAAATATGCAGCCTATATAAAAATATGTTCCTAGGAATTAGGATCATTTTAAGGGCATGTTTGGAATGATTTATTTGAACTTATCCATCGACAGACACTTGTGATTGTTAAATAGCTTATAAAAACACAATTTATTTGAACTTATCCACCTATAAGTTGTATGAAAACTGTAAAAGAAATAACTTATAAGTGCTTAATTAACCTGTTTATCCAAACAGGACTAAAATCAGTAAGGAACTTGTTTTTGGAGGATGCATTATAGTACCTGAATCTGACACGTCTAAGCTCCCTAGTACCATCAGCTAACTGTCTGATTGTAATGTAAACTCCAGGCTCATCCTGTTCTACCCATTCTGACTCCATTTCACTTGCATTGCTAATTGAAGGTTCATCCCTAGATGAGGTGGTTGCCCTTGATGGTTCCATAGATGAACCTGCTTGAAAGTGGTTGCCACCACCTTGATCGAACGCTCCGGAGGGTTTGTAGTGACTCCTTGGTGTCCAATCCTTAACTGATGCCATAGGACTTTCCATTGCTGATGTCAATCTTGAGTAAGTAGAATCTCTTTGCTGTTCAAACAAAAATAAAGTATACACGTGAATCTAGAATTCAACATTGTTTTGTGGCAAAAAAGCTTAAGGTCGTAATCTTAGTGTTTTATATAAATAAATAGGATTTAATGTGTATACATCGCCAATGTAACAAAAATTTGCATGGTCGACAAATCATAACTTGTCGACAAATTATAACAAAATGTCTTTGATCATAATACCTTAAAAGAAAGAAAAAAACATGATTTACAATGTATTTAAGATTCGGAAAACATAATGTTGGCGAGATTGAGAAAATGTAAGACTATTACCTCATCGGCTTCAGACCTTGAAGGAGTGTTGAGAGCTTGTCGATTGAATCTTTGGACATTGTAAAGTTCCATGATTCTGTCATAATTCTCTCCCCACCATTTTTGAGCTTGCCATTTATTGAACATCTCACGGCTTCAAATTCAAATGCTAAGTATAGTCAGTCTTTGCTCCTACATGATAATTATTACATTTTCAACTACTAAAAAATCCCATATATTTTTATCCTATGGCATGTGTGTTTATGAAACTATTTTTGAGAACTTATGAAAATAGCTTATAGTATGTCTCCATATGTCGTTTTTAGTATTTTTAACTAAGCTTCCTAAATAATTTCTAAAAACAAGCTACAACTAGTATCAGAATAGTTTAAGCACATTTTTCCAATCTGTTGTTAACTGGTTTGGGGGAAGGGACATTAGAGTGGAACGATAAGAAAATTAAAATTAAAGTTATCGGTTGTTAATTAACGATACCTGAAGCGAATTCTCTTGAGATCATTTCCACCATTAGGAAGAGACACAAAGGTAATATGAACCCCCGGTTCAACCTGTGCCATCCATTCCTTAGGTTCATCATCATCCTCTAACACAACATCGCAGACTGATGCAGAGTCGCGTCCTCTAGGGGTGCGGTCTCCGGCATATCTTGGACCAGGGTAGTTAGAGGTAGTGAAGTCCCATGCAGGGGTTGAACTTGAGCTTGCACCTCCAATATAAGGGTATGGTACCCCTTCTGAGATTGTGTCAAAGTCTGGATATGGTCTATGTCCTTTCTTGTTGTAGCTACTTGATCCTCCTGTGCAGGGTTTGCATTGCTTGTAAGCACCTGAAAACTTCAGTGCCATGTCCTTTATCTGCATATCAAAAAATAACATTTAATAACATCAATACATTAGAAGCTATGAAACACTGACACGGACATAAGAAACGATACAGACACGTCGACGTTATTAATATAAAAAATGTAGAACAGCGACATGTGTCTAACACATAGACACGCCTAGTTCCAAGAGTGTCTGTGACTCATAAATTAGAAGTTTTGATAATTTAAGTTTAAAGAATGAAATAAATTAATCGGAATTAAGCCTTCTTCTGAGAACAAATTAAATAGCATAAAATTAGAATTAAGGCATAGTTAGCAGTCTATAATTTGTCCAAGTGGATTATGAGCACTAGCACCTATTATTAGCATACCTATAAAGTGGGGAGTGGGGACAACTTAAAATAATGTTTCTATATCTTAACAATGTGACAAAGGTTTCACAAATAAAAATACTAGGTCTAGAGTGACATCTTCCTTTTCTTCTAACGATGTAGATCCACCTGTGCATACTTTATCTTTAATATGTAGCCTAAGACAATGATTTATTAGATTAGATGATAAAAAAAGGATAGATAGAGACCCATGTGTCTATACTTTCTAGAAGAAACAAATACAAAATAATCTATTTAAATTCTTCACGATTAAGAAAACATGTTTTTACTTATTGGAACTTAACCAAGAAAACACTTTTTGCTTAAAAAAACTCTTCTTGATTAATCAATTTTATATAATTTAGAGATACACTCTACATACAATAATTCATGATTAAATAAACACTAACAACACATTCTTTAAGCCTATGTTTGGTAACACGATAGAGTGACCATTCTTGCATCCCTAGAGAAATATCTGGTGACTTTACGAAGCAAGAAATTTTAGAAGTTGGTAGGCTATACGAACATTATGAAAAGCGATAACAAACACAAGCTAAGACTCTCTTTTCAATACTTTCTCTATGAATAATAAAATTCACATGGATTCCACTAAATCATGCCAATTCCATTTGGAAAATAGTAGAAAGTTAGTAAATAATGTCGGTAGCATTTGTCACACATATTGAGAGACTATAACAGCAGAAGTGCTATGTTTCTGAAATATGGAGCACTAGGAGAAGAGAAGGGGAAACCATGTCTGAAAGTTCTGAAGTATAATTTAAAGTAAATTTGGAAGACTCTCAATGAATTCTAAGGTTTCAGGCATAGGTCATTTTCAAAGAATGCCTTTACAGCTGGACTGGACAGGAGAAGAATGTTTATGAATTGAGTATACAAGTGGATGTCTACATAAAACATAATCATGAATGTGGAAGGCCAATATATATAATAAACTTACATATATGCTACAATCAACTATGTTACCCTTAGTGGCAAGTATGTCCAGATTGAAGAAATTTCATTGATTTCTAACCAGTTAATTTAAGATTCTTATATTCCTAGTACATGTTTGAAATTACATTGAGTTTTAACGAAATAATAGTTGTACTATAATTTTGTTGAAGTTTTAAATTGTAGCTTTTGTCAAAACTTCGCCAAAATTAGCGGTAATGTGCTTAAAGAATTGAGTTTTCACTATCTAGCTTAAAAGTGCATGTACATTGGCTTACAAGGAAGAATGAAGATCATGAAAATAAAGGTTTATACACATAAGCAGTTAATAAGACAGAATTAAATTTAGTTGTTTAAAAGCAAAAAACATTAAGCAATGTCTATATACTTTACTGCTGTTAAAACAACAGAAGATTGGTCAAAACTTGTTTAAATTTTTGGCTTTATTTTAACATTGGTAATAATAGAAAACTTTAGAAAAACATTGTATCGACAAAAATTCAAGGATGGGCCACACTAAGGATGAGAATATGGCAGACCCTTCTGTGTGTTAGGAATCTTTTCTTAACATCAACTCAATTTACGAATATTGAACAATATGTTCCCACTACTGCTGCTGAATATGGAACTCATTAGAATATTTGACTAAGACATTTTGCTTTTTTCTTTTCAATTTAAACAAAAAACATGGGAAACCAAATCAAGATATTGGGTAATTAGTGAATAATAAATCAAGATTATTGGAAGTAATATGTTTTCATGATAGCTTTTAGCTAGTACTATTATGCTTTTAATTAGTAAAATATGAGAAGATACTAAAAAGTAAACAAAAACATGAGTGGAATCGTATACTATAGTCTATAGTATAATAATATTTGTTTATATTTGCATATTTTAAAGTGGTTAAAGGATTTGCCTAATTGATGATTATTTGTAGTAACTCAAAAGTACAAAAAATAAGGGATTAGAAAAGGACTGATTGGTTGGTAACAACGACCAGGGATGTCACCTAAGGTCAGCAAAATGGCAATACCGCATGCTTTCATAAACATATCACAATCACCTAACAGCATAAGGGACCCCACAAGTACTTGGTTTGTTTTTTATTTTTTTTAAATGTTTCTTCTTATTATTTAATCAAACTAAAAATTACAAAAAAATTGAACAAAAAATATATTTTAAAAAGATTAATAATAAAATAAAAATATTTTAAAAGATTCATAGTTTTACACTGACATCCAATGACAATCTTTCATTTTGTTACTTCATTTTATTTGTTTAAAAATGAAGTTACAAGAGTTGGCTGACATCTATTATCATTGTTACAACATAATGATACATTTTATGTAGAGTCACAAGTTCGAACCCAAGTCACCATATTCCCCATCTTTATATGTTTATTTGAGCATATGTGTTGATACATATGCCAATAGCCACAAAAAAGAAGTTGGTTGACATCCGAAAATGATGGATTTTTATTGGAATTATTTGTAAAATTGGTTTAAACTATAATGCATTTCTTTTAAACTATATTTTTAGAATAAATATTATGCAATAAATGAATAAGCATACACAATAAAATTACTATACGTATGAAGAAATGATGAATTCGGCGGCCCTATATACCAATGTTCATGAAGCTACCAACTTATAAAAACACAAAAATAACTGAAATTGCAAAATGGTCCCATCATTTGGCAGCCAAATAGGGTTAAGATTTGTATGTTTTCACCAATATGCAAAATGTAGAGAGAGAGAGAGAGAATTGGGACCTGAGTGGTGAGGCTTTTGACGGCTTCTTTAGTACTAGGCGTGCCACTCTCACGCCCATCTTCATCCCTCTCATCTGTTTTCGTACAAGCTATGCATGTAAACATCTTTCTTTTCTTTTCTTCACTCCTCCTTTTACTTAATTACTTTCTTCCTACAAATAACACAACCACAACAACAAAACAAATCAACCATCTATATACTACTATATTAGAATTGGAACAATAAATAATCACATGTGCATTGGTTTTTATGTATGAGTAGACAAAGGTACTAAAAACACAATAAAGAGCAAAATTGTTAATGGGTAGGTAAAGGCAATCACTTATTGCATTGAATGAATGAAACAGTGACACAGTTCTAGAAATGCTAGTTTGTGTCAACTAAATATACGTACTAGCACACATAACAATAGTTAGTTAGGATCCAACTAGTGTAACAACAAAATGTACTAACAAGATTTAAAATGCAAAATGGCCATAAAACAAAAAGAGGAAACAAAATGGTCCTATGGATGAATAAAATATGGGGCAAAAGAGAAAGATGAAAAAGCAAAAATGAAGGGAAGCTAGCTCGGGATTAGAGCAAGATCAAAAGTGATCTCAAAAATCTCAAAAGAAGGAAACAATGGGCCTATACTACTTAATTAAAAGCAGTGAAAGAAAAGAACACAAACAATATGGGAGGGGCAAGGAATGAATGAATGACCAAAGTACTACTATATGCTTTGCTTTATCACACACACAAATTCGAATAAAATAAAAAAAGAACAAAAATTAAAAAGAACTAAAACTAAAAAAGAACCAAAGCGTGTCCAAACCGAAGTTTCTAACACACTTTCAATTCATTTCAATCCAAATGAAAAATAAATATATGAATACAAACCTAATTTAATCCTTCACAGATTTTTCAGAGTTCAATTTAGTCATGACAAAAAACAAACTTAAATTAGTCTTTGACATTTTCACTCTGAAGACAAATTCGTTTATTTTTCATTTGGACAAAATTTAGTGAGGAATAGAAACTAATTTATCCTCAAAATGAAAATGTATAAGATTAATTTGAGTTTATTTTTCGTTGAGATCAAATTTAAACGCGAGAAAATTATGAACGACCCGATTGAATATTCACTCAAAACATAATGAATATCACATTAAGATCTTAAAATAAAGGTAAATGCTAACTTGTGTCCTCAAAGGCCCATGTTAAGGAACTTATTATAGAAATACATGTATCAAAAATCGTGCATTCAACTTCTTAAATGTTAGATATTATGTTTTTCAATCCAAAGTTGCTTTTTTTGGATTGCTTAACATGTGTTTAAGGACACAAGTTAACATGACCCTAAAATAAAATAGAGACAAAACAAAACTTCCCCTAAAAAAACATTAAAAAGCCAAAGTAAAACAAACTAGATTAAAAAAACACTAAACTCTTTTTTTGTGAAAAAGAAAAATTAATCTAATTCCTCTGATTCTCACTTTATCTACTTTAATTAAAAACACATGAAGCACGACCCCCAATGCAATGCAAAATGCGACTCAAAATCAAATCAATGAGCTGGAGAGAGAGAGTATTTTTGGGATTTGAGAAAAACAACAATACTGGTTTTGAATCAGTGTTTGTCGGAAGGTGAAGAAGAATGAAAGAGAGAATGAATGCAGCAGACAGCAGTTAGTAATAGAATCAGAATCAGAAGAAGGTAAAAAGTGATTTGTGGCATTGATTAACATTAATTATAAAAATCATAATAATTAATGATTTAGCTTTATTAGTAGTCTGAAAAGTGAAATTAATTAGTATTAATTATTCGAAAACGACTTAACAAGCTATCCTCAACTGTTTTGTCTCTCTCATTACTCAGTCATTCAACAACAAAACTCAAATCCAGCTACTAGTACGTTTTCTACATTACAATAAAATCACGTTCATTTGTCTCCATTTTTCTTTTCAAATCATTACCGTTTCATCATTTCAATAACAATAATGTCATCAAATTGAAATATATGAACAAAAATAAAACACAAACACCAGATATAACACTGACACGTTGTATGACACTTATAAAGAACAGACACCAGATATAGCACTAACACGTCGCCATGACATTTATAAAACACAGACATCAGATATAACACTGACACATTACATGTCTAACACGTTTGGACATCAGACAAACTTTTGATTCAAAGTGTTAGTGGATCATAGAATGACACAAACAAATCAAAATAAAGAAGAAAACACACAAAACAAGATATTCATTAATTGAAAAATAAAAACTCACCTTATGTGAACACCTCCTCAATGAATCGATTTTCGTATTATTTTTTCTTTTCAGCTTTTCATTTCTCCATCTCCAAACATAGAAGAAATATTCAGAGATAAGCAAATCGCTTCTTGAACGTGATTATTGAGCTAAGTAGAAGGAATGAAGAAGAAGAAGAAACGATATTTTGTGAGTGAGAGTGAGGAAGAGAAATGAAAATATCGGTTGAACGAGATATTGGCGAGAAAATCGGGTACGAGGATTGGGAGTGAATGCGTCCGAAAATTTGGAGGAACACAGAAGAAGAGAGAAAGAGAAATTTGAGGTTGTTGTATTTATACTATGAGAGAGGTGAATTAACGGTGTGAGTGTGAAACGTTAATTTTAACGGAAAATGTTTTTGAAGGAATTTGGGTTTTGTCATTTTGTTTGTTATTACATACAGCGAGTGAGCGGAAACAATGGTCGAGTGCGTAGAAGACATAAGGGACCCACGTGTTTGGGTTGATGCAATGGGAAAAATTACACGGTTGAGATTTGGGATTATTTTGTGTTATGATTGATGACTAGGTTATGGTTGGGTTGCATGTCATTTGTTAATTGATGGATGAAATATTATTGGAGGAATATTCATAATCATAATTGAGTACTTTTTGCAACAATATGGCATGATAATAAGGAAAATTAAATGAATAATATTTATGATCATTTATAGCAAAATTGGATATGTTTTTATGTATGTATAAAAATGAGTACATTTTGGATTCAAATTCTTTGCTTTTTCCATTTAATTTGAAGAAAAAAACAAAACAAGAACTTTTATGGCTGATCTCTTTGATAAGTATTTATATGATGATCTACTAATTCTTGGTGGATTTTGCCAAAAATATTGGAAGGAGCGAAAAATACCAACCAATTTTTTTAATGCAAATAATAATTATTAACAATTATAATAAGCACAAATATTACAAGAGTGATGTTATATCAAGCGAATTCAATTTTCACGAGATTCCACGAAGGCTTATTGTAGTTAAAAAAGACTCAGAGCAACAAAATCTTGGTCCCACTTTATTTCCGGATTTTGTGGCTATCAGGTAGGTAGTGGATGTGATCAGTTAAAAAACACGCTTCGGGATAAATTCGGGAAATTGTTTTCGCTATACATAGCAATTTCCATATTACAAAGAGTCGATAAAATGTCAAAAACTTTTTGAAGGATGGATGAGAGAGACTAGGGGGTGCTATTAGAGAGATTTTGGTCCCTTTTTCTATAAATATTGACGTATTTTGATCATTTTCTCTATAAATTTTTATACATTTTTTAATGGGGGTTATCATGGCTCCAATGGATCCCTAGAAAGAACCGCCACTACATCTCCGTGTATAACCGTTTGAGCTTATTCCAATATTTTAGTATGTTTCTTTTTACTAATGTTGTTCAAAACATTCTTATCATTCCACTTAAAGAATGTATCCACACCCATCTCATAAATAGTCTAATCATTCAACTTCTTTGTCGTGAACACATGTTAGTGAAAATTCTTCACGTAAACCACATCCTCCGTATTTTCTTTCTGCATGGTATTGAGTTTTATCTGATTCAAAGTCACCATAGGACTTGTATTGGCTTCCATCATTCACCACAAAGTAATTATTAAAAGAAAATCTAAGCTATGACGTCGATTTATGAGATCAACGTTCAACAAATAGTACACACATTAAATTATTTCTTTCTTCTGAAACATTCATAAAAATCACCAAACAAAATTAACTGGAATAACAATAATACAATAAAGAAGAAAAACAGATACATACATACATACATACATACATATATGACACCTCGATTTTTAACATAAAAAACTTCTCTCGATATAAGAGAATAAAAATCACAAGACATGGTCTAACCAAAACTTTCAAGGACAAAGAGAATGTAACAAATCATTCTATTAGAAGAAAAAGATTTTTGAATGACTACTCAACGACATTATCCATTTGAGGAAACATTTTAATGTTGAAGATTTCCTTCCCTTCCTGCCGGCGGGTGACTGCCGAGCAGCAGCACTGCTCGCCCTGGCATAGCCGTATGATTTCGTCACAGATTGTCTGTCTGGACTCTGATCAAGCTTTTTAATGACTAGCGTTGACCCTTCTTCAACAATGGCTCTCTCATTCTCTCATATATAAGGACCTGAGTAGTTGAAGAAAAAGAAGAAGACTTCTATCATTTACAGGTGCTCTTACTCTGTCAAATTATACAACGCACACAATTCTTACAAACTTTCAATCTTAAAATTTCTTAAGTACTCAAAAGTCATATGAACACTAATTTTCTTACACCTCGAATTGTATATCAAGTGTAAACACAATCTTATTTATTTGTTTAACTCTGATTGTAGAAGTCTCTTACTTGTGTGTTTGAGTAAAATAAGTTTTTTAATGTGTGTTTGAGCAAATTGCAATCTGAGCAAATTGTAATTAATCTTGTGTGATTATAGTGAAAAATCCCTTGAAAGTGTAAGGGGATTGGACTACTCTCGGATTTGTGAGAGAAACCGGTATAATTTGCTTGTGTCGTCTCTTTCTCCTCCTCTCTCTTTGTGTTTAACTTAATTTCGCTGCATACTCTGTTTCAGATTCTGAAAAGAACTCTGCTTTTGAACAGACTATGAACTGTTTTTGATAAACACTTGGAAATGTTTTTGAAAAAACCAACTAAATTCAATCTCCTTCTTGTGTTTTTCCTCACCTTTAGGTCTTTGGTTTAATTGTTTATATAAGAGAAATGATCTTTCTACATCTATTTTTTGTCAATTTTCGGATCAATTTTCTTTCTCACGCTTCATTCTATTCTTTTTATTTCTTTATTGCTTTGATTTTTGTGTCAATATACATTTTTTTGTATATCTTTAATTGTCTCATAAGTTGTCCAAAAATTATCGTTAAAATAACATAATATTTATCTAAATAGTTTCTCAGTAAGACTTGTATCACCAAAATATTAAGAACATGTTTTTCTTCCAAGAGATTAACAATACACGATTTCAATTTAACCATCACAATCCAAAAAAAGCAATATTGTAGAGTTGTAGAGACAACCCGTACAAAACATATTCTAGTTCATCCTTAAAAGCATTAACTTTGATGTGTTTTTGCTTTTTTCTCATCCAATATTTTTTTTTTTTTTTGGAAAATCCCAAAAATATATTTTGCTTAATAGAAGACCAATATGCATAAAAAAAACATTGTGTTACATCTTTTTTTTTTACGCAATCTTGTGTTTGAATTTTAAGAGGATTGCATATGCAACAAGCAAGCCGTGCTAATCTAGCTAGTATATATTACTTTAAATAAACAATGCCTAGGTGATTAATATGATGATCACATTATTCTAACTTGTTAAGTTATGTACTTTTCACAATCCTTTTCTTAAAAGTTTATAACTGTCTTCATCGATGCCACAAATTTCTTTGCCATTTAAAACCACATGCATGAAGCTAGCTTATTCGATTGATCGTGCTCGAGTATTTAGTGCTTTTCCAATTCATACTTCGAAACGTTGATGGCTAACATTTCACTTTTTTTATACTTGCTAACTTGACTAACTTTGTTTCACAGAAAGAGAAAATTAGCCTTCAATTTTAAAGTTTTAAAGGAATGATCAACCAAAAGATTAATTCTTGCAGTTTGAGGAGCAAGATCATGATGAGTCATTTCTCTTTGGTCTTGTTTTAAAATTTGAATTGCAAAAGGTCAGACAAGGAGTATAAACACATATTCGCAAAGAGATAACATTATTACTTTCCAAATATATGTAGATTTACGTGACTCTACCTAGTACTTTTATCTTTAAACTCCATATTCGTTTTTGTTTAGAAAAAGGTAAGAAACATTATAATTTTTTTAAAATTAACAAAATATTTTCACATACCGATAATTATGGGTATCTAATAGGCAAGATTGAATGACGTGGATCAAGGTTATGCTAAGCTTTTTTTATATAGCGAAGACCAAAACTTTTTAGAAGTCTATTTAACTAAAAAAATCAGACTATGCCATAAAAAATTATTTTAGACCTACCAGGGCTGATTTACTTAACTAAATATGAATATTTTATTACTACTATTATTGTAATATTTGGAATATGAATCATATATAGTTAGATTCTTTAGAATAAATGCCAGAATCACTCGAAACAAGTTCAAATAATACAACCTTTGAAAACTGTCTTATAAAGAGTGTTCAAGAAGTCGTTTAAGGCAAACAGTTACTGATTCTTCAGCGTCAAATATTCAAATTCACATAAGAACTTGAAGAGGAAGTTTCTTAAAAGTTAGAAGACACATGACATTCGTGCAACTTTGGAGTTATTGTTTATTATTTATCTTTATATTGTTAGGTCAAACTTCGTGCAAATGAGTTCATTTTTGTTCGATGAAACTGTTCCTAATAGAAACACATTCACCGTCAGAGGATAAGACTCTTACTATATTTTAGCTTTTTGCACACATGTGCCTTTGTTTTTTCTTTACGTTTTTTCCTCCTTTTGTACATTATTCAAAATCTATACATTTGTTCAATTCACAACTACGTGTTTGTTGCTTTAAACCAATCAACTAAGAACCCGGATAAAACTGGAATTCTAGATTGATCTATCAAATTCATTTGTTGGGTTGAAACATTTTTTAATCAACAATTATAAACATCTTTTTCCTTCCTTAAAAATAATTATAAACATCTTTCGTTTTGAACTACCAACCAATATCAACTCACAAAACTCATGAGCATGAGCCACCACTTCATTCGACAAAACACTTGCAAGATCCAACTAACTCATCGAAATTAACATTCATAGCTGGACATTCATAGAATATATGTTGTGATCCGCCAATAAAATACCTTTTTTATGAAGATTATATTTACCAGGCAAATGATTATACAATTTCCTTAAAAAAAAAAAAAGTTACACACTTAATTATCTCCTTGAAAAAAGATTATATATACACTCAATCTTCACATAAATTGGGAGGCTTTTATGTATATTAAATTTTAGGTTAGATCTAATTCAACCTTACAAAACGAGCATGTAATATCGGCCGTGTATCTTTTTGTTAACTTTTTTCATGATTTTTCTATTTTCATTGTGATGAGTTTCCCGCCAATAATATGCTTCAATACTCAAGTATATCAGTGTAATTAATATTCCCAAAGCCAAACGTGACCCTCCCATGTAATCCAAAAAAGGCATATTCGAATAGAGAAAAGTACCTGCACTGTTTGGAAGAAGTCTGCTCAAATAAGACATTGCATCAAAAACATGCTCCAATATGCCTGCTCTTATTCGCTGAACCACAATTCACCAAACTTTGCTTTCTTCAGTCAGTGAATTTTACATGCGTATTCCACTTGCAATCTAAAAGGTAAAATTTTAAATAAAAAAATAAAATTAAAGTAACTAGGTATGTTATATTTAGTACCTTATGTATGGTCCAATCAAATTGCACGAGTGAATTGAAGTGGTACTAAGTAAGGTATTGATTCACAAAAATCCAAACCAAAACTGAAATTGAAATTCAATTAAAGGAATATCTTTCAATTTTATCAAAAGAAACAAATACTATGCTACAACTATATATATATAGAAAGGTTCTCACATGAAGCAAAAGTCCCTTTGGCTCAGTTGATACATCATGTATGAATGCATGTAACGTACGTAATAATAATGTAATATTCATATATTTTTGATGGAATAATGTACTAATGTTTTTGTGTACCATCATTCTGTTACTATATATGTTATTTTCTTTTCCCTGACTACAACAGTGAATGTGTGACCAAAACCCAACACACACAATAGTATAGTCTCATCAACAAGTGTTTTGGTTTTGAGTAATTTGTACGGTAAGTAAACAGAAGAGCACTGACTACCGGCTATGACCAGTGACTAAACATTCGTATGGGAGGGACCTTTTTGGGCAAGGGAGTGTGTGTTACTGGCTATTGTCGGTTGTCAGAATGAATATAGGCTGCAAATTTTTGTGCTTTGGTGCTGTGTTGGTGTGGCCAAGTGATGGATTTGTCATTTGTGTGCTTTAACTTTAACCCAGTACTCCTTTTTTTAGGTTCTTGGCTTTATTCCAAGGACTAACCTCTCTTTAAGCAAAGAATGCTTGCAATAGAGTAACAGTGATATAATTATGGTTTAAATATGTGCCAAGGCCTTTGTCTAATTTGCATGTGTTAGTTTTGTACTATGTAAGTTTGTTTTATGCTATTAAATCAGTAAGTTTATTCTATCTCATTATATCCAATATGTCAGGGGTTTCTAATTATCATTCACATTAGACATTCACATTAGACAAGACCAACGATATAAATGGGTTCTTAACCAAAAATAGGGTTAGCCTGAGGGAAAAGCAACTCAAACTAGAGCTATAGAACATCCATGATGGAGACACCCCTTTTTGAGTTCTTAGATGGGTCTCACGTGTACACATCACTCATTTATAATTTTTTAATAGTAGTACCTAATAACACTCAATCACTTCAACCCATATCTCACACAAAGTTCTTAAATAGGACTCACTAATCAACTATCAATAACTTTATATCATTATATTTTAATTTTTTAATATTAAAAGAGTGCGGGTTCCGCTTAAAAGTGGGGGTCTTAAGCAAGACCCCGGGTCTTATAAGACCCTGAAAAAGATTCTTCCCATTGGAGTACCTAATAGGTACTAGGTCTTAAATAGTTAAGACCCTCCCAATGGAGATGGTCTTAGGCCTCAAAATTTTGGCAAAAAAAAGACTTAAAAAATTTCAATTTTGTTATAAATATATGTAATATGATAATCTAATTGTAAATGTTTCTCTAGCTTAGTTCGTTAGAAAGAATGCCTCATATCTTACATGTCTTTGTTTCAACTCTTAAACTCAACAAATTTGATTTTTTATTTATTTATCTTAAAGGTTTTATTATAAAATATGACATATAATTTATTGGTTCTCTCACTTATCGAATGTTTAACCTCCGTTTTTCAAAACATGTGAAACTTCTAACTCATCTCACACCTGCCACAACAATCTCACACTTTTCCAAACATCATGCTCCCCCTCAAATGAAAGCACCTTGTCATGAAGACTTTCGACACAAGGAGTCGGTTGAACGTTGTCGAACCATTGACTCTGCTACCACAGTTTGGTCACGAGGAGAGCCTAATAAATCATCCACATTAGACTAAGAGAAACAACACAAGTTAGTTAAATACCACATCTTAATCCAAAACTTTAAAACATTCATTTTATGGGTAATTTCACTTATAAAATATATAATCTTTACTTTTTCAAACAATGTGAGACTTTAACTCACCTCAAACCACACTGACCACAACACAATGATGTGAGAATTATTGATGCAATAAATAACACCATTGTACATTATATAGTTGATATATTTTTTGTCTCTGTAAAAATATTATGCTTGTATGTAGTTTCTGTTACTTTTTTTAGTCATTGCAAACTTTTGTTTTTAGTTCGTTTTTTTTTTCCCACAAAATTTGATCATTTTAGACTTGATCATTATAATATTTATTTTACAATTACAAGTGACCATTTCAATTATTAATACATTTTATCAAAATCAAAATACTACAAGGGCTAAAGGAAAATATATTACAAGGGCTAAAAGCAAACCATGAGATATTTGCATGGACTAAAATATATTGAACTTAAAGTTATAACACATAAAACAACCGAGCAAATAGATTTTTATATTGAATGTACCTTATATTTACAAAACTGGTCACTTGCAAGATGATGTTATTCTATATAAATTTATTTAATGTTTTATCTTTATTTTGTAAGGGATTTGTGTTTTTCTAATACACCTCTTCAAGCATAATACTATTTATTAGGTTTGGTGTGAGAAAATAAATAATGGATAACTCTATTGACAAACTCTGTTACTATATTAAGTTTTTATATTGGACCTAATCAATTTATTTTTACAAAACTAATTGTACTGTGAAGAAGTCACTCTTAATTATAAATTTATATTAAACTCTGTATATCTTTATTTATTCTATGTGAAATTTGAGTTTTTCTCAATAGAATATTTTATTTTGACAGTTTTTTTCAAATATATGAAAACTCTAAAAACAATCTTTTGTGGCTTGATCTCTCTTTTCTTTTTGTATGTGAAAAAATGGAATTTCGTGTGTCAGCATTTGGGGGCATGCCTTTAGCTAAAGATATGTTCTTACTAGATCTTGTTAAGTAAGAAAAGCATAGTCAAGGTCTAAAGCCCTTCTTTCAACCTCTCATTCTTGTTTCATATGTTAATTTTAAGGAGTATTCAAAAATTTCCGACACATTAATTTGATCTTTGTTAATTTTTTTCAGGTATCTTTATCTTCGATCAATGTACAAAAAGTGAAAACATAGATGTTATTATGAAAGAATAGCTATCCTATCGTACACCAAGTAAAAGAGAAATTTATTAATCTATTATTTTTACCATTATTACATTTGGTAAAACGTAATTATTTATACATTATAACGCAGTTGCAAAAATTCTTTAGTTCTCTTTTATCAACTCTATGAATTAATGTCCAAAACCCAATATAATATTTTAATTATTACATATCGTCTTTTAATATTATTTGACTCTCAGTTGGTGGGTAATATGAAAAAAGAGAAATAAGCGCATCTTTCATCATAAGGAGGAACACTTACATTATCGAGGTGAAAAATTTATGTTTTGGTTTTTTTTGTGTGGTTAAAATCGATATATGTTACATTCCATTTTGATTTTCATTATTGGAGGCTTAACTTTATTCCTTGCTTAACTATTGTAACTTACCTCATTGGTTTTTATCCTTGTAATGTTAATTGTGTAACTCTTTTTAAGTCGCACATATGGTGCCGAAAGACTTATGCGGTTTGGTAATATATTTTATTTTGTTTTTTTAAAAAAAATAATATAATCATATTGAAATGCTTTAATTGATATACACTCTAAATAGAAAAATATTGTATATTTCGGTAAATTATAAGGGTATTACATGACTTATGAATAGTTAACACTGTAAATATTTTTTTTAAAAAAAGTAAATTTAAAATTAATCTCGTATTTGGAACCCTTTTACACTTCACATTTGAGTTTGAATGTTTTTTTAAGGCACATTTGAATTTGATAACACCGTAAAAAGAATTATTTACTCAAATAGCTAGTTATATTTGTATGCAGGAAATGTTAACATATGCCTTTGGGACATAAGTTAAAAAACCAAAATAGAAGATTTTTATTGAAACTCGTGCATTCAATATCTTAAAAGTTGCAAAAGTTATACTTTTAATATAAAATTTATTTTTAATTTTCATTTTAAACTCCGTAAGGACACAAGTTAACATAACCCTTATATATATATTATTATTTTCTGATGTATACACACAAACGTTTATAAGATTGGTTTTTATTTTTAGTGAGCAATCTATATGTATGAGACTATGATGCAATATGATTAGATCGAACTAACAACAAGTTCATTTCCTTTGTCTAGTGGGCACATATGACATATGCTTCTCCAACTCCTTAAAGTATTATTCTGTTTTTTTACGATAAATCTTTTACGATTAAAAGCACTGCAATCCATACGTTTAGCTTATCGATCTAATTCAAAAACTTCAGAAAAAGGCAAGATAACATGAAAGCATGGCATAGATTAGACGACCTTTAACGTTAGGAATGTTCTGTCTTTGTTTTCTCAAGTGAACAAGAATAAGGCGGTAGTTTTCTTAAAAAAAGTAATAACATCATTTCCCTTTTTTTTTTTTAAAGAACATCATTCTTTGTTAATAGTTACTCCCTCCGTTTCAAAATAAGTGTTGTTTTAGCCAATTGTATACCGATTAAAGAATGAAATGAAATAATCATTAAACATAACACTTTTACTAAACTGCCATTACTTTATAAGAAAAAGACAAACTTAAAGTTGCATTGAAAATTGTGTGAGAGAAAAGTTGGAGAGGGTAAAGTTGGAAGAAAAAAATTAAAGTTGTATTGGAAATGTAAAGTGACATTCATTTTGAAACAATTTTTTTTGGCTAAAGCAACACTCATTTTGAAACGGAGGGAGTGGTTTTTTTTAGAAAAAATGGAAAATTACCCTCACCATCTCTAATGTTTATTGAAATGACACTACAATTACACAAATGTTCCTTAAGTTCTTATCAAATGATCAAATACACACACTTCTCTTCACATTAACATCGTTAATTTTATATTAACTTTTTTTTTTATGGCCAATTTCGTCAAGCATCAATTACGTCTTGTTCCTCTGATCCAAGCCTCTTGTTCTTTCAAAGCGATTTAACTACTTGATGATTGATCTGAACCATACAAGTAACGTAATCATGAGGGCAATATCGACATTGACATCCTTTGAATTCAAAGAGAATACACGCTAAAAATATCTATAATCACTCTATAAGTAATTTTGGGGAATAGTTAATACGAAGATAAAGAAAATGAATCTTGTAGAACGACTTCCCTGATAGATATGTTCTAAAAGGAAGAGTCGATGGAGAAGGAAGTTGGTGAATGAATGAAGATTGATGATGATATGAGGATTTTTTTATAGCAAATGTTAGTAATTAGTTATTAGATTAGTTTTTCTCTTTCGTACAAGTTGAACCCGATGATATGTGGATTGGTACTAGAAAACTTGATGATAAACTAGTAGGGTGGCTTTCTGTTGAGGGTGGGCTAATGAAACTGATAAAAGAACTTAAAACTAGCGGGTTTAATGGTGAAGAGAGGAGTTTGTCTATTTGATAAAAACTTAAAGAGGTTAGTTAAGTTTTAAAACTAGAGATTGTAAGTGTCATTTCAATATATCTTAGTGGAAGACTGTACTTTTTCTTGGCAAAACTTTTTCTTTTTGTATGTTTTTATTCCTTTACTAATCCACTATGCACGAAAAAGAAAAAATAAAAAATATATTAAGATGATGTCATCTGAATGGAAACCATCTGAATGATGGTTGTGTCATCTCAAAAAGCGCTGTGAAGGGAGAAAATACAAAGTAGGGTATATTAGACAATTATTTTAAGGGTCTTGCTAACCAGTGCCTTTAGCACAATGGTTAAGGAATCTACAAATATAAATTTTGTCTTGAAAATATAAGATGTTACTTTTGATAAAGTAATGATTACACAACTTTTTCATAAAAACCTACTTATTTTGAATTCTTAACTATTGTCCTTGGGGCACCGATTATCATTCTCCCTATTTTAAATGTAACGTAGAATTGTTATTTTTTTTACAAGTAGGTCAATTTGAAAAAAATGGCACTTGTTGGCATGTTCTTAAAAAAACAAAATCATTATAATAATAATAAAAATAAATAAAACATTTAGTCTGCTATTAAAAATAGAGGTAGAAGTATTCCATAATAGTGTCATATCAAAAGTGATGATCTTAAAGCTCCCTATTTAGTAATCCTCTCTCCCAAGGTAGATCTCAATCCCCAAGTCTTTCTTTCCTTTTCCCTGTTTCCAATGTTTGGGGTTTGATTACTTTGGTTATTATTACGTGTCTCTTTTGATTTCTTGCTCCTGAATAAAAACGTTGGCTTGCCTTACGCCCTTACCTATATGTTAAAAGAGACCCAGGTCCAAGTGGCTGTCTTATGTAAATACTGTTCATCATTACTTTTTTAAATCAATCCGTACCTTCTATCATAATTCATATGGAAAATGATAACTAGTATTTTCGGTGCATTCTTCAAGGACGGTAAGTGAAAAATATTTATAAAAATATGAGTATTCAATGTATTGAAAATTAAAATATTTAGCTTTTATAAAGATTGTTAAAGAGTCTCACATCAGATAAAAGATGGTCTGACAATGTGTTTGTAAGTGAGACAATCTTCACCTCACAAGCCAGTTATGTAGGGTTGTGTTATGTCAAACGACGATTTCTAAGATGATATCAAAATCTCTGTTAAGATTTATTAGGCTATCTGCTATTAGGTTTCCGGTATCAGGCCACCCTGTTAAGATTCATTGGACCACCTGCTATCAGATAGTTATCGAACCACCCACTATTTATGACCACGAACCAAACCCAACAGTGATGGTCATGAGAGAGTGTGTTAAAGAGTTCCATATTGGATAAGAGATGACATGACAATGCGTTTATAGGTGGGGACAATCCTCACTTCACAAACCGGTTTTGTCGGGTTGTGTTTGACCCAACCACGATTTCTTAAAAAATAAAATCAGACTATTTCTTTTTCCACCCTATCTACTTCTCGCGTGCCTTGTTTTTTTACCAAAATGTCCATGGGATTTCAAATTTTATAATCTGAGCACAACTCAAATCTATTCGGATTATAGAATCTAAAATAATCAAGAATAATTATTTACTGAAATAGTCATTTATGCAACAAATCAATTTCTTGCATGATGGGATTTTGAACCATGAATATTGGCATTTTGCCTATGACTATTCCTAGGTCTTATGTACTTTCTTCTACCAATGTTGTGGGTCTCAGGCCCCTTATGAAAAGTAACAATGCATGCAAAGAATGTCACTCGGGAGCTTATATATTGTCTCATCTTTTTTACTCAGATTGTCTCATTTTCTTGAAAATATATGAAGATACTACTTGTAAGAGAGACCAATTCTATAGTAGTACATAAAGGAGATATTTCACGCATCATACATACATTGTTCATATTTAGTGATTTAGAGTGTCTCAAATATTATTACCACAAATGTTGAGTCCAAATTGCTCTATTTATCTATCATTTATTTATTGTTTATCTACGAGATAGACACATGTGATATATAAGTGGGGCCATTTGTAAGATCCAATTTTTTTTGGTACAATAGGTGAAAAGAAACAAAAAGAGAACATAAAAAGTCATCTAGAAAAAGAAATCCTACTAGCATTAGCTAGCAGGAGTAGGCTAGTTATGGCTGGAGGAACTGTAATAGAACGATAGGTCTCATAGCTATCAACTCCAAGCTTAGCAAGATAGTCGGCGCAATCATTTCCCTCCCAAAGAGTGTGATGCATGTGAATGTGTTAGTCCCTAGAAAGGAGCTCCTTTATCTTATAAATAATTGATTTGATGCATAGTGATGTCAAGCATTGACGGGTTCAAATATCAACTTGATTGCGGTGTTTGAGTCAGAATAGCACCACAACTCTGAAATACTAAACTCTGAGGCGATACGTAACCCATGGTAAACTGCCAATAACTCCGCATGGAGGATGTTAGAGAAGCCTATATTTCAAGCAAATCCATGGATCCAAGCACCATCATCATTCCTAAGCAAACCCCCAAAACCGAAGACACCGGGTTAGAGCTCACACAATTAAATTGTGGAGAAGTGGAGTGTCTGGGGTTTGAACCTCGATCCCTGCATATAACATGCAATATCCCTACCAACTGAGCTAAGTTCACAGGGATAAAATAATGTTATTACCACCCTTATATATGACAGAAAATGGAACTTGTTTAGTAGAAAAGAATATCCGGACACAAATTAAGGAAAGCTATACATTTTTTTTGAGGGAAAAGGAGAGCTATACATGAGAACCCAAAAAAAAAAAAACTCCAATTTTTTTTGGGACAAAACTCCGTTTCTTTTAAAAATAAGGAGGGTGTTGACCCCAAAGTAGGGAACATGCTTATTCTTAAGGGAAAGGAAACCCATAATAGAGTTGTTAATTAAGGCTAGGATTTTAAATTGCAATGAAGGTTGTACTTACATTATGATTTTTTTATGTTATACAAATTTGAGTTAAAAGAAACTATACGTTTAGAGTGTAAACAAAATTTATACAAATACCCAATGTTCCTTCTCAAATGAGGGGTTAAACCCAAAACCCAAAAAGGCACTCAAATGTCAAAGTTAAGAAACATGCAAGCAGGTAGAAAGTGAGTTATGAGTGATGTATTGAATGACCATATTGTTGGGGTAAGTTACAATTGACAATTTATATATTAATTGGATTTGCTTTTCTATCACGACCTTACTGTGTGTGGATATATATAAACATACAAGACACTCTTTTATTATGTCTGTTTTAAAGTAATTAAATTCTTAAAATAGTTAGATCTGAGGAATATTAAGTGTGATTTAATCATCAGACTCGTGAGACATAATAATACTATTTTTAAAGTATATGTAGTCAACCTTTATAATGATACAGAATAGTAGTATTGCATAAAGTATATTTTGTGAGATGACATGTGAGAACGTATCATAGATCATGGATATTAGATATCAAATCTTCATATAAATATTAAATGATATGAGAAGACTTGCAAAATTATGTAAAATTCATACTTTCGCATAAGATTTTGCAAAAAAGTTTATGATATTATAATAATTTGTCCAAATTTTTGTTTTTTAACTTTTTAACAAAACATGAATTAAATATGAAGAATTCTAATTTTTTTTGAAGAGATTTTTACAGTATTTTACACAATTTTGTTACAAAGTACAAATAAAACACATGAATTGACTGAAAAATAGGAACAAAAAATGGTGATTGAAAATTTTAAATGGACTAAAAGTTAAAGGAAATCTTTAAAGAAAATAAAATAAAAAGTTGGTATATTTATAGTGTCAATACTCAATACCATATTTAACCTTGCTAAAAAAAACATATTTAACCATATATTATAGGCTAAATTAGACGAGAAGTCTTTTAAGTTTGAGATTTGTAATATATAAGTTCTTTAAGTTATTTTGGTCATACATAAATTCTTTTAAATGTATGATTTGACATGTTGATGGGTCAAACATGACGCTTGATATGGTTAATGTCATCTCCTTAACTATCGCATCATATAAAATCGTATATCACATCATCGTTTTTAAAACGTTTGGTTAACAGTATGACTAAATTGAAATCATATATAAAAACATTTATGTGTGACTAAAATATCATAATGTAATTTTTTTGACAAGATAACATAAAGTAATTGTTACAAATTTCAAATTAAAAAGCACGATGTAATTAAACCTATAATATTATATTATTACAGTATTACAGTTTTATCTTTTCTTTTCGTCGTTGGCTTCGCTATGGATAAACTGAATTTAACTTCTGCTAAAAAATCTCCAATCTCTTCCAAACTCAATTTCAGTTTTCGCTTATTCTCTTTCCCCTCGTAAGTAAGTCTTCACAATTCTCTTTCCATTTTATTTTCATTACTTATGTGTCCGGTGTTCGTGTCAGTGCATCATAGCTTTCAATCAAAATTGACATGTCTCGTAGTAGTTAGACTAAAACTCTATCATTGTCATTTCAACAAACATATTGTGAGCTATTATTTTTTTAATGATTACTTACAACTGCAATGTTTTTAGGTTCTAATAATGATTATAAAAGGATTGTTTAGAAGATACGAAAGATGGAACCCTGTTCATCCAACTTATGGAGCATTTTATGGAATGGGTTTTGGCGTTGGTTGTGGCGTTGGATGGGGTCCTGGATTTGGTCCTGAAGTTATTGGTTATGTTGGAGCTGGTTGCGGCGTTGGATTCAATGTTGGTATCACTCTTGTTGGTTTTGGAATTGGTCTTCCTGCTAATGTCATCTTTGCTGCTCCTTACAATGGTATACCTCTTTTTGTTGATTGTTACGCGAAATCATTCATATTGTGAATCAGAAGAACTATTTTCTGAATCGTGAATTGAATTTTAATATGAATCGTACCGGTAAAAATATGATACTTTTAGGTAATGATAAGTGACATAACTATGGTATAAGTTGATATATCATATATGAACCTGAAAATAATTTAAGAATATACGAAAACTATAAGAGAAACCCTGTAGATGGTTTGGGCATCTTGAGAGGAAACTTGTTGATTTTTTAGTAACGAGAGTTGATCAGATGAAGGATAGTTAGTACACTAGAGGCAGAGGTAGACTTAGAAAAACTATAAGAGAAATTATTAAGAAAGATATAGAGATTAATGAATTGGATTGGAATACGGTTTATGATAGAATATTATGGTGTGATTTGATTCATGTTGCCGACCCCACTTAGTGAGATAAGGCTTGGTTGTTGTTGTTGTCATAAGAAATTGACTGAGTATACATAGTTGACAAACAAATGGCTCACTACACTAAGTTTACGTAATGATTCTTTGGAATGAATTAGAATTCATCATTGTGAAACCGGATTCAACATTATGAATAAGAATTCAAAATGAGATTCATGTCTACAATAGATACACACTAGAGATTCATTTCGATTGAGTTCAATTTAGTATCAAATTGGGATACAACTCACATGTAGTAAGATACTGATAAGTATGCTCAAATTGATGCAAATATTATGTGTGGTTAGAATCTACGATTCTTAGTCTGAAACTTATTCACATTATCTGTGACTTATTTTAATCCAGCTCTTTTGGCAACAAAAAGCTCTGCATTGAAGTTAGCACGTTCTTGTGGTCATCTTTCTGGTCCACAAGCCTCAGGGGATGTTTGGATTAGAAGTGTACCTTCCGTGTCTGACTTTCAAAGAGAAGCTGGTGAAAAATTCTCTTGTTTTCGGCAAAAGTATTTATCAATCGACGGAACTGATTTCTTTGACATGAAGAACAGCTTGCCTTTGGTTACTGCTTCTGCCTGTAAAAGTATACAATCATTTCATAGCCAGTTGTTCAGCCCTCGTAAAGGTATGATTTTGTTTTAGAATATCAGATTCATCTCTACTCTATTACCTAGTATTTGTCTTGTATAAATTGTTTGCTTGTTCGCTTTCCTTTTTCACAATTTATCTATCTTGTTGAGCTTGTTGCATTTATGTCTTTTAGCTTCTTTATTTCATAGTTCATTTTTTCTCTACTTTGGCTGTTAGCTCATTCTTCTACCAATTTATCCAACACTCTATTCACTATTTTTCCTCCTAAACCTAGAAAGATTAATCTGGTGCTATAAAGTTCCCATTGTGATAGGATCTAGGGAATGGTTGGACTTGCTGTGGATCCATCGTAGGCAGCCTTACCTTTCATTTCTGCTAGAGGATGATTCCGCAACTTGAATCTGTGACCTAATCACTCGGCCTTAGAACCCTATAATAATTTTAACAGTTGCCAATGAGAATCTCTCAAACAGTCAAATCCCAAAAGCAGCAAAATCCCTTTGAAATCGTACGGAATCGTGAAATGCAGCAAAATCGTGTGACTCTGGTGGTTTCTACCGATTCTGGCCATTTTGTTTGGATTATTTTTGACCCGGTTCACCTTGGAATTGTTTTTTTGGTCCAGGTAAGATTTGACCCGGTTGTGACCTTTTAAGATTTGAGACTTTGAGTCGTTTATGTTAAAAACTTGAGACATGGTAGTTTATATTTGTTTTAAGATTTCAAACTGAGTAGTTTATGCTCTTTATAACATATATTTAGTATTATTTGAGTAGAATCCTTTGATTTTAGTTGCGATTTTCGATTTTGGGATATTGCTATTCCCTTTTGATTCTACAAAATTAATTTAGTAGAGTCCTTCGGTTTTGGTTGCGATTTTAGTTTTCGCGATCTTGCTATCCTCTTTCGATTATAATCAAAATCTCGATTCTGAAAACCTTTGTCATCATACAAAATGTCTTTTATCGAATAACTTTCTTATTTATTGAGCTTAAATGCCAAGCTAGAAACAAGACCAAACTTAGAATGTAGAAACATGCCCTGACTTTCTTACTAACAGTTTCTTTTTCTATGATTGTAAATGGTTATACCTACGCCAGAATATATGTTGACAGATTTCCATTGACAGTAGCTAATAGCTATAGGTTTTCCATGGTTTGCAATTCTTTGCAGTCATGCTTTCATGCGTTTTCTGCAGTCGTAGGTTGTCTGATCAAAACCTGATGCCTCATATTTCAATGTGTATTTTAAGTCAAATCACAGTTAAAATGCGAGCCTTCCAATTTTGATTGAACGGCCTGCGATCCGCTACTGCAACAAAAGCATGAAAACGCGACTGTGTTAGATCCAAATCTGTTTTCCATCCCTGAAGTTATGACTTGAAAAGCTGAAGATTGTTTAATTTTTTTGAACTAATCCTGCATTCAGTTCCAATTGATGTATTTTATTTTTTCCCGCTTTCTGGTCCCATAAATTCCCTGCCTTTAAATAAAAAAGATTTTTATCCCACTGGACTTGAATTAACGCTTTTGGGACTGCCATGTGAAAGTTTTGATTTCTTTATGATGCATTCTTCCTGTGAGTATGCATGTAATTGATGGTCTCTTGAAAGCATCAAGCTTGAGTGAGAGAAAGTGTTCTCCGGACGAAACTTGCACTATTCTTCCTCTACATTTATCTCATTACCTGCTGATGTTGAGGAAAGTAGCTTGACATTTGCATCTCTTATTTTGCAGGAAAAGATTGATCCTTCCACTCACAACTATTGGCTTTGTGGTTACTTTTTGACGGACCTCTTAGTTTCTCATTTTTGACTGGAGGTCCTATTTTTACGGTTAATGATAAACCATATTGCTCTGCTCTCATTTTTCCCTGCCTTGATGTAGCTCTTACCAGCAATACTGAGAAATTTCCTCCTGTAGATTTACCTAGACTTTGGTTCCAGGATAGAGAGAACACATCAATGACATGAAAAGCAAAAACAGCAGTCAACAATATATGGAAGAATATCAAGTCAGATATTGAGGCATCAGTTTTCTTTTGTTGAAAACATATTACTGATATCACAGTATATTAGGGAACTTAGGATAATTTTGTTTTGAAGCTCACATGTTCCAAACATCCCTTATCCTTTGATTAAATTGGTTTGCTGTAAGTGATGACTTGTTGATTGAAAAATCCTTTTATTAAAAAGAATATGTTGATTGTTATGAAACAATGAATGATGAAAGTTACAAACAAATTTGATCGGCTCATTTTACCACCGGATTTCCACCAAAGACATTAGTAAACCATGTTTTGCTTATTTAAAATAGGACATGTCTGCTTTCTTGCCATTCATATAAATAAAAGCCTGTTTGTAGTATTTAGGATCACTCTTGTTAAAATATGTGACATTAACTACTTTTGGGGTCTATAAGAGAGGAGACTTATTGAAAGCATACTTGTAGTTGCGGTAATCTTGAAGAGGTATAGAATACTTCTGAGATAAATAAGACGCAGACGAGATAAGAAGAAAATTAACCCAAGAAATATGTAAGGGCAATAACAGTTTTCGAGACTTATTGAAAATTAACCCAAGAAAATGTATGAGGTAAATTGTGTGTTGATATATTAATTTTCGTAATGATAATATATCAGTTTTCGTATATTATGGATGAAAATCATTATGATGAAGAATTATGTTTACAAACTTATTTAAGCATTATTACTATGATAGTTTTTATGAGTTATGGATGGAAACCATCCATATTATCATGTTTTCTATGTCGGTCCGTCCCATTAAGTACAATTACTCATTTCATCCCTGTAGTTAATTGTCTATTTTAATACTTCAAACAATTTGTCTAACCTTATATTTCTAGCCACTACCTTCGCCTCTAGGTCTTTCGGTCGTTACCTAATATTTTTTTAAAACTAAGGCAAGATTAGATTTTAAATTCCCTTAACAAAATAAAAGATGGGAGTTTAGAAAGTCCATCATAGGACTAATTTCCATGATCCCAATACAAAGAGAAAATGCACACCAATCATAGTGATTAGATACCTAATAAAAATAAAGAAAACAAGTAAATAATAACAAGAAACTTTAATGAAAACACATGCAAGATTACAAGAGTTCTATGGTAAAATATGGTGATAAATCAAAGATAGTCTTGTCCTATTTATAGCTGAAGTCTTTTAATTTTCGTGCACCATCAGAATTACAAGGCATTAAGGATGGTACTAACACAAAATCATCCAAGTTCTACAAACAAAAACCAACAAAATAAATTGCACAAGTTGTTACATCTGTAGCCTAGCATTACGCTGGTTGTAAGAGTAATGTTTGTGTTTCCACAATGAAGAACAAGGCAATGATTCCTCATTTCAGGAACTTATCAGTGGTTCCTGATTTTCCTGTAGTATTGTGATTATTAAAACTACTAATAGAAAAAGAATTAGCTGCATAGTTAACAACCAAAATATATCTTAGAGCTCTCTCATCACGAATGGGACTGTTGTCTAAAGTATGTCTGCACAAATGATAAGCATGATGCCTTCATTGATGAAGTGAGAAGTGTTGTGGTTGTTGCTGTGCTCCAAAGCATTGTGAGTAGTAGGATGAATCAATCCAAAAATTCTTGGTGGGGAATAGGATGATGATGAAGAAGAAGAAGAAGAAGAAGAAGAAGAAGAAGTAGAAGAAGAAGAAGAAGAGGAAGTAGAAGAAGAAGAAGCATGAGTATCATTATATTTTAAAGTACCATTGGATGTGGATAATGATGATGATCACCACCATCACTAGTAGCAGTCATGTTTGTGTTTCCATGACGATAAACATGGCGCTTATTCCTCAACTCAAGAGCTAATTGATCATTGGTTGATGATCGTCCTGCAATATTGTGATTATTAAAACCATGAACATAAGAAGAATTAGTTGCAGATTAACAAGCACCATATATCTTAGAGGTTTCACATCACAAATAAGGTTCTTGTCTTCATTCTACCAGTTACCCAAATGGTGTTGATGACCCATTTTTGCTTCTTACCTGCATGCATGCCATAACAACAACTATATATCAACATAAACATAAACATAGGATACTAGCGCCAACACTCACATGTAGACACCAATAATAATTTGATAAAAAAAAGTTATCAAATATAGATGATTGTCGTGTTGGTGAAGTGTAAACATAATTAAAAAGTTTGTAAGATATTATATGACATCTTTGTACAATATTCTTGTGCTTTCAATTTATGAAAGGTAAATAACGTTTTTTGCTTTAACCAATTCATGGATGCTTTCAATTTTTTAGAAAATATATTGTCTTGGAAATCACTTATATATATTTTAGCGATACTTTCAAAATTAAATTTGGGCAAAATGAATTTAACCTTTCCTTTGCTTTCCTTTAGTTTCCTTTATTTTTTTCCTTTCCTTTCTTTGTCTCTATTGTAATATGTTCAACGTCATTGTCATTGTTAATACCAAACTTAACCATGTAAGATTCATTACTTCTGCTTCTATACTCCAAGATTATTTTTGTGTTAATGTTCTATATGTTAGGAATGAGTAGGCCACGGGTTGCCAAAGAAATAGTTTTTTTCTTCAATATCTAAAATGATAATTCTGACTGAACTGCACATAAATTATCTTGGTTTCATGTACTTCACATTGCTCTACTACAGTTTACACCTTTGTTGCTGCTGCTGCATTTTATTCAATTTTGACCCTCATTTAGAGATTTGCATCTGAATTTGAAGATAGAACTACTCTCATGGCGACTGAAAGATGGACTTGATGATGAGAATTGGGAAGTATAAAGTGCAGCATTTGTAACACAATTTGTGCTTACACCTATATGGAGGATGTTTCAAATTGTTAAACGTAAATGCTTACTTTTTTTTGGAGAAATGGCTGTCAAAAACTCAATTGGTGTTTTGTTTGCACAATACTGAAACTCACATGAGAAGCGGCTTTTATTATTTTGGTTGTCATGGTGGTGTGTGATGCTGATGCACGGGTATACACATTAGTAAATATGAAATGATGGAGGCTGTGGCAAAATATTATTGTATATAAACAAAAATGAAGAAAAAAGTAATAATCCATGATACTCCCTCGTATTATTTAAATTTACATTGTAATTGTATACTACCAAATAAATAATTTACAAATCAACTTTGCATTTGACCTTCTAAAAACCACTTCATCACACAAGCATATAACTTGAAAACTCAAATATTACATTCACCAACAAAAAAAATGGAAACATAATATCACAGTCTACTTCAATCTTCATCTTATTATTAATTGGGAGCAAGTTCTTCGAAATTCCCATATCTTGAAGCTGCAAATCCAAAGGAAGCTATAGTTCCTACATGAACAGCAAGGACAGCAGAGAAGAGCTGAACATTAGCAAGCAGTTCACCACGAACCTCGCTCTCTTTCGAATGGCATGTGACAATATTGTCCTTCATGCTACAACCGGATGGTAGCATAGGGCCAAAGAGAACAAAAGCTGTCTGATAGAACCAGATTCCTTGCAGTGTTATGGCAATGCCCTTACATAAATCGACGGGGAAACATGTTGGTAAAACAGCTCCGGCAATTGAAGATAAAATACAAAGACCAATCAGGAAGGCGAGGAGGACATGATAATAGCCTTCTAGGCCTCTGTGAGTAGTTGAGTGAAAGTTAAAGAGAAGATACTCTGCAGTGAATGCTGTGGCAGCAATCCAACAAAGAGCACCTTCTGGCAAGGGAAGATATCTACAGAATAAGATCAAATTAGAGGAGGAAAATAAATAACCATAGCTTAAGGATAAAATAAAGTCAAACTGCTCACATATAATCTATAAGCTATTTTGATAAGCTATCCTGAAATGTTAATAGAAATAAGCTGAAAACAATTTATGAACATGTCATAAGTTGTTTCCATAAGCTCTTCCAAACAGTCTAACAAGTGCTTATGCCAATAGATAAACTCAAATAAGCTTATGCAAACGGGCCCTTAGAGATGGAAAATATATAACCAAGTTTAAGGACAAAAAATGGCAAACTCAGTTATTTTGACAGTAATTACTTAGCCATTACATAATGCATGTGTTTAAATTAGGTTTCATAACTAATGATAATCATAAACAGTCTGACATAAATATGTTATTCAGATAATGATTGAGGAAGTGAAAATGGAAAAGAAGGAAAGGATCACTGCTTGTTTGGTTTGAGAAATATTTTTCCACTTTTTATTGATAATTACAAAAATGTCACCTTGTGTTTACTCAAACTAAAAAACTAACCAATAAACTAAGAGTTAGTAGAGCATTGGTATGTGGAAGTTGCACACAATAAGGGGTATCGGACATTTTAGAACATAGAGAATAACATGGTTATCTAATATCTTCACAATTTTCCATAGCATCTATTTTCCCCAAATAACATGTAGAATAACAACATTAGTAGTAGGTTGTGTTTAAGGACCAGGAACATAACAACAACACCTAACCTTGTCTTTTCTGAGAGCAGGGAAACAACGCCGAAGATCAAAAACATCAGAAGCATTCCTGAGTGCTCAAAGTTATTCAAGTAAGTGGAATTCAAGACTCCACCAACAAAAAACTTCAGTTGTGTTGCAACTAAAAGCTCAACACACAAGTCAATGAAAGCACCAACTGAAATAACATAGAGTTCCAAGTACTTGAGCCTTCCTTCAAATCCCGGTACAGGGTTCCAAGCTCGAACTTGGAATGTCTTAGGACTTGATACATATCTCGCCACAGAGCACCATATATGCCATACTCCAACTAGAAGAAATAAGGTTCCAGGCAAAATATGACCTATGAAAGATCCCATTTTTCTGATTTACCTTTACCACACTCCAAATAAATATTCAAGTTCACTTAGTACTTATTTGGTTCCGCATCCAGTTTGTAAATCTCGCGTGCTAATGTTGTTTGCACCGCAATTAATGAAGCTAGAAATTCAAGCTTTAGTTTCACAGCACGGCTACATTCATTCCAACGTGAGAACAAACATGCACTTAATCAACTTGATCGTTAAATGATTCTTCAGATGATCATAGCAACTAAATAGTTTCCATCTTGTAAACACCAACTAATCCTGTTTTTTTTTTTTGAGTAAAAGCATAGTCAGTTCTCAAATTTCCAATGACAAGTTTTCAGACAAAAGTTCACTTCTATCTTCTTATAACATGTTGGAATCACAAAATTCAAACAACTGATGCATGCTTTACAGATTCAATATCAAAATTATGAGCTACTTAGTCAGCTATATGTACTGTGAAAGAAAAACAGAATTTCATCTTTTTGCTATACTTTATTTATAGCAATGATACAGACACGACAGTGATACTGACATGTAAGTAGACATAGGTAATATTGGCAATAATTTAAGAAACTAGACGTGATTGAATGTAATCACATGTGTGAGTGTCGGATGTCATCTAACACATGTCAAACTGGATACACCTTCGAATCGAAATATTGATGATATATATTATATTGTAAAAAGCTTCCCATCTTAAAATCAGAGTCAATGAGGCAACCTTCCAAAGATATCCTCCATAACCTTTAATTTTTCCCAGGAAACTAACAAATTAAGAGTTTACTAATCAAATAATCCCTAATTCAAGTTTGCATCTGGAAATTTCCTAGAAAAAGAGTGATCTTTAGGATCAATTCAAAAATTACATTTTTCGGAAAAACACACACCCAGTTTCTTAGTGTCAATTAACAAAGTATACAAGTCAAAATTTGTAATACAGAGACCTATGTAGATTAGATATAGGTTTTGTTTTACTTACACTGTACGATGAATTTGGATGCAGAATGTAGAATGAACCTTTTCAAATTCAACTCTCTGATTAATCTGCTCAAACATTCATAACAACTTCAGTGTTGTTGATGAGAAAAAGGAAGCCACTGTAAACTTCGCACACTTCGTTTAGGAGTAGTAGTTTTAACCCCTAACTTTTCTAAAGTTGTGATTTTGACCTCCTAAGAAAAAAACTACAAAACTACCCCTAAGTTTTGCAACTTTAGCAGTTTTGGCCCCCAAGACAAAAAAAAACACGTGGCACCTCACTTACGGTGCCACGTCAGCGTAGACCAAGTCAAAATTGACCTTGGAGGCCAAAACTGCCACATGTGCAAAACTTAGGGGACAATTTTGTAGTTTTTTTCTTAGGGGTCAAAATCGCAACTTTTGGAAAGTTAAGGGGCTAAAACTGCTATTAAGTCTATAATAAAGGATTAATATGTCTTTACCTCCTGTAATTTGGGCGAGTTCCGGTTTACCCCTTATAAAAAAAAAGTTTAGATTCCAACCCTGTAATTTAAGATTCTTTCGTTTTAGACCCTGAGGTCATCTGATTAGACAAAATGCTGACGTGGCATGCTAACGTGGCGCACTGACTGTGCATATCTAATTATGTGGCACGTTGACTGTATAATTAATTTTGTTTTTTATTTTTTTAAGGGCACACGTGGCATTTTGCCTATTTTTTAAAAATAAAAAATGAAATTATATTAATTTAAAACTAAAAAATAATTTAAAAAATCTAAACTCAGAAGAATCTTCAAATTACAGGGTTGGAATCTAAACTTTTGTTTTTACAGGGGCAAACTGGAATGCGCCCAAATTACAGGGGGTAAAGACATATTAACCCTATAATAAAATAGGCCATTGTAGACATATGTCACAACTAATTTAATCCTCAAATTCATTTAGATTTTTTTTTTTGTCAATAATTCATTTATAATTTAATTAATAAACTCTCCTTACAATCTACAATTATTTTAACCAGACATCAATAATTTCTTGTCATATCAATTAATGATTGTGAAAACATATGATTTATCATCTTCATTAATTGAATGCATATTTAAAATAAGGGAAAAGTTAATAAGTATCCTAACGACATTCTTTAAAAACTTTAAATAATAATTTTTTTATAGAAAATTGTGCATTAAATGCATCGAAAATTGAAGTGTTAAATTTTTTCGGAGAGTGTCAAAAACACCAATCTTTTGAGTGTATATCTGAATCCACCGGTCATCTGAGTCGAGTCCTGTAAAGGTAATAATTTCCAATCCCATTGGTGGAAAAATTACCCTGGCAATTTGCAACAGAGTTTCTGCAAAAAGTAAATAGTAAATGCACCTAAGAATGATAATATAATCATGGATGCGAATATGCGATTATGATTGAAGATACACCTTCATATTATTTAAATTTTTATTGTAAATGTATGCCAAAAGCTTAAATCCAAAAACTTTTCAAACTTTATTATTATTATTATTATTATTATTATTATTATTATTATTATTATTATTATTATTTGTTTAATTATTGTATACATATTCATTTTCATATACCCACACTCATAGTTATTTACTACTAGTAATTTACAAATCAACCTTGCATTTGGCTTTCTAAAAACCATTTCACCATACAACTGCAGCACTTATTTACTCCAACATTACATTCACACACATACACAAAAAAATGGACACGCAATATTAAACTTTAATTCATTCTTCATCTAATCAAACCCTTAATTAGGAGCAAGTTCTTCAAAATTCCCATATCTTGAAGCTGCAAAGCCATAGGAAGCTATAGTTCCTAAAAGAACAACAAGAACTGCAAAAAAGAGCTGAAAATTAGCAAGCAATTCGCCATGAACCTCGCTCTTATTCGAATGACACGTGACAATATTGTCCCTCATGGTACAACCGGCCGGTAGCATAGGACCATAGAGAACAAAGGCTGTCTGATATAACCAGATTCCTTGTAGCGTTATGGTGATGCTATTACATAAATCGATCGGGAAACTGGTCGGAAGAAGTGCTCCGGCAATTGTAGATAAAATACAAAGGCGAACCAGAAAGCCAAGGAGGATATGATAATAGCCTTCTAGACCTGTGTGTGTTGTTGAGTGATAGTAAAATAAAATATACTCTATACTGAATGCTGTGGAAAAAATGAAACATAGAGCACCTTCTGGCACGGTAACATATCTACATAATAAATATAGAGATCAAATTAGAGGAGGGAAATAAATCATATGCATTTGTATTATTCACATTAGAACAAGAAAGGCCAGGAACATAATAACAACAAAAACAAGATCAGCATCGTTCCAGAGTGCTCAAAGTTATTCAAGTAAGTAGCATTCAAGATTCCACCGTCAAAAATCCTGAGTTGTGTTCCAATAAAAAGTTCAACGCACAAACTAATGAAAACACCAATTGAAATAAAATAGAGTTCCAAGTGCTTGAGCCTCTCATGAAATCCTGGTAAGGGGATTCCAGGTGCGAACTTGGAATGTCTTAGGGCTTGATGCATATCTCACAACAGAACACCACATATGCCATAATCCGACTAGAAGAAACAAGGTTCCTGACAGAATATGACCTACCAAAGATCCCATCTTTCTAAATAAATAATTCAAGTTCACTTAGTACTTGTTTGGTTCTGTGTCCGGTTTGTAAATCCTGCGTCCCAATGTTATTTACACCACAATTTTATAGTCTCACAACACGGCTACGTTCATGCCACAGCAAAAACAAGCATGAATTTAATCAACTGGATTCTTGAATGATTCTTTAGCGATCGTAGCAACTAAAAAATTTCTACAAATTAACTATAGCTAATCCTGTTTTGGCTAAAATCATAGGCTGTTTTCAACTTCGAATTATAACTTTTTGGATAAAAGTTCACCATCTTGTTATAGCATGTTGGAATGAAACTGATGTATGCTATACAGATGCCATATCTACTGCGAGAAAATGGAATTTCATCTTTTTGCTATAGTTTATAGCTAAGAAGCACCAGTACAGACACCAGAAATGACGGTAACTCTGAAACTGACCCGTAAGACATAGGTAATAATTTTAAGAAAATATAAGTGATTGAAATTTGAATGTAACCATATGTGTCGGTGTCAGAAGCCATTTAACATGTGTCTTACACCCAACATGCCTTCAATTTAAATGCCGGTGCTACATACTATATCATTAGAAGCTTTCTTTCTACAATTAGAGCTATTGAAACATCTTAAATAAAAAAATCCTTCATAGACGTTGATTTTTCCAGGGAAACAAACTAACAAAGAAGGATATTGCTAATTCAACCAATACTTATTCAATTCTTCATCTAGAAAATCTGTTGAAAAACACTGTTTTTTAGGATGAATTTGAAAAATTCTTTTTCAGGGAAAACACAAATTTTGTTTCTTAGTAAAAATTAACAAAGTATACAATTCAAAATTTGTAATAATGAATGGTCAGAATCATATAAATCAAAGCAAAACAGCCATCAGAATTCTGAAGAACCCGTCGTCAAGCTAAAAAATGAAAAGCCAAAAGAAAAGGAAAATTAGAAGAAAAATCAAGGAGTTTCATGTGAAGTACATTTCCATTATCTTCTTTGAATTAAGAAACCTACATGAGCAAAAAAGTTAGACTTGTTTCTCAAGTTATATGATATGAATAATCAGGCACCATATATAGTGGGAATAGCAACGGAGGGAATCTAAAGAAATAGAAAAGAATGGTGTAGATTAGATAACTTATTGTAATAGTAGTATATATAGATACTTATGGCATGATTAGTCTTGATTAAGAAACTAGAATAGAAAGAAAACTATATGTTTAATTGATTAATCTGCTCAACCATTCGGGGAAACAAATTATCAAACTTTATTGCGGGAAAGGCAATGTAACTTTCTATGTTTCTGATCTGTCTGATATATCAAAAGGTCCAAAATATGCCGTGTGGATCTCACTGTTTCTTAAAGCAAAGCTCCATAGGGAACACATAGTATCCTTGTTGCCACAACGGCACATTACCGCCGATACTCCACCCAGTCGCTGCGAAACTTTCTGCATCATCAACTGCTGTCGCCACACTCCTGTTCTTTCTGAGCACAATAGAGGTGGGAGTATGCTTTGATAGTTGTTATGGAATTCAACAAATGAATAATAGTCTCATTCTCATTAATGAAAAAGGGTTATTACATCAACTATTTATAGGCAACTATGATATTTACAATGGCTTAAGATACATTCTAATGTGATAACTTGTAACTCAACTAACTGAGTTACTTGTGGCTCAAGTAACTGCACTATGCTTAGTATCTTTCTCCTCATTCTCTAATATACCCCCACAAGCTGGAGAATGATAAATGTTGAGCATTCCCAGCTTGGAAGTGCTGAATGGTTGAGGAAGAAGAGGCTTAGTGAAAAAATCTGCTAACTGGTCTTTAGAGGAGACAGGAAGAAGCTTCATGATTCCAACTTGAAGCTTGTCTCTAAACAAATGGCAGTCAATCTCAAGATGTTTAGTTCTCTCATGAAACACTGGATTTGTTGCAATGTGCAAAGCACTCTGATTGTCACAGTAAAGAACTGGAAGTTTGACAGTTGTGACATGAAGATCATTGAGTAGATATAGAGCAACCATTGCAATTCACAAGTTGCTGCACCAGGTGCTCTATACTCACCTTCTGATGAGGACCTAGAGACAGTCAACTGTTTCTTGGGTCTCCAAGATATGAGGGAGTTTCCAAGGAAGAAACATTGGCCAGAAATTGATCTTCTAGAGTCGAAACAGCCAGCCCAATATGCATCTGAGAAGCCAGATAAAAATAGTGAAGATTGTCTGGGAAAAAACAACCCTTGACCAGGACATTTCTTCAAATATCTCAAGATTCTAGTGACAGCTATGTAGTGTTTCTCAGTAGGAGAAATGAGGAACTGGCTAAGTTGTTGAGTGGAAAATGTAATGTCTGGTCTAGTGTTGGTAAAGTAAATCAATCTCCCTATTAATCTTCTATATGAAGGCACATCAGTGTAAGGTGCACTATTATCACTGTGAAGTTTGCATGATGGATCTGATGGTGTAGAAACAAGTTTAGATGCAATAATTTCTGGTTGATTTTCTTAAAACAGGTGATTGGATCATATCAGATCAGTGAGAAGATCAAGGCAATAATTTCTCTGGCACAAAAAGATTTCCCTGTGAAGAGTGAACAACCTCTAAACCAAAGAAGTAAATGAGCTGACCAAGATCTTTAATTTTGAATGAAGAATGTAAAATATTTTTGATGAATTGGAATTCATCAAGTGAATCACCAGCAACAATAACATCATCAACATAAACCAGTAAAACTGTGAATGAAGTGGCAGTTTTCTTTATGAACAAAGAGTGGTCAGCATTTGATTGAGTATAGTGATGTTGAAGAAGAAGAGAAGTGAGTTTCTCATACCACTTTCTGCTTGCCTGCTTAAGACCATAGAGTGATTTGAGAAGTTTACAAATCTGATTTGGTTTGGAAGTGGTGATGCCTTGAGGAACAAGCATGTAAACATCTTCTTGGAGATCTCCATGCAAATATGCATTATTAACATCTAATTGATGAATGTGCCACTGATTTATAGAAGCCAAAGCAATCACAGTTCTAACGGTAGTCAGCTTAGCAACTGGTGAATAAGTATCAAAATAATCTAATCCTTCAACTTGATTGTAACCTTTAGCAACAAGACGTGCCTTATATCTTTCAATTGATCCATCTGCATGACGTTTGATTTTTTAAATCCATCTGCACCCTATAGGCTTCACATTGGGTGGTAAATCAACCAGTTTCCAAGTACCAGTATTTTCAAGAGCAGTGATCTCAGCTTGCATAGCTTGCTTCCAACAAGTGAATTTACTAGCTCCAGCATATGTTGTGAGCTCAGTTTGGGAAGCGATGGACAAAGCAAAAGCACAATGAGAAGGTGAGAGATTGGTATAAGAAATGTAATCAGAAATAGGATAAGGAACAACAGAAGATGTATGAGAAAGATTACATACATAATCCTGTAAGTGTATATGTGTGTTACTATTTCTGGTTGATTTTCTTAAAAAAGGTGATTGGGAAGGAGAAGTAGGTGGGGAAGGTTCATGAAATGGTGGTTCAGGGTCTATAAAGGTAAGGGGTGGTGGTTGTGGAGTGTTGGAGGTAGCAGGTGATGGATGACATGTGGGACAAGAAACAGATGGGAAGTAATCCCAATTAGTGGTTATTGATGATGAATTTGATGGGTAAGGTAAAATGTGTTCATGAAAACTGACATTTTTGGAAATATGTATTTCTCTAGTATGAATGTCTAAGAGAATATAACCTTTAAAACCAATAGTGCAACCTAGAAACACAGATTTTCTTGCTCTAGCAGACAATTTTGTTTTATGTGCTTGAAGAGAAGTAGAGTAACATAATGAACCAAAGAATTTGAAACTATGAAGATCAGGAATTTTATTATGAAGTATATGATATGGTGATTTATTGTGGAAGTGAGGTGATGTGACTCTATTGATAATGAAGGTGGCATGTAAAAGGGCATAAGACCAATAAGATGCAGGAAGTTTAGATTGATAGAGGAGGGCTCTGCCTACATTCAAAAGGTGTTGATGCTTTCTCTCAACTCTCCCATATTGCTAGGGAGTTTCAACACAAGATCTATGATGTGTAATACCCTTAGAAGCATAAAACGATAAGAGTAAAAATTCAGGGCCATTATCAGTTCTGATGGTTTTGGGAGTGATATAAAACTGATTTTCAACAAGGGTAATGAAATTTGTAACATGTTGAGACACCTCAGATTTGGATTTAAGAAGAACTATCCAACAAACAAATCTACTAGAATCATCAAGTATGGTAAGAAAATACTTATGATTAAGAATAAAAGGTACATCTAAAGAACCCCAAATATCAAAGTGCAAAAGTTCAAACTTATTGGATGCAACAGATGAACTAAGAGGAAAAGGTAATTGCTTTTGTCTAGAAAAATGACAAATATCACAAGTGGCATTAGAATCAAAAGACAAAGATGGATACAATTGAGACATATGTGCTAATCTTTTGTAAGAGACATGGCCCAACCTAAAATGCCATAAGGCAGAATGGAATGGTAATGAGCTTATTAACATAAACATTATTAACAGACGGAGTTTTATTCAAAGAAGAGGCAAAGAAATCTAAATTTAGTCTATAGAGACCTTCAAATTGTTCACCCAAACCAATCATCTTCTGGGATTGAAGATCTCGTAAGAAACATTTATTATTATGAAATATGGTAAAACATCTTAAAGAGTCATAAAGCTTGAAAATAGAGATCAAGTTAAGAGTGAATGAAGGTGAATACAAGACATTCTCACGATAAAAATGAGGAGTAAATTGAATGGTACCTGCAATATCAACTAAACAGAGGAACCATTAGGTAAATTAACAGGTTTATGGGAAATTTTGTGATATGAAGTGAACCAATGAAGTGAAGAAACAATATGTTCATTGGCACCAGAGTCCAAAAGCCATAAGTCAGATTTAGATTGAAGTGAACATGAGAAAATGGAAGATATACCTGATGGAGTGAAAGAGTTTGAACTAGAAGGAGCATGAATAAGGTTGGCACTGGAAGGGGAGGAAGCTGCAGGAAGTAAATTCACTTGTTGTAACAAACTCACAAGCGGATCATGCTTTTCCTGAGAAATAGTGGAACCAGGAATTGAAGAAGCTTCACTGCTATTTCCTGATTGTGCATCAACCTCATCATTACTACTTGAGACATTCACATAAGAACTTTGTTTCTGAAAATTAGGATGTCCATGCTTTTGATAGCAAAATTCAATGGTGTGATTACACTTCCCACAGAAACTACAATGTCTGGGTGGCCTGAAACTATGAAAGTATCATCTTCCTCTACCTTGTTACTTACGTGATTCAGCAGCATTAACAATGGACAAAGGCTCATCAATAGGAGAAAAGAGAGATTGATTATTACTCTCTTCTTGAACAACCAATGAATAAACCTTGTTGATAGAAGGAAGTGGATCAAGCATAAGCACTTGAGTTTTCACAACGTTGAATTGGTCATTCAAACCAGTAAGAAACTGAATGACTTGATCTTCAAGTCTGAAATTTCTAGCTTCTCTCATTGCAGCACAACGACATGGATGTGGACAAGTGCAATGAGGCATAGGCCTATGTGGATTCAACTCTTCCCAAAGAATTTTCATTTTAGTGAAATATTCCAACACAGTCTTAGCACCTTGTTTCAAGTTGTTGATTTTGGAACGCAAAGTAGCAATTCGAATTCTATCAACTTTAGAAAAATGTTCCTTGAGATCAGACCAAGCATCAATGGCGTTTTCATGAAACACAAGAGTTTGCGCAATTTGCGGTGAAACCGAATTGATTATCCATGATTGAATAAGATGATTGCATCGCTCCCATGCACTTCGATTCAAGTCATCTTCATCAGGAATTTCCATGGATCCATCAATAAATTTCAATTTGTTTTTCGCGCCAAAAGCTCGAATCATGGAACGACTCCATGCGAGGCAATTCGAACCATCTAGAGGAGGAGCAACAGCAACATAATTTGGACCTTCACTTGGATGAACGTAGAAAACGGATTCAGTGTCCAGTTGATTTTGGCGAGGCATGGAGAAAAACGAAGAAGATGAAGAAAAATGCAGAGAATAACGAAGAAGACGAAGATGAAACGCAAGAATTTTCTACGAAGAATTGAAGAACAACGCAAAAAATTTCTGCAAAATCAATGAAGAAGATGAGAAATGAAACCCTAACAAGCTTTGTAACTAACTTTCTCCATAAAAATTGGAGAAAAGGCTCTAGATACCATGTCATGGAATTCAACAAATGAATAATAGTCTCATTCTCATTAATGAAAAAGGGTTATTACATCAACTATTTATAGGCAACTATGATATTTACAATGGCTTAAGATACATTCTAATTTGATAACTTGTAACTCAAGTAACTGAGTTACTTGTGGCTCAAGTAACTGCAGTATGCTTAAAGCATCCACAATGGTAATTCCTTAATATGGACTCCTTAAATGGACTCCACGTTACACATCACTTATTTATAATATTTTAATAAAA
>Ga0315914_1000401_pt1 | contig 52373 bp, 31 predicted proteins | sample MpolenodulesMG_FD_203920 | JGI IMG/M metagenome (GOLD analysis project Ga0315914, IMG submission 203920) | Medicago polymorpha root nodule microbial communities from Los Angeles, California, United States - elongated nodules | ecosystem: Host-associated > Plants > Roots > Nodule | place: USA...
GCCCGCTTCATCCGCTTTCTCCAAACGCTCCGCGTTGGAGCGCTGCGTCGCGCTTTGTTGTTTTTGGCCGCTCCGCGCCGCGTTCGGCCGCTATTGACAACAGAGCTTCCTTCATTGCCTGACACCCTCCACCACTGCCACCGAGTGTAAGGCTAATGTTGTCATTTGAAAATAATTTATATAATATCCTACCTGAATCACGAGACAGGATAACATGTCGGGTCTGGTGGGTTAGTATCAGGCTGATATTAGACAGATATTATGATTAAACCCAAAATTTTACATAAACTAAGCTAAGGATGCTCTTCCTGCATTGGAAAATTCCTACAGAGAATAATCCTATTCAAAACTACCAAATACGTGTGTTAGTGACTTAAGTAGCAGAGCTCACTAATCAACTAAACATGTGATTGTGTGCATATCTGTACAGCATTTCTATTCTTTATAATTTAATCCCTAGCAAATTCTCATGTTGAATTTTGTGTGTGGTATCAGCACTCACGGCTTATTGAAAGACCTCCTCAACTGGTTTTCAGACGCGGTGCTATAATCCAGAGAGAATCTTCGGTAAGTTAATTAGGAAAAGAGAATAAAATATATTTTCTGTTCTCATGAATGTATGTCGGTGCATGCAATCACATGTCAATTTCTTGATAGGGAACTAGTTCACCTGTTTTAGTATGCTTTGGTGGATCCCTATAAAAATTAAACAAGTAAATTATGAATTCTTGATATCCATTTGCTCTTTCACTCTGTTTCTTTCTCCTTCCTTTTCACATGTTGATGGGTGTAGTTTTAATTTTTTATGTTAATTTGTTGAATCTCAAATTTCCATCTGTTTTTTGTGGATCATAGGCAGGTGGCTTAACCATCATATCTGAGAATGATTGGATATGCTTCTGTGAAGAATGGGGTGGTTCTGAGACCAAAGGAATATCAGCAACAATTGATTATATTAATGATTCGGATAACTTATTGACTGGATCCAGTGACGAGATGCTGATATGTGAGGATCAGTCACACACGGAGGATAAAATGAATAATGAAAATGGAACTGGACAAATTTTGCTCAAGACTTGTCCTGAGGTAATCCAAAAACTGTTATGTTACTGGCCCCATCATACTTTTTGGCACTGTATTCTTGTAGATATTAAATCATGGTTTTGAAATCCACATCATTGGTTTCCCTGTTTTTCAATAGCCCCCCGTCTGAGAATTTTTTGGTTCTTTAGTTAATGTTGCTTAATGAATCTATGGATCTAACTTGACCACAAGTTATTGATCGAGGGTGAATAATGTAATTATGTTACTTAAGTTTGAAAGTCATCTGTTTTTATTCAACTGAGAAAATATTACCATCTCAACTTGTGTCATTACATTTTTATGATTATTTTATTTTTAAAATCCAGTGCTGAATTTACCAGAAACTTCTTTTATTGGATTATATATACCAACATTCACTTCAACTATTTTTTAATTACCTCAATGTCCAGGTTTGTGAAAGTTGCATTGGAGAAAAAGAAAGCTGTGAATTAATGCATAAACTTAACTATTGCAATGAGGACATATGTGTAATTCTTGTACGTGGTAAGGAGGTACCTAAATCAATATCGGAGGCCTCAAAGGGATTAGTTGAAACAGATCGGCGGATTTCCAAGCGCTCCCGGAAGACTAAAAATGGAAGTTCGGTTAGTCTGAAAGTTTCTGCTTCCACATCATTATACCAGCTGAAGATGATGATATGGGAGTCCTTTGGGGTAAGTAAACTTTATGTTGTATGCATATGCTTTAGGTCAATTTAAATGTTGTATGAACAAACACTCATTGAAAATGGCTAAATGAATTCTTTAACATTTTGGGCTGATAAGCATATTATTGCACACTTTGGAAAAATTGTTATTAAAGCATTTAAAAGCATTCTCGGGCTCTTATTTTATCCCAAGTTCAAGTGACCAAACTTGAGGTCTTGTGATTGAAGTTTCAGTTCAGGTTAAGTTTCTGTTGGGTACATCTTCTAGGTCTAATTAAGACATCTGCAGTTGATTACTACGTTAGTTAGATTAGTTAATAGATAGTTAGAACATAGAAGAGATCTTTTGATAGGAGAAATCGGATTGGTGATGGTGAGGGATCAATCGACGCATTTGATTGTTGTATTGGATGTTAAAGGAGAAATCTTTTGGAGGTATTAGGAATAAGGAAAACAGAGAGAATTGTAAATTGAATTCTCGTATATTCATTGAATTGAACAGTTAAGATTATAAAAATTTATACAATAGTCAACCTTCACTCAGATTAGAGTTATCCTACACCCACTGAAACTAACTCCAAGACAGTTTGCAAATTTTAGTGCCAGCCGGCATGATACAGACTGACAGAAGCCTAACTAACTGATGTCAAGGTGGCACTGAAATGAACTAACACTGATGTAGCTTCTTGAGCACAACAGAACCTTCTAGAGAATAAACTTCTATATTCACACAGGAGGGAAGATCCTTGGGGAGAATTCTATTCTCCGTTTTCTTTCGGTTTTTGTAATACATTCTATTATTTGGTTATTTCTATCTTTGTTTCATTTCAATCTAACAGTTTCAGCTATGGTGGTGGGAAATAAAGTAAAATTTAAATAAGTTCTCTCAGGTTATCTATTTGTGTGAAAATGTAAGCTAGTTTTAAATGTTTTGTTGATTTACTATTTTGAATGTTGGAAAAAAGTTCCTCTGCTCTGAGAACTTAATGACAGCAAATAATTGAAAATGCATCTTTTTTATTTTAGGTCAATACTATCTTATGCATGTAACATGGTTTTGTGGTTTGCTGTTTTTTCTAACCATATATTTCTTTTTCTTCCTGAAATACACCTGTCTCAATGTCACCTTAAAGTAGTGTGATATAAAGCAGGATCACTGGTATCGATTCTTCCATTTAAATTAAAGAATGTTCTTATTTAAGGAGGTGAGGAATTAGGATGCGGATAAATATTGAAAGGAGTTACGATTTCACTTTTAGTTGTATGGTAAAAGGTGGAAAATCATTTTCAGTTCGGTTTCATACTATATTAACGTGTAAAATTTGTGGGGTGAAGTATACATGAGCTGTGATTTACCATCACGCTCTTTTGTGCCATTTAACTTTGAAGTAATGTCTGTTCTAAATTTTCCATTCAATTTAGCACTTCTTCAATGTACTTCAAGAATGACCACAAATAGTTTAACTTCTTTTATGAAATCGGTTAGCACGTTGATCATGTCCGTTTTGTCTTGAGAGAACATCAGTTACCTAGGTGTTATCTTCACAGGTTATATATACGCATTAATTGACATTTCATAGGCAGTTGCTTTCACTTTTATCAGATGAATTTTTTTCTAAAGTCAGGAAAGTATTATCTTCTGGCATTAATAATAATCAGTGAATTGCTATGTTAGAGTGCAAACCTTCATAATGTCTAAATTTCTTTTCATGAATCTTATCGATGATAATTTGTCATCCCAGGTTGTCAAGGAAAACCAGATCCTACATAAAGGTGATAGGATAATTGATATGGATGATGAATGTGCTACCCTTGCGGATGCAAATATATTTGCCAGAGATCAGATTATAGTGAGGGATTCTGAGATCCATGAAAATCGAGATATTGCGGGTAAGCAATTTGATAGTGTGCCATTACGGTGATGCACAATCTTTTTTATCCTCCCTAAGTGGATACATGACACACAGAAAGTTAGAATTGAACTATATTCATCTTTTGCAGATGAGCTTTGCTGTGATAAGCTGGATATGCAGCATACTGAGGAAGGTTTTCGTGGAACACTTCTTACAGCAAACATTTCATCCCAGGTTGTCTAAGAAATGCCCTTTCAGTAGATATATATCTGACATCTTTTTTTGGTGGTGTATATACACTTAACGGAAAAAACAGTTGAGTGGAGAAAGAAATAGTTCTGTACAATACAGCCATGTAAATCAATATGCCTGGTGCTTTCCTACTATTGAGCACCCCTTGTCCTCCTAAAGCCAAGATAAAGGCAAATTTTGGAATGTATTTTGCTACCTAGTTACTGATGGAACACGCATTTAGGTGCCCATATATGGTTTTTAAAGAGTGGTTAAATATATGAATCAGGAGGATAGAGGCATGAAAACAAACAGAGAAAAGTAGAATTGTTCTGGAGTACTATAAAGGGAACATTGTGAAGAAAAAATTTAATATTATTTTTTGCTTTAGATTTTTTTTAGTAAATCGGTGTGTTATGTTAATAGCTACAGACTACAGTGTAAACTCTGGTCTACTTCTCAATCTCTTAAGCTAACTTATTGTCAGAGGTATTGAAGTTATCATGTATAAGCCCCTTTGTTTTAGAAAGTAAAAAAAAAAAAAAAGAGGAGTGTTGAGTTAGGTTTATAATTTTGGTTCTGACATGGCATTTAATTGTAAAATGGTCTCCATACACGAAATGGTTTTCAATTCAGTTTTTACTGGCGCCTAGAGGACCAAAATCGAGGCTGTAGATTTTAAACTTAGTTTCTAATCTCAATACCGATTACATAAACTGAAATGAGAATAATTCTCTGTTGATTTTAAACCAAAAAAATTGCTCTTTCATTTTTATTTTCTTTTTTAGCATATATGGCTTTTTGTCTTATGCATGTGAGTAATGAGTATTTCGATTATCGCCTGTTGGTTGAGATTTAGACAATTGTCCCACAACTTGAATGAAATTGGCAAAGAGGCTAATGTGTTATACAAAATGGTTTAGGAGGTCTTCTCTTTCATAATTTTATTGACATGTGTAGAGGTTTAAGAAATAAAAAAAAAAAGTGATTCTAATTTTTTTGATGAAGAATCGATAATATTTGTGTGAAAGGTTTTTGCAGTGAAGTATTTATGAAAATGAGGATTAACATGTATCAATTTTTTTTTTAAAAGGCTTTAAGATGCTTGAGAAAGTTGTTATACTGATTAAACAAGAGATCTTAGAATTTCTCTTTATGATGTTCTAGAAGTACAATGTTAATATTTGGATATCAAACATGGAAAATGTTACGATAACAGGAAAAAATATGTTACTGGTATGCAATGATGTAGTCTTCTCATTAGTGGATAAGATTAATTGTCCATTTTATTATACGATTGAAGTATATGTATATCGGTTGTGTTTGTGATATTATAGTGATTGAGATATTTGTTCCATAAATGTGAACTTTAATGAAGGGATCCCATAAGTATGGCAATGTTTGACTGAACGAACTTACTTTATGATGATGATGATCGTATGTACCTTTTACACTATGATTGGGGTATTGTAAATTAATGTTGAGAGAGTCATGTTGGCTCAGGTCCCTTCGGCATTGAGATAATTTAATTATATATGTCGCAATGTCACATCCATTTTTTGAAATGGTTACTTGATATGTTTATGTAATTAGGGTTGATGATTGATATGTTTGGTAGTCATTTGAATATTTTGAGACCACCTTTTAACATGTATTTAAGGAAGATTAGTAGCATGACAGTATGTGTAATATGATGCCATTAGAGTTGAATGTGAGGTGACTTTGTTCTCAATATGAGCGCATGTTTCATTTTTATTGAAAAGGTTATTGCATTATTTACTTAATGAGTTAATTGTACACATATTTCTATTACGAAAAAAAATCCTTAAAAAATAAAGGGAGGGATTAAGTTCCACTCAACAAAGTTTTAGATAGAAATACCAAAGTTAGCTAAAAAATTTTGCACAAACATTACCTTCTGCGTGGATGATGTGATTACAGAAGAAACACATTTATATGGTGGACCATCTATTTTGAACCTTTTAAGATCATCCGTAATGGTGGGTGCTTCACCTATTAAGCACCGGGATAAATAGGCACCCCCATTGTGGAGTGATATTTATTGGTGCTTATAGAGAAGTGTGCCTATATAAACACCTTCTTTCTCTTCATTTTATGTGTGAATTTCAATTAACATTTTTCAATGAAATAAATGAGTGTTTTAGAAATGTAATAATATAGAGTTATTAGTGGGACCTATTAATAAATTTTGTTGTGGTGCTGGGTTGGAGGAATCAAGTGCTTATTAGGTATTGACATTAAAAAATTATAAAATAAATGACGCGTACATGTGGGACCCACTTAAGCACCCAAATAAGGGAGCTCCATTGTGGATGGTCTAAGGACTATATTAATGTTTCCTCTAGATCTTTTATCCAGTGGGATCTAGTTTCTCAATTAATTGCTGCGAAATTTTATCATGATATTTAATTTAATTTACAAGATTATAGATTAACATGACTTTGGTTTGTAATTTGAAGCGGATGAGTTACTTTTCTAGTTTCATTGTGTACTCCAATTTCTTTTATCAAAGCAGCTCTTATGTGTTAGCTTCTTTGATTTTTTTGGATTTTGGCCTAGTCATCCCAAACTCTTCTTTCATTATTTAGAGTGCCAGAAATAATAGGTAGCGTCAACTTAGTTGGATGCCTTTTCTGTCATGATGTGATGTATGTACACTCTATTTTTGCTTAAAATACCATGAGAGTGGTTGATAGCATCCATAATCGCAAAGATTGAATCAAAGTTTGGAGCAATTATTAGTGTGTAGAAATTCATTCTTGTCTTTTTTCACAAACTCAAGTTGAGTTTATTAGCAAATGAGATTTGCTCATAGCCTTGCTAGGGCGGTCACATCTTTCTAGTTTCCATTTATTTAATAAGATGCCTGATTGTATTGAACCTAATATGGCTTGCTAATGAAATGAGATAGTTATTTACCGTAAAAAAAATACAAATTTAAAATTTTACTTATCTTTTAAATCTCATAAAATCTTAGACTTCACATTCAATACCAGATTATTGTAACCAAAAAATAAATAAATAAAATACCAGATTAACCGAAACAAAAAAACAAAAATACTCAACTTTCAAGATATACATGAACGTCGTTGGTTAAAATTAGATCTTAGTATACAACATATTTCCTAGAATGAGTTGTAATGAAGACACACTGGCACCAAAAAAACAGCTTGTGTATTCAGCTGTACTTGATACATGTTTTATAAATAAAATTACAGCCCTACCCAGTATGACCGTCCATTACTGTTGTGGATTGGAGACGGAGAGGGAGATGTAACACACCACTCATACCAAACCTGTTTCAGATTCGACCAAAAAATCAATACTAAAAGGAAATGATAGACAACAGGATGAAGGCTTCAAAAAGATGAAATGAAATATCAAAGTTGCCAGAGATAAAATCACCTTTTTAGGACCACAACAGCGCCAGAAATCTACTTCAAGTTTTGAACCTGGTTTCACGCAAATAGGTGTCCGTAGAGGGAAAAATATTGAAAACCTGCAAATAGAAGAAAACAAAATATAAAATGTGAGTTATAGTTGGCACAACCCCACCCCATATCAATATTATTTAGGCACACTCACATGAAATCAACAAAATTTAGAGAAATACTTGCTTGAACACAAACACAAATAAAAAATATTAGGCACACATACATAAATTGAAAAAATTAAAAGAGAAAATAATTGAATGATGTGACTAGTTTACTTCACATCAATTGACATTATTCAATTTTAGTCTTTTAATTTTTTTTCAGTTGTGTGTGCAAATATTTTTATTGGGTTTTGTGCCCAAGCAAGTATATCTCTACTTGGTACCGTTAAATATTACTGCAAATACATAATACATATCAGCACAGAACATGGTGTTGAGCATCATCTCAGTACACACATTAGAACAAACAGAAATGTCTTGCAACATGAGAAACATCTAAAAACAATTCAAACAGAGTCCTTCGATAATCATCTTGCAAACAATGGAAGCCATAAATGCATTAATCAGTTCAGTTTGGTATTTAGCATGTGGTTTCTTTAATACGATATATCATACTTTGACAATGCACTCTCTATTTTCTAACAATCAAAATACTTCTTTCGCCCCCACCCCCCCCCAAAAAAAAAAAAACAAGTAACAAATCTCAATACCAGCTGAACATGTTTGGTGTAGCCGTTGATGGTTCAATCCCAAGATGCACATCCTTGTAAAGAGTGGCATCAAAGTAGCCAGCAAATCCTATAAACATGGAGTGCGCACAATGTCAGTATCAAAAAGATAAATATAACATCTGTATCGAGAAGGGTTCATTAGCACGATACATGAAATGAGATAAGATTACGCATTGAGTGTCTATTTGGTTAAAACGACTTCTAACACTTTCAAATATCTAAACCATTTAACAACCATTTCCATGTAATTTGATTATTTATTAACAACGTTGTTGTGACTATGTTTTATTTTATTAATGACAAAATGGATCATCAGAGTAGATGAGATAATCAATGTTGGATTCTGAATATCTGCAAGAGACAGAGAAATTAAAAAGCTGAATATCTAAAGATAAATCATTACAATAAAGCCTACTCAGTCTATAGGAATAGAAATAGAAAAACAGTACTTACCATGTACCATTGCGGACCCAGTGTCATTTGGTATTGTAAAATGCAACTTCTTATAGCGTTGATTACTTTCTCTATCATTAACGGGTTTTGGATGGGTAAATGTAAAAACCTATGCAAACACAAAACCAACAAAAAGAAAAGAAATTAAATTATCAACTATAATTAACATGTAAACCAAGAACGGTGAATAGATTCACATCAAATAAAAAATAAATTGCACAGGAAGAAACGCACAGATTGACATGGTGTAAGTCGAGCTGCGTTGTGTATTTTCACAACATAAGCAGTTTCAAAGTGTGAAATATCTTTATGTGCCTTAACCTGAAATACAACCAGAAGTGAGTATATTAATTAAGTAATAAATTTTATAATGTAAATTGATGTCCGAAGTACAAGAGATATACATCATTATATAACTTTGAAGCGGTCACTGGTTGGATGAAACTTGTGTACCTGAAAGTAGGTAGTACATAAAGATAAATAGACATGTGGATAAACTAAACAAACAAAACAAGAAATCAAACATACAATACATAAAATAATATTTAATCAATAATTGGTCCGTAGATACACTCCACACTATGGCATCTATTAATCCATGTAGCCAACACCATTGTTGTCTCCCAAGCATGGTAGTTAAAACCTCAACTTTCATCTGAAAATCTTGATTTTGTGATCATACTAGCCTTCAAATTCTGTATAATATGCTTTTCTTTGAAACGGTTCTACAATTATGGCCGTGGTGGTGGAACTAGAGAAGGCAACTTTAGTTGTTGTTTGGCTTGAGACTTATGAGTTTGATTTAACGTTTTAATGACAACAAGTATTTCAAGTGTAATTGAATGGTTTATTCGTCTTACTTGTGCTATTTTATATGCATGTATATGAATTTACATGCATATATTTGAGACTCATGAATTTTGTATAATCTTACGATTAGTGTTCCGATTCCCCGATTTATAATTTAACATCCCCTTAACGATTTTGCCATAAAAAAAATAAAAAATCGATTTTAACTACCTTCCTAGAACACTTGTGAAACTATGGACATATATCAAAATATGATGTTTTTTACTCTTCCTATATGATGCTAATGGTAAATAAGCTCATAACGATATGGATAACTGAATAGTGTATATACAAATTGTTTGACAAGAAGAAAACATGTGCAAGTCTGAGAAAAACCTATGTTTTCAAGGAATTTGTACAATGTTTAGCACACAATTTTCAAGCAGAGCAAAATATCTAGGAAGATAAATACAACACTCTGCATTTGTATAACTTATAAACACTGTCATTCATGCTCAATGTAGCCAATCACGCCACTATCATAAACGATCATAGAATCACTGCGCGGCAAGAAGCTCTGCTGAATGCATTTCTCCGGATTGCATTTTGTCAAGGCAGCACAGCCAAGAAAAGGAGAATGATGAAGTACAAGAACTTCAAAGTGGAGACAGACAGTGATTCTATTTTTTATGTGGAAAATTAGAGTGCACACCCTCATGCAAGGCCCAAAACATCAGCCTTAGCGAGGATTTATGAATTTATGTATAATTCACCAACAGAGAAATTTCGGACTTCAACCCATGCCACAGCTGGTGGGAATGGCAGGACAAGTCATATGTGCCAACCTCTGTTGACTAATAGTGATTCTATATAATGAGTAATTAGTTTGAACACTTTCAAAACTAAAATTAGTAGCTAAGTTATATTGGGTATGTTAATGACAATTGACAGAGGCAATGTTTTGTATTTTTCTATTTTTAAGTATTTATGTATTTTTCAAATAAATTTTAGTGGTCATCCCGCTATCAAAAAAAGAAAAAAGAAAATCCCAAAACATGGGTATCAGTGTATGAAATAAAAGGAATTTACATACGAAGATGGTATTGAAATTCCACCCGGCTTTAAAAACCTCTGAGCTCCATCAAGGCACTCGGGAGAAAGTTCATTGTCACCAAAAGAACCTAGCAATTCGCTAACCTAAATTCAAACCAACATAAATCAGACACTACAGCATAAACAACAAAAATCAAACAATTAACAAAGGGAGCATAGGAAGTTTACCAAGATATCAGCTTTTTCAGGGGCGTTCCAATAACGCATGTCACTTGAGACTATAGTAACAGTATCCTCCCATCCCTCTAATTTAACTAATGCCTGTTCCAACAAATAATTCGTGTCTAAATTGATGGAAGGATAATCTCAAACAATGGGAAGAATAAGTATTTATATCCTACTGAAACTAACGGTTGATTAGAGAACACAAAATATCAAGAAATTGAAACCACACTCTCATGAACAAGAGATAGAAAACTGTTACAGTGACCGAACAATAAAGGAACTAAATACTTGTATTACCTACCATGTTTACATAAGGTTACTAACATTTACCAAAACAAAACCAATAGCATGACAAACAGCATTTCACTAAAAATAATACTGGATGAAGTTTAGGCAGTGAATGAGATTTTCTACTTCGGTAATAAACAAAGGGAAATGCTAACTTGTGCTCTTGGGGCATAAGTTAAGAAACCAAATGTAGAATCTTTATTTTTTTTTGGGAAATTGTGCATTCAATGTCTTAAAAGTTTCAAAAGTTATCTTTTCAATATAAAATTTATTTTCTAATGGGCACAAGTTAGCATGATCCATAAACAAATAACACTATATGGGCACAGAATTTCATGGAATCACTATAAATTAAAAGATCTACAACTAACATGAAGGGTCACAACTGCATTTGGATTCTTTTCAACGGCATAAACTTTTAGCTTCCGTCCAGTTTCTTCCGAAGCCTACAAATAAAAATGCACAAAAGTCGGTCAAAATAATACAATATATCCAATCTACATATAACAGAGTCATATATTGCGAACACTAAGGTAAAATATCACACCTGTAATGATGCCCGCACAAGAGGTCCACGCCCTGCTCCAACAACCATCAGCACCTAGCAGTGAGTAAAAACAATTAAACTCCACAGGCATACAAACTACTGTTTCTCAAACACAAAAATAGCAACTAAAAATAAGGGGAATTGCACTCAAGTCCTTTGAGGTGTTCTTAAATAACACATACAGCTCATCTTGTATTTCAATACATTGACTGAGGGGAGGTGAAGCAATTTTACAAACTAATAAGAGTGGTGAGTGTTTGATTAAAAAATAGAATAGTGTGTGTCAATTAAGCATAACCGAAAGGAGGTGAATCCAATTTCTCCTAATACAGAAAATGCATTTAAAAATCAAACACAAGGGAAAAAAAAATCTTACAATGGTTTTAACAGATGCCTCTTCATCAGGAATCATGTCTAGCATTGCTTTACCTACTGCTCTTTGGTACTGTAAAAAGGAAAGCTAATGATTAGACTACAAGTACATAACTTAGAATCTAAGTCAAAACCTAGATATAAGTAACAAAAAAACCTGACAATACTTTGATTTATGATCACATTCAACAGCTGACAATACAAAATATTTATATTACCCAAACAAACTAAAATATAAAACAGACTTCAGACATTGTACAACAGTTGAATACAATGGGAAGGAGGGGATCACTAAATCATAAAGCTCATCATGTTTGTAGTAGAAGTGATAGTATAGCTACAGGACTTCAAGGTCAGGGAGAAAACATAAACATAAATCAGATGAGTGAATTTGAGGATATAAGTCATGCATTGCAATACCTGAATGTATTTCATGGCATCTTTCTCAAAAGTCTCATAAGTACGAGCCTCCAAATTATCCATCAAAGGCTGCACAAAATATTGTGGAGATTTCAAGATTACATAACTGAATGTGCAGAGGCATATAAAAGCCAATAAATTATTAGAAAGTAGCCTGAAAAAAATGCTTACTTGCAAAGGTGACTGTAAATAATCCCTATATCCCAGCTGGCATAAAAAGTTGCGAGTCAGTAGAAGATAATACAATCATGCCATGCCTATATTACAAACATATGGCAAGATAACTACCTCAAAACGTTCTTGCTCAGGAAGAGGTTCCATTTTTTGGTACAGATGTCCAACATATTCCAGATATAGACGCAAGGGATGTCTTTGTGAATCTAAGGTGCAAAACACATCACTATAATTTATGTGCTTTGTATACATAACAATCACATACAATATACAAAGCACAATCATGTGCACATACAAAGTGGGGAAGATAAGAGGATACTTAAATAAATATAAATACTTTAGTAAAAATGAGACATTTTGCGGCTTCAATGGAGACATTTTAGGCCGTGTTTACTTCCAGAAAATATTATCAATTTCCCATTTCAAAAATATATGTTCATTTAAAATTGTTAACAAGTATATGGATGACCCGCGTATTGAACAATTGTGATGGCGGAATGTTTTGAGGTTATGTAATGTTTTGAGAGAATTCAAATATTTTTAGGTGAATTCCATTGTTTGGATAATAATATGGAGACTTTTCAAAATGATGGACAGTACTGAAGTTTTTTGTTCAAGTTAAATTTAGAGAATTTCAAATGACACCTAAAAGCTTAGAATTCCAAATTTCCTCATTCTTATAAATTTTCAAATTGACCCCAATAAATTTTCAAAAAATTGCAAATTGACTCCAATTTGTTTGGAAATTACAAATCTACCCCTCAACTTTTCACAATTAAAAAATTGACCCCTCAAAAATTTTGTAATTTGCAAATTGACCACTAATTTCAATTTTCAAATTTGGCTAAAATTTATAAAATAGAGCTCTAGCATTTTATAAAATTTGGTTAAAATGTATAAAAGTTGCCCAAACATGATGACAATGAAATATTCAAACAAAAACATTTAGAAATGAAACAATTTAATTGAAGTATTTAAATTGCCTAGAATTCTCAATTTTAAAAAAATTTCTCAATTACCTCATCCAAACACACCGCAAGGCATTTTAGGCCATATTTACTTTCAGAAAATATTTTCAGTTTCACGTTTCAAAAATATATGTTCATTTTAAATTGTTAACAAGTAGATGGAAGACCTGCGTATTGAACAATTGTGAAATATTCAAACAAAAATATTTAGAAATGAAACAATTTAATTGAAGTATTTAAATTGCCTAGAATTCTCAATTTTTAAAAAATTTCTCAATTACCTCATCCAAACACACTACAAGGCATTTTAGGCCATATTTACTTTCAGAAAATATTTTCAGTTTCACGTTTCAAAAATATATGTTCATTTTAAATTGTTAACAAGTAGATGGAAGACCTGCGTATTGAACAATTGTGAAGAGAAGATCGAAGGGCAACCGCAAAGAATGCATTTTTAGAAACAATGAACAGAGTGTTATTCCATTTTCAAAACTTCTAAAATGCTAGAGCTCTGAAACAATGAACAGAGTGTTATTCCATTTTCAAAACTTCTAAAATGCTAGAGCTCTATTTTCAGAAAATATAAAGGAGACTGGTGAGGGAAGTATTGAATCTATATTCTCTTATGTTTATTAAGAGAAGCGAAAATGAAAATGTGAAACATGGGAAGTAAACAGGCCCTTAATTTCATGAATTATGATCTTCAATAATAGATAACAGACCCAAGAATCAATAACAGTAACTTACCGGCAACAGATCGATTATGAAAATCATTTGCATCCACACTTGCTTTAGGATGACCAGAATTTCCAGATATAATTATCTGCATAGATGTCTCAAACTCACTCAATACCTTTCAAAGGAAAACAACGCTACTTGAACTTAAATTCCATTTCCCTTGATCAATGCAAGCAAAAATGCAGTATCCACAAAAATAATGAAATACAGAACTGTAGGACAGCATGGTAATATACAATACCAATAACTGCTCAACTTGCGTATGAAAATACTATTGCCTCAAAATTCAAAGAATTATTCACCTGTATATTATGGTTAAAAAACCGAGTAATCAACATCTGATGGCGCTTGGAGAGGCATGGATATCCACGACCATTAGTTAAAAAGGACTGCCAAAATTCCAATCAAAACCTTTAAACTTTAGATAACAATCAGAACTATGAAACCTGACATTTAAAATTCCTTATAATCACAAGATGTCCTTACATCCGTATTTACTATAGCTGCTCTAACAGACTCCCCAAACCACCGTCCTAATGAATTTGCTGATGGTAGGGAACTCCTAATGAACAAGATTACAATAACAACCCTCAGAACTTAGGAGATCAATACAGAATTAGTGCGTTTAAAAAGAAGTTCAGGGATTAAAATCATGCAAAAATATCAAAGATCACTGTATACAATGGAGTAGAATCTGTTAATGAACTGAAGTACAAAATACTCACAGAATATCAAGTGCAGCTGACAGTTGACTGTGATGCTCGCACAGTAGACGAAATGAATTCCATGTTTCCCAAGAGTCAACCTAAAAATCAAGATTGAAATTCCTTAAAAAAACACAGAAAGCATAACACCCTAATTCTTTACTGTCTGCAATAAGCCTAAAATTTTGTTTTCACTAATAACAAAAAATAATGTCACCAAATTTTCTCCCATACAAACTAGTGGAAAACAAGAATTACAATGAAAACAAAGGGCATATTTATAGTTATTAATGGGGAAAAAATTGAACATTCTGTTTAACCAAGATAAGACCCAAGTTTACATTTGGAAAAAAAGAAAGAAAGGTGCATGCTTTGCCTGTGCAGAGAAAAGAACAGCATAACGGTACATTACATGAACCCAGCCAAGATACAAAACGCAGAAGACATAACCTTCATGGCATGTTTCTAGGATATTTACTCACCAAAGTGGCAGAGCTTGCATCCATAGAGTCGTCATCGGGAACAACCAAGGGAATCCTGAGCCACAACTGTATTACAAAATAAAAGAAACATAAACATAAGAATGAAATGAGGACACTTATGAAGAAAAGACAGCAATCACAATGTTTGAACTCAGAATAGCACCTGCATATTACTCAGGTCCTGTAAGATTTGATTCACACACCGTGCATAGTTAGCACAAGAGGTTCCTTTAGGGGAAGGAAGCAGACAAGCCTACAGTATATTAAACAAAATTAGGAAAAACAAAGCAACGTTGAACATAGCGAATGGCAGATTATGTTGACAAGCCAAAAATCCTTATAAATGTAGCGTTGTAACATGTGGCGGAAATAAGGTGGAGATAATAGGTGTTGCAGCCTACGGCTTGGCACAACATCTGCCATGACAGGATGCGCTATGGCAGAAATTTGACAACATTGAAGTAAATGCCACACAGTTCATAAAAGACTTGGTTTTTTAGGAACTACATGTCATAGAGTAATACCAAGCAGATTTGTAGCAGATACAGGCATGACACAACATAAATAACAACAACAATAGTAGTAAAACAACAACATAAACAGTATATCCATAAGAATATGATATCGCTTCGTGTAGGGAAAGTAAAAATAGAGAATTTCCTGACTTTTTTTTTTTAATGGCCGAGAATTTCATGATGCCTCAGGCAAAATAATGATTACTATTAACAATCAGACAAGAGTGCCTAATCCGACCGTTGGAAACTAGAAAGTTTGTTCAACTCAGTTATACAAAGCACACCTGTAATGAGAGATGAGAAGCCCAGGCTAATTCTTGTCTAAGAGTAGTTTCAGAATCTATTCTAAAGGTCTCATCTTCCGAGTCCAAATCAATCCATGAGCTAATTTTTCCTGAGTAAAAATGCAATAAATTGCCTTAGAAGTTTCATACAATTGTGGATAACAAAACTTTTGATAATGAATAGAAAACCCACTACAGCAAGAGTAAAAAAAAAATAACGCACAGAAAAGAAAAGTAGGCTCATCGGGTGCTCAACAATATCAACATCTATGAAACGCATCGTTGAAAAAACAAATAAATGAATTCTTAGAAATTTTCAAGATTTAAGATAAAAAAGAAAACCAAACTCATGCAATTTTAGCAAAAAGTAACCATATAATCATGAGCAACTAACATAAAAAATAACCACATTCAAAAAAATTAGTTTTGGGCCATGAAGCAATTTAAAAAAAAAAAAAAAGTGACAGAATTCGTGATAGAATCAATATTCTTCCGAGAACAGAAAATTGATGAAGGAGAATATAAAAGGCGGATTATTATTATAATGAAATACTCAATAAATCATAATGTAAATTAAAAAACATGAATACTGATGGTAAGAATGATAGACAACTCATACCAACTACATGACTACTCCACTGGGATGGGCTTAAGACCAAGTCTGACCCAGCAAATGGCGGGGAAGCAGATCCCAAACCATCCTTTTGCACTAAGCTTGGCCTATAGGAGGGATCCGTCTGAATTGTACCACAAAGTCATGTAAGCTAAATGGGCAGTAAGAAATGCATATGTTGAAGGATCATATCATTTCTCAGAATAGAAAATTATAAACCAATAATTTGCAACAAAAATATCAGTAGCAAGAAAAACAGCATAAGCTCAAGAAATCAGGAAAGCTGGAAATGAACTATCCATTTGGATGATAGAATATCACAAGTAATCCCCCTTGGAAGGCACGGGGAATTTGGCAGTGTGCTTCATTGCATGTCCATACATTGTTTCAATAGTCCATTAAGCTTTTAGAGTGAAACCACATTTAGTCAGTTTTACATATAAAGTACAGGACAGTGTTAGTTTGGGTAAGCCTACTGACCAATCATATAAGAAATGTAACTAGCAAATTGGCTACTGTAGGAGCGCATCTGAAAAAACTGAATCTGAATTTTGTTACCTCATGAAGAGTTTTCAGACTAATATTCATAGAATACATTAGCTAAATTAATCAGCATTTAACTAACTTGCAGTTACTTAACCGCTCTAACAGCAATCTAACACACAAACAATATAGAATCGCATAAAGAAGCATAACTGAACAAAAAACGAATCTCTGCAAAATTGTCAAATGTAGTTCAATAGAGCGATCCAGTGAATCCTCAAATGCTCTCAATCAAGCAGCTTTACTAGAAAAGGCTCATCAAACAGTTTCAATCTAGGTGAGCTTACTGACCACGCACACAAAGGAGCAACAATTAAGTTGTGGTGTGTATGGCTAATTAGTCACCATAAACTATCTAGTACAATAGATATATAAAACAAATCCAATTATCACTTTATCATATGATACAGAACCCGTTAAAATGAACATGATATGTTAATCAATACAATGGCTAATTAAGAGTCTTCCGACTATTTATTGTTCATTTTTGACACAAGACAATGGCTAATTAATCAATACTTAACTAACTGGCAGTTATTTAACTGCTCAAACAATAGTCTAACAGATCTTAGAAAATTTCATATTACACTACAATATATACAAAAATTACAGAATCGTATGCAAAAACAGAACTAATCACAACAATGAATATCATAAAACCGCTCCTAATGTAGTGAAATGTAGTTCAATAGAGCGATCTAGTGAACCCTCAAATGCTCACAATGGAGCAGTTTCACTAGAAAAGGCTCATCAAACAGTTATTGATTTAGGTGAGCTTACTGACCACGCACACAGGGGAGCAACAATGAAGTTGCAGTGTGAATGGCTAATTAGTCACCATAAAGTACAGTAAAAAAAACTCCAATTATTAATATAGCGTGTATGATATAGTGCACTAGGCGTCCCTTTTCATGATATCGCACACTTTGAAATGAAACATGATTTGTTACCTCAAAGACTCTTCAGACTATTTATTATTCATTATTTATACAAGACATTAGCATATTAATGAGGATTCAGAACTTAGAACATTATAGATTATACTGATACACAAACAATTTTCTAACAACGATCTGCTAGAACTTAGAACATTATAGATTATACTGATACACAAACAATACAGAAATGAATTTCATACAGAAATGGAACTAGACAGAAAAATTAATCTTACAAAACTATTCCCAGTGACAGCGTTGTGAAATGTAGCTCAGTGTAGCGGTCCAGTGAACCCTCAAATGCTCACAATGGAGCAGTTTCAATGGAAAAGGCTCATTGAACAGTTATCAATTTAGGTGAGCTTACTGACCACACACACAAAAAAGGAGTGACAATGATGTCGCTGTGGGAATGGCTAATTAGTCACCATAAACTATAAATTATACAATAAAAATACTTCTATTATCAGCTTATCATACAAGACATTAGCTAATTGATCGCAATATAACTAACTAGCAGTTACTTAACTTGTTTAGCAGTAATCCAGTAGAACATTCTACATTACACTAATACACACAAAAATTAAAGATTCACATGCAAAAACATAACTAAATAGAAAAATGAATCTCGCAAAACTGCTGATAGTGTTGTACAATGTAGTTCAATAGAGCGATCCAGTGAATCCTTGGATGCTCTCAATCGAGCAGCTTCGGCGGAAAATGCTCATCAAACAGTTATCGATATAGGTGAGCTTACTGACCACACACACAAATGAGCAACAGTGAAGTTGCAGTATGAATGGCTAATTAGTCACCATAAACTACACTGTACAATACAATAAAAGAAAGAATTTCATATGAAAGAGACTTACGAGAGGAGCAACAACGAAATCGAATTTTCCAGTGGAGAGATTGAAAGTAATGACATTAGGCATGTCATCGCTGAACTCTGTTTCTACACCGCAAAATCGAGCTTCACTCTTATCACCTCCTCTGTCTCCTAGAGGCATTTTCGCTGATGAGTTCAGACCGCGTTAAATTAAACGAGAGATGGAGTGAGTAATTGCTCAAGGTTTTGGTAGGGTTTTTGTAGACGAAGCAGGAAACAGCTACCTCCTCGTCACTAATTAGGGTTTTACGGCTTTGCCAAGTGGGTGGGCTTTTCAGAACTAAATTCTTTAGAGAGCTTAGCCCAAAACACAAACACAAGTTACTAGTTATCTAATCACACCCTTCAATTTTATTTTTCTTCCCCCTATAGTTTTTCTTTTGTGTGAACTATAGAGATTAATTCCTACCATAACGTGTGGTTAAGTTGGAAGACATTCATTGCCACCTCATCTAAGTACTTTTTGAGTAATAACAGAGTAGTTGGACAACATTCAACATGTTACACAGTCAATTGATCACAGGCAATCATGTATAAGATTTTTAAAAAAGTTATAATTACAGTACAATTATTTGATACATGTATTCAATGGTATGTGTTGTCAAATCAATTAATGAGTATGACAACTTTTGTGTTTTTATGTTCATTAATCTACGTGACGACACATTACATCGTCTTGGCATGTGTCATTGACTAGTATTTAATAAAAACACTAAATTAATGTCGATGTTTTAAAATTAGTGGTAAATTTTTAAAATTTTATCATATGAACTATCTCATATATGAAAATACAAATTTGTTTCCGCAAATATAAACAAATCCATGTGTCTTTTATTAGTTTTAAGATATAATGGGTAGTTTGTTGAAATATTTATGCAAAATAAAATATTGATTTTCATTTATGGATGTGTCAGGACTACTGGTAGAGAAATGGAAAAAGATGTCAGGTATTGCTGGTTGACAGTTGTTTCATTTCATGCAGTTCCATTTCCGCCTATTCTTGATCACTGATAAAATCCTATCATGTGTAGTTAGTTACTTAAATTTGGTTATTTCTGTGTGTTGAATGTACAACTGAGGAGAAGGAGCCATACGAGGTAAAAGCCCGTGTCTATAAAAAATTTACACGTCTTTTGAATAAACGAAATGGCTACAAGAATTCACAAGCACAGCCAATGAATATTGATTCCGGGTATGAATCTGTCGGTGCTTAAGTTTTCTTTAACATTGAGATTAATCTAGTTAGCTTTTGTTCATATGTTGTTTTATGGTTGCTTATTGTCATGACAAACAGTGGCGGAGCAAGGAATTTTATAGAGTCTGGGCAATAAATTTATCGCAAATTCATATGTGACATAATATATATAAATAGCCATAAATCGAAATAAAAGAGGTTCGTCATTTTTTCAACAAAAGTACAATTTTAAATTAAAAAGATGAAGTATAACCTGTCAATAGCGTGCTAAATAAAATTAGGAGGTAAATGCCCTTTCCGCGATCTCTTTCGAGTGAATGTTCAAATAATATCAACATCATCAAACGACTTGAATATCTCCCGCTCGGTGTAAAATATCATCAAATCATTCAACCACACATTGTTGATCTTGTTGTCGTAGAAAAGGAGAAGAGTATATGCGCTAGAAAAATAGAAACAAAACACTAAATTCTATCTCTCTCTTTTTTTTAAGTAGGAAAAATGGCATTGGAAACTACATTTAAGTGTCATCATTTCTTTCAAAAAAATAATAATATAAGCGTGTCATTATTTGTTATTTCTAAAGGAAAAAGCTAAATTGTGCGAAAGAATGGCCGACGAAATCATATAAAACTGCAAATTTATTTAAACAATCTCTTAGGAATGGCTTGGTAAACGTTTAATTCAATTCAATAGAAACTTAACTCAATTCCCAGAAAAATTGTGGTTTCAACTACGTGATTACTCACAATTTTAAAGTTTTCAACGTGATCCACGTTAATCATATATTCAGTTGAATGAATCACTATTTTGCATGTAATAATTAGTTAGGTTTAACAGATGTAGGGAAAATTGGGTGTCCATAAATATATTTTTGTCAATTAATATAAATTGCAACAGCAGCTAACCATTTGACTATGAACCACAATTGCTGTCTCCTTTTGTAGTAAAAGCTAGCTTCAGGATAATAATCATTGAGTATAAAAAATTGTTTAGTGAAAATGCCTCGTGATTGGCCTACCCTGTAATGTAGACATTGAAAAGTGACCAACCAAGGTGACATGGTGATTGGCGTACCTGGTTTAAAGGTTCTCGGAATCCTCACTAAGTGAGAAAATACTAACATAACAATTATCATATTAACATTTATCATTACAAAAAATAAAAAAGTGACACAGTGTTGCATTGTTCTTGATCATAAACAACAATGTGTTGCTGCATGAACCACGATGAAATTCATTGAAAATAGAACACCCACGTAAAGTAAATAAATCCATATAATCCATCATATAATTGAAACAATGACAAGATAAAAATAATGTTTGATGCTTCTACTTTGACTTTAATAACAGGTTATAGCACATCCATTCATATTTCTGTTTCTATATGGCTACACTTGCATCTTCAAAAGTCTTATTTTCTTCAAAATGATCCTCTCGAGCATTGTCAGCTAACATAAGGGCAACCAACCAAAAGAGGCATGAATCAAGGGATAAAAAGGCACCGCCTCCAATGAGACCAGTTTTAGCTGTAGGGCAGGCATAGTTGGCATCAAGATGTACATTGCGCGAAAGGTGAATCTGCTCCGTTATTACTGGCCATAACAGCAGAGTTGCAGCAAGTCCAGATGAAAACCTAAGTAAAAACACAGTTACCAGTGCCCCAAAAAAAACACTCAGTAGAAATGGGAGGATGGAGATATAAGGAAGTAAAGCTGGTAGAAGACCTAACAGTGAACTGTAAATTGTAATCTGCAGGCGAGTTGGGAGGGGAATTATGAATGAAGACAAACTGCATATATACCTAATGCAAAATTGGACGGCTCATATTCTAAGCATGTAAAGTCAAATTCAAAATCCGCATAATATCATTTAGTATTTATTTATCAAATGTAGGGAATTCAAATCTATACTAGCTATCATCATATAATGCTCTGAGTTGGTTTTTTCACTTGTGATTTCTAGTCTTGTTCCAGGGGCTTTGTCCCCCATTTAATCCAATTAAAAAAACAGAGAGACGCATTCTTCATTTTTATCAGTAAATTTGCTCTGACAAACCCATCTTTTAAAACACAAGGAAAATGAATTTCAAAGTCAAAGTCAAATCAATTATCGAACAAACAGACCCATGAGTGAACAAGTGATAAGGAATAAGGAAGTAGTAATAGTACTTACAGTGCAATATTGAAGAAAACAAGGAAAGTGGTGTGTTTAAAGAGAACTCCTTGTGGAACAGACTTTCCTTGGTAAGGGTAAAAAAGGGAAAGATATCCAACCACTGTAGATGCGATGAGAAATGCAACAGAAAGATAACCCAATGCAACTGTTGGATCGGAAGGGAACTTGCACGTCACACCGTCCTTCACAGCTATTGGTGTACCAGAAGCAGGCTACAGTTACAATACAAATATTCAATTTCTATGAAACAGAGTAGATAGGAAAGAGTAATAATAATAATACCTTTTTGTTTTCGGCTATAACACCGAGTATGAAAGAGATGAAACCAAGTAACGAAACAGCGAGAGCCATGTGTTTGATGGAGGCAGCCATGACTACGCACGCACTGCGAGAGATGAAGAAGACAAACAATTTTAATTTTAATTAAAATAGAACAATGATTTTGAAGAATTATTAAGGAAAAATAAAATCAAATGATGATGATGATGATGATGAGTTAGTAACCACCTTGGAGAGAGAATTGAAATTAGATTGACGAAAGGGGATCGTTATCTATAAAGACGTGAGATTACGTTATCTACCGCTAAATGGATGCCGCTGAAATTGTCAACTTCCGAATCACCGTTTCTGGCGGTCGAATCTATACAATGACAGCTCACTATAATTCATTTTTTTCCTTATTTCTTTTTATTTTGACAGTCGGTATTTTTCTTTTATAGTAAGTACATAAAATCGCATACCAATAATGGAAAAACAAATAAACACATTAAATATCTGCATGTGGACGGGTTAATGTCTCTCTTCTTCTTATGAACACAAACAAAATATTGGTCAGATTCATTTTATAAGAATGATTTGAAAAAAATGATAATTCCTTAAAAAAATTTATATACCGTTGTAAGGTTAACTCCCTCGGAAAAACTAAAAACTAAAAACTCATAACTTAACTACTCCCTCCGTCTCATAATAATACTTGACACAGTCAGTGGCGGAGCCAAGACCCTGGGGTAGGGGATTCAGAGCTTTCAACTACATTAAACATACCAAATTTTTGTGCAGTTACTTTCTCTTTTAATTATGATTTATTTATACTATTAAATTTATGAATTTTGTCATTTTTCCTAATCAAATATCTAATTTTTTGTATAAATTATAAATTTCAAAATCTATCAAATGAAAGGTAGAATTTGTGTAGATTATAAATTTATAATTCTAAAGCATAATAATTTGATGTATAATTTTTTCTGTTCTTGAAATAAGTTTTACGAGAAGAAGTAAACATTTTTCGAATAGGTTATTGGTTACGGAGAAAATGGGAGGGTGAGTAAATTGAGTACACCTTGCATTTGGGTATTTACACGGATCTCACGTGTACACACTACTCATTTATAATTTTTTAATAGCAGTACCTAATAAGTTCCTTCATATAAGACCCCAAAAAAATTCTCACCCAATGAGGATACCTAATAGGTACCGGGTCTTAAAAGGCTAAGACCCTCCCATTAGAGATGTAGTTTTATTAGTGCAAAATCTTAGGTCAGGTGGTGCAATATTAAAATATCAGGAGGTTCAAGTAGCATTAAAACAGTACCATCATGTATAAAATTTAAAAGCCCAGGGGATGCAGCTGCATCCCCTCGCTTATACGTGGTTCCGCCACTGGACACAGTTGACCTTATTATGCATGTCAATGCATAATTTTGAGGTTAAATATCTTGAATAATATATTAGAAAAAAAGGCTAAAGTGCACTTTTCCACCCCTAATTTTCAAAAACTTAAAATTTTGTCCCCTAAGTACAAAAACTACAATTTTGGTCCCCCAAGAATTAGCCCATTTGCAATAGTAGTCTTTTAAGTCAATTTTGACTCGGTCAACGCATATATGGCAGGCCACGTGTGTGATTTATTGAATTAAAAAAAATAAAAATACCACCTAATCATTTATAAATTAAAAAAATTTAAAAAGTCAAAAAAAAGAATTAAAATTAAATCCCTCATATAATCTTTTTCTAAATTAAATAATTAAAAAATAAATTGAAAATAGAAAAGGAAATGAGAAAGAAAAAAAAAAACGTGATTCTTCTTCTTCTTCTTTCCATCATCCAACAACAACTGCACATGGTTTTCTTCTTCTTTCCTTCAATGATTCTTTCTCACTTAAGCCAAAAAAAGCAATCAAAGAATTTTGTAAACAACAAAGCATCCAGTTCCATAAAAACATAAAATTTTGAAAAACACAACCCATTTAAAACATGAAGTTCGATATGTTCAATATAGATCAACCCATTTGCACTTTTGTTTTGTTTATGCTCTTCATCTTCATGGTTGTTCTTTTTTATTTTTTGGGTTGGATTTGAAGACAAACTCAGTAATCCCAACCCAATGCCGCCACCGACGACCGTTACTGTAGCATCAGTAATTATAGACCGACTCCCTCTCTGTCGTTCTCCACTGTCACGCTTCATGGACCGCTGGAACCGGCAGAGTCTCAGTTGCCGGCACATAAATTATAACTCGTTGGTTTAGGTTGCTCAATAATTGAGTACTGGTTTAGGCAATAATGCAGGAAGTTGTTGTGATTTCGGTTGTGTGACAGCCTACAGAGTTCTTCTGTTTGAGAAGAAAAAATATCTGGGTTTTTTGATGATAAAGAATGAGGAAAATGAATGTATGAAAAAGAGGATAAGTTTTTTTAAAAAAATTATGGGTTTTAAAAAGAGGATGAATGTATGAAGAAAAAGATGAGTTTTTTGAGAGGAAGAAACGAAGATGAAGAAGAAATAAAAGATTGAGATTTTAATTTTAAATTTCTTATTTTTTTAATTTCATTTTCATTTATTTAATTTAAAAAATGATAATATGTTTTTTTATTTTTTTTAATTCAATAATTACACACGTGGCGTGCCACGTAGGCATTAACCAGTCAAAATTGGCTAAAAGGATTAAAGTTGCAATGAGGTTAAATCTTAAGGGGTCAAAATTGTAGTTTCTGTACTTATGGGGCCAAAATTGCAAGTTTTTAAAAGTTAAGGGGAGAAAATGCACTTTAGCTTAGAAAAAATTATGAAAATTTGATATTTTAAAAATACTCCTCGAGACGAATCTAATGATATCTTATATGATATTATTTTTCTTTATATATTAGTAGAAGAATACAGTCAAAATAAATTAGATCAAAATTGTATATTTTTAAATGGGTCATGACGGAGGGAGTAACAATTAACTACTTTTTGTCAAAGCATTTGCGATGCCATTGATCACACCATCCAAAAAATCATTCGGAACAGTTCTCAAAACACCGGTCTTAATTTGGCGAGTTGGGAAAAGATTTCTCGATCTAAGATACGGGGAGGCCTAGCTATCCTATGCCAAAAGGTGCCAACAAATCTCTTCTAGTGGAAAGGTATGTGATTTGCTTCAAGAAACTAACAAGCTTTAAGTTAATATTATTATATAACATATGTATGTATACTTCATGTGCTCGCCTTTTTGCTCACATTGTCACATTTGGTTTTCTCTTGGTCTCTCCTCTGATGTTTTATGGTCAAACCTGACCCGACTAGTTGGCTAAAAAAAGGTTTGACTTCTCCCAACTAAAACAAGGTTAGATGACTTGTATTACAAGTAATATCTCGAGATTTAGGCTAAAACAACTAAGCTCTAATCATCTTCTGAGGTGACACATATTGTTTTCTTTCATTGTCTCAAAGTACAAGGGGAGCTTATTTATAGCTAAGCATCATGATCGAAAATACAAGGCTAGAGGCATTATAGATAATTTCACGAGACTTAGGCTAAAACAACAATGACCAAAACCATTAAGCTTTAATTCAATTATCTTATATCTTATCATTTGTTGCCTCAATTTAACCCGATTTAATTTTTTGTCTTTTCATATTTATAAGCTATTTCAACCTTTAATTTTACCAAACACGCCCGTTTGGATTAAGCTTATTTGGAGCTTATACAAATCAGCTTGTCCAAATAAATATCTCTTATATATTATTCATAAGTTTGTAAATGCAGTTTATAAAAAAACAATGTATATGCAATTCTCATTAGTAAAAACTTATAAATTAACATAAAAACTTGTTAATTTGCATAAGTTGTTTTGTATAAACTCAAAATAAACTGAATCCAAACGGGCTAAAATTCAATCAGTTAACTTATCTTCTATCAGCTATTCGCTATTTTTTTTTATCAAATAGTGTTTTAAATGATTAAAGTGTCTAACATGTTTGTAAATTAAGGGACTAAAATGGAATGAAATTATTTTAAGGCACCAAAGTGAAAATCAAAAATAACTTAAAGGACCAAAAATATAATTTAGCATTTTTTTTTATTCTTATGTGAGTCCTTATTTTGCTTCTCAACAACCTCTACTATGAAATACTTCTTTCGACTCACTTCTCAACTGAAAAAGTTGAGGATTCAGCTTAACAACATGCTCACTGCATTTTGCCTCATTTAATCTCAAAGCAAGTTAGTCAACTCTTCCTTAAGGGATTCACCTTGATTACACTCTCATGCAAACTTCAAATGAAACTAAGCAGTAGTGAATAAAAGACTTGAAACGCTACATATCTGATCAAAAAATAGATATTTCAAAGCAACTGAACATGCCCAATGACACCATCTCCACCACACTTCATCATCAAAAGGTAAGAAAATAAATAGATAGCAAATTGCATAAAATGTTTTGGCATCCAGTGACACGTCATGAAAGAGGTTCCAAATTGCATAAACGCAGCAGCAACATAGAAGGTGAAATGGGGGAATGTGAAGTACATGAAAAGTAGATAGCAAAACAATTTATCTGCAGTCCAGTCAAATCTGATAAGGGCATATTCTGCAACGCCATATGTCATGGCTTGAGCAAAAGACATTAGGTAGCTCTACAAAAATCTGTGACAAAGAGAGGAGCTAATATGAGAATTTATAGTTTCCAAACTAAATTTGGCAATAATAACAAAGTAAGTAGATTAAACATTGATTATAGTTACCTGTGTAGAATACATTCCAGTAGCATAATACATAGCAGTGTATTTAAAAACAACTTTACACTCAACAAAAAAAAAAACAACTTTATATACAAAATAAATCAACCTAACGAGTAGCAGAAGAATAAAAAAAGCTTGTAGATTTAATAGATGGAAGTATTTCAAAAATCATAAACCATGAACCTACAACTCACTTGATGCCTACAACTAAGACATGAAAGATTTAAATTTCAGTTTCACTTATAGTACTCACTAATACTTACACATAAAAGGCAAGTTAATAACTATTCAGTAAATACTTGCACATGGATAAGTTGTAGGCCAAACAATAAATGCAGCAGGATATGTAACTACCGTTACTACCGAAGAAGCCAAACACCTCCAACAATGGCGTTCCAGCAAACATAGCTCACCAAGATAATAACTCAAGAACTCAAACTGCAAACTTGAAGCTTGAAAAAATGAACAAATAAAAAGCAATTAGAAAACTTAACGTTTTTGAATTGTCCAAACCATGGATGATGAGAAATAAAGCTTCTACTGCAAAATAAAGCTCAATACTTCAATGCCCCACTTGCATAGTACATGTATAAAATTGGCCAACTTGATCATTCTTCTCACACTCAAAAGTTAATTAAGTAACATTAATCCTAAAAAGTAACAAAACTAAAAAAAGGTAATAATCACAAGATTCAAGCAAACCCCACACCTCAAATGCTTTTAAGCCAAACCTGAAAAGCTGTTTGAGAGAGGAAAGAAATGATAAAAGTATGATGGTAGAGAAAGATATATAGTGCGAAAGAGAAGATTCAAATTTTGAATCAAGATACAATTCTTTTACTCTCAATAGAGCTTATGTGTGAAAAAAATAAGAGAGACTATAAATGATTTTTTGATGGAAGTTTATAGTAAATTATATTGACAGTTATCAGATAAAGATAGCATATAAGAACTTCAAGCCATCTTATTTCGGGATCAACACAGGTAAGAGAGCTTACTTATCCAGCTTGCATTACAAATATACACGTATCCTCCTACCCCATCTACCTTAAAAGCTTACTAACTATGTTGTACACACATATTCTACCTTAAGTTTACCTAGAGAGAATGCAAAAATGCATGTGGGAGCATAAAAACAAGAAGAAAAACAAAGGTCTGGTGTTACATTGCCAGGAACTAAATGCAGCCTGATGTTTTTTATTGGTACAGTTGTATGTTTTCCTTGTTTCATTGTACACATACCATGAGAATTTGATACGAATTTCGCGGACCCACTAGGACCACGTAGAATTTGAATAAATATCAGAAGGGTGATAATAACTAATATAAAAACCAATTCATGAGTTCTGTACAAATATCTAGTTTAACAGAGGACTTTTCATATTTACACCCTCCTATACTTTTTTCTCTACTCCTACTGATCCTCTCTCCCTATCTTTTCACACATTCATACAAATCCTGTGGTACTAACTAACTGGCACAACTTTTAAGAGAATGGGGGAATTTTCTTCGTTGTTTTAACTTATCCATATATCAGCATAACTAGTTGAATTAAATCACGTCATAATCCAGAGACATGAGTAGCCATTAACTGCAAAACCTCCACCTCAGGTAGTATATGCTTACATATAAACATTGAGATATTTCCATGTGGTACTAAGATGCAGGATACATAATGACGACACACGTGATACACTTATTTTCATGTCCCTTCCACCTTTCAAAGTCTACTTAACATAACATACACTTAATTTCAATCTTGTTCTAGCTTAAAAGTTGTTGAAATCAGAAGAACAATGAAAATGCAAGAATCCATGCAAGACAGAAGCATCGAAAACGAAAAATAAACAAGGACATCTCTAGCAATGTAATGTTGGGACTTGGGAATACAGCCTAACAACCTGAGCTTAATTTTACCAGTACTTTTTTGTATGATTTTCTTTGCTTTATACGTTTCAAATAAGGACATATGTTCTACAACAGAAAAATCTTTAGAATGTTAAATGATTTAAGGAGCTCGTAAATAAGGCATAGATAAAAATTAGGGGGTACTCATTCATTATGGAGTCACTAGAACCCACTCTACTATATTTACATGTTTCTTGAGGTTGCATCCAATCACCTGGCTAAACATTTTGTTTGGTTTGTCCTGGTAAAATTTTGCATAACAAGTCCTTCACTGTTTTGTTTCATCCATATATTAGTATAACACTAACTAGTAATCACTTTGGAACCTAATGAACTTCATGAAATGCAAATGAAAATTCTGAATGCACGGCCTTTGTAATGCTTGTTCAGATAAGCTGTAGTATGATCTCAAATATATAGCATGTAGAAGCAAAATCATTGAGAAAACACACTTCCATATTCTAGATTATTGAGTATTCAGGAAAAACTCACTAGAAATACTGTAATCTGTAATACGTGTGGATTCAAAGAGACTGAGTTTGAATCCCCTCGAAACAATCAAAGAGGAATAGTGTAGGCAGAGAGGCCATAGATAGATAGTCCTACTGTGTAAGAAACAATTAAGGAGCAATTAAGGAGAAAAAATCTAAGCAATGAGGAAGTAGCAACTGAATTATGTTAGGGCAAAAATTCTGAGTCCTTAGGTTGAATTTGCAATAGAATAAACGAATGAAATAGAATAAACGAATCATTTCATAGCTTTGTACCAAACTTCTAAGAGGGTACAAACACTCACTATAGTGTTCATAGATTAGTGAGTATCTATGTAGCACCGACACCTTTGATCGAAGGGTATCCAGTGTCCGACATGTGTTGGTGTCTCCGACATGACACCGACACATGTGATTACATTCAATTAATTTTATCAAATTACATAGGTGAGTATGCAAGACAAAATTAGCATCTAATTCCTCTCTTAAACCTACTCCTACAAACTGAAATCAAGGGGATAGAACAGATTCAGAATCAAACTAATGTGAAAAAATATAAAATCTGGAAACATATATCGTCCTTATTCATTCATACTCACACAATTTATGTTAAGTTACTACCTCTGCAACATAAAGGAGACATCACGAAATTGAAAATAGCCACAACAAAAACCTCGTTCATCAAAAAGTTGAGCAGTCGTGCTGAAATGAAACTAGCACCCGAATAAAAAAAAATCATGGTGGCAGAAACATACCATAGTAGAAGAAGCTTTCGAGTAACAGAAGAAGAAATCGGGAAGAAAAAAAAAAGTCAAAAAAATTTGGACCATTTCTCGATTTGTGCGTGTCATCCTTGCGCAGGGGCCATGCTAATCTTCTCTGTATCGTTCCAATTTTATCGGATGTCCCCGAAGGGACAATCTAGGAGGTGGTCTAGCGTAATATAAAGTCTGAAATTTTCACATATTTAGTCGATGTGGGACTTACTCTGGACAAAAACAAACAACACGCTCCTCTTGCTGCGAAAGATGCATTTTCTCAGTGAGCTCCTGCTCGAAATTCCAGTCCAGAGAGAATAGAAATTTCTTCCTACACTGTAACATTACACAACAAAAACGATGATCTTTTCTTTTCATTTTATTTTAAACAAAAATATTAGGTATAGGTACCTCATTAGTGTAGTCTGAACCACTAGACACTAGCCCTTTCACTACTTTGTCACCTCACTTTTATGATCTTTATTTACTATTTGTATCATTGTCTGTTTTTCTGTTTCATTTATTGGATTTTTATCTATTTTCTCTTCCAAATAAATCAAAGGGTTTTATTGTAATCTTAATCATCGTAATGAAATTTTGCTCAAATATGAGTGTTTCGCCAATCGCCATAAGTAACAATATTGAGTTTTGTCTTCAACTTTGAACCTCTAATACATTATTTTTGAGTTACTTACCAGTTACTTGATATCATATCATAAACTTAGATTTATTTTTGTATATCCTATCATAAACCTTAACCTTTTACACGTGTTTGATTGAAATGTTTTTGTTTCTCTTTGTTTATGGGAGAATAATGGTATGTTCGACTCAACTTTTTTAACGTATAAAAATTTATTTTAATAATAAAATTTAAAGTAAGAACTTTATAAATAAAGTTAAAGTTATTTGGTAATTTTGTCTTTTAATTTTCGCTTAATTTGTTTTAAGTTAAAAGATATAAAATATTTAATTTTAGTCAAGGCCATTATATAAGAACAAAATATTAAAATTTAATTATTTAAGAAAACTTTATTATTAAAATCAATTATACTCGAAAACAATCAAACATGTCAAAGTCAATTGTACACATCAAAAAATTAATCTTGACCTCTCTAAAAATGTACTTAAAATTAATTTAAATTTCAAACTTTAAAAAACTCACAATTTTCAACACAAATTTAAGAAAGTCGAAGACGCAATTTCCAACATAAATTTTTTTATATTTAGTTTACCGACTTGTTAACATTTTCCTTCTCTATAATTTATGTTTTAATTTGTCACTTAGTGTGTGTTTGGAAACATGTTCAACACTTTTTTCTCGCGTTTCAACACAAATCTACTGTGATTTTCTAAAGCTAAAAATCCAAGCTTCTTAGTAAACGCACATTTGGAGTTGTTTTGATGTGGAAGCAAATGAACACTTAATGTATTGCGATTTTGTTCAATTCATTTTGATTTCCATGGATCGAACACAATATGGTTTTCGATAGAATACTGTACCATAATTTAATTGATATAAATGACTCATTTAGTAGTATAATGTTTCGTGTTAAACACGTGTTGATATGTTTTTTTTATATATATAAATAAGACATAGTATTTACTCCCTCCATTTCTTTTCTTTTGATGTTTTAGCTTTTGACACAAGTTTTAAGGAGTAATTAAAGTATATAAATATTTGTGTGTTTTTGACTAAAATATTCTTATTTATCATTTAATTCACATGTGATAAACCAAAGGTCACAACTACTTTAATAGTTTATGGTGTTTTTTAACAAGGGTAAACTTGAGAAAACAATAATAAATTCACTAAAACATCAAAAGTTTTAGAATATAGTCCAGTTGAATTTCTAAAACATCAAAATAAAAGAAATGGAGGAGTAATAAATATCAGTAGTTTAAGCAATAAATAACCACATGGGTGACATGGCTTTGATTTAACTTTTGTTTGAAAAAGGTCTGTCTCTGAGTAAGCATGCCGAGTTACTAGTTACTAGTACCAATGGAAAAGGAAAAGGAAAAAGATTCTCCAATCCAACACAACACATAACTTGTTTCTCATTCTCTCACTTACTCATTTAAGTGTGGACTGTGGAGGTGTTCAAAAAAGCAGCTTAACTCAAAAAGCAGTTTCAAACTCATCAGCTTCAGTGTGTATGTCTATTAGTATCTCCTAAGATTTCACCCTTACTTTACTCTCTTGTACTTTTCAACTCTTTCACTTCAGATTATTGAAGGAAAGTTATTGAGCTTTAGATTTTGCATACGCTAATTGTATTAAACAAACCAACACTCTTTTTTCTCATGATGGAGTCTGCTAGAAGTGAAAAGTTTAGTAACTGTGTTGTTTTTATCTTGTTCTTTAACGCGTTGTTGGTGTGTTGTGTGAGTGGAATTGGTGTTAACTGGGGCACACAGTGTACACATCTTTTGTCACCAACCACAGTGGTGAAAATGCTGAAAGATAATGGGATTCAGAAGGTGAAACTATTTGATGCTGATCCAAATATCTTAAATGCTCTCAAGAAGACTAGCATTCAAGTCATGGTAGGGATTCCAAATGACATGCTTTATACACTGGCTAATAGTCTTCCAGCTGCAGAAAAATGGGTTTCCAAGAATGTTTCTGCTCATGTCTCTTCTGGAGGTGTTGACATCAGGTACACCCTCTATTTGAATCTATATTTTTAGGGTTTTGTTCTGACCTTAAGTAAGCTTGTTCGATTTGGGTCTCGTTTAAGCCCTCACAGTTTGTGTTAGTGTTTATAATTAGCCTCCATTCCTAACCAATGTGAGACGAAGAGTACACGGATATTACCCCCCAATCTGAGCTGAAAAGGCTACTGGGCCTGTTAAGCCCTCTTTACCCTTAGTTAAAAACAAGTTAGTGGGTTGAGAAGTGTGGTGTTTATAAACTGTTCATAAACCAAAAAAATTATTTAGAAACATGAATGAATAACATCATGGCAGCCACAGCCAGCCCTACTACCGATTAGATGACAATTAATTTGGTTTTACAGTGCAATAACTTAGAATTGAAAAAAAGAACATTTTCTAATCGTTTATTACCTTTATGTAACATACTTAATGTGAAGACATGCAAACTAAGAAATGCCAGAAATAGTTTGTTGTTGTTTCTGCTCTTAAATGATTTACTAATGATATACAAGTCCACAATTCCATTTACAATTCTTTGTTTTTATCTATTTTATATTAGCCTGATAAAAACCAAGTTAAGATTTAAGATTTAAAATTCAGTTTATGTAGTGTTTACCACTTGTTTATGTTGCTGTGAAGTTATCTGATCTCCCCGCTGTCAAATAATGCATGTGGCAGATTTCAGTTTTTTGCTCCATTATTCTTCTGATTTGGATACGTATCTTGAACATTTTAGTTGAAATGCAAAATTTGAATTACGCATGGGACATAACATGGACACAAGCATTATCAATAATGGTTCTGCCAACTTTCTCTAAGAGGATTTAAGTGTATCTCATTGATTACGTATAATGCTGTGTCCTTATGCTACTCTTTTTTCTTCTGCTGCTATGTTTGACAATTCACTGATTATGAAATCACCCACTACATTCTATATTTTGTCATTTCATAGACATTTATTTCTCATGGTCTTTACAAGGTATGTTGCTGTGGGTAACGAACCATTCCTGTCAACATACAATGGCACCTTTGAAGCAACAACACTGCCAGCTCTTGTAAACATCCAGGCAGCTCTCACAAAAGCCGGTCTGAGCAGTCGGGTCAAAGTCACCGTCCCTTTAAACGCCGATGTATATGAAAGCTCATCAGAAAAGCCATCCGACGGCGATTTCAGATCGAATATCAACAATCTCATGCTGCAGATAGTCAAATTCTTGAGCGACAACGGAGCTCCATTTACCGTTAACATCTATCCTTTTATCAGCCTCTACTTGGATCCCAGTTTCCCCTCTGAATATGCCTTTTTTAATGGCTTCCAGTCTGCTATAGTTGATAATGGAAAGACCTACGACAATGTGCTCGATGCTAACCATGATACTCTGGTTTGGGCACTACAAAAACACGGTTATGGAAACATGCCTATAATTGTTGGGGAAATAGGGTGGCCTACGGACGGAGACAAATTTGCAAATCTTCAAAATGCGCAGCGATTTAACCAAGGTTTTATGTCAAAGTATGTTTCCGGAAAGGGTACACCAATGAGGCCTAGTCCTATAGACGCATACTTGTTTAGTTTCATAGATGAAGATAATAAGAGCATTCAGCCCGGGAACTTCGAGCGTCATTGGGGGTTGTTTTACTTAGACGGACAGCCCAAATACCAACTTAATCTTGGAACAGGCCGGGCCAACGGATTGGTAGGAGCTAGCGGTGTTGATCATTTGGCGAAAAAGTGGTGCGTTTTGAAGCCTTCAGCAAATCTTAATAGTGATCAATTGGCACCAAGTGTGTCTTATGCTTGTCAAAATGCTGATTGTACTAGTCTTGGATATGGAACTTCATGTAGTAATTTAGATGTGAAAGGCAATATCTCTTATGCATTTAACAGTTACTACCAAGTTAATGATCAGATGGATAGTGCATGCAAATTCCCTGGACTTTCGATGGTTACTGATAAAGATCCTTCAGTTGGAACTTGCAAATTCAGAATCATGATACAGACAGATTCTGCTGAGCTAAATGGTATGGTTGGGTCAACAACAACAGTGTTCCTTGCTTTGGTTTTTTTACTCTTGTGTAATGTTACATTTTGATTTGCATGTTCTTATTTTTAATTTATTATTATTTATGGATAACTTGATATGTCTATTAAAAATTCTCAGTATGTATGAGCTTAGCCGGTGTATAAAAACACTAGTAGCAGATCAAAGAATGGGTAAAATTCAGCGAGGTTCTTTAAATCATGTATTTTAGCCGGTATTTGGTGGAGCTGGTGAAGCTTGTATGGTTTTCGGCTTTTCGCCAAAAAAATAAAAATAGAATGAGAAACAAACTTGATAGAATGACAGAAATTGATTACAATGAGATACAATTTCTATAGTGTAGTTATTGAAGTATATGTGTCCAATCGAGTAGCAAACTTGATGCAATACATCAATCATACTACAATAGAATTTAGTGACGAGAGTTTATAGTAGATATATGAACTTTAATATAATGTTGCTCTGTGCAAAGCAATCTGTTTGGTAGATCTTAGTTGTATGTTGCATAATTCTTTTTTTTTTTTTTTTGAGGGGATTAATTCTTGTGGTTAGTTTGGACATTTTTCTTGGTAATAATGCATTAATCTAAGGTTTCTACTTCTACATGTGCTATGTCATATGGTCCAACGACTCTCTGCATTACTTCTAACCCATTCTTTACTGAAGATTGTGTTCTACTATTAGGAGGCTCCACTTACGATGTCGGAGTATAAATATTTTCCTTGTCAGAGGGAAAGGAAGATTTGTCGCAGCATATCACTTGTCTTTATATCTAAACACTTATTTGACTAAAAAATTATCCTTAAATGTAAACTATTTTTCAATTACTAGATGCATTTATTATTTTTTTCCTTATCATACCCTTAATTAATACTACTAACTTTGTCTTGAAATATGAAAATAACTATTTTAACTAAGAAATGTCAAAAAAGTGATTAGATATTGGGGAGGAGGAAGTATATAATAACTCTATACAACATGATAATTGTATTTCTTGTCTTGATGATATTCTAGAAGGAATGCATGTGGTTATCCATTACTTGCAGAGTTGTTCCTTTTTTCTGCTGCTAGTATAAATGACAATTCACTTGTTGTAAAATCAACAACTTGGTGTGGATTTAAATTTGAACGTCATTAGGGGTTTGTTTTTACTTCAATGGAGGACATCAGTAAGCCTGGTGATCAAGAGACGTGGCACCAAGTGTGCCTATATGTTTGTCAAGGTGTTAATTGCATTGGTCTGGGCATGGGGATTTATTTCCCGCACTTGAATTTTTAATTCTCCTTAATATAAGTTTAATATATTAATTAAATTGAGTTTTTTATTTTCATATGAACATTTTTCACGACTTTTATAGATAAACATGTCAGGTGACATCTTCTACAGAAGATATTCATGTTTCAGATCTATTAAAACACTTCAATTTGTAGTATTTAAAATTGTAAATTAAATTTACGATAGTAAACTAATAGGTTTTTTAATATAAAAGTAATAATTTTGTTCGGTTGGTAGAAAAATTGTATTATATATGTAGAGATCCAAGTTTAAATAAGAGACATCTCACTTATTTACCTTAAAAAGAATAACTTCTACTCCATTACGCTGCTTGACCGAAAAAGTCTATATATACTCATATGCATAAAAGTGTTTGATATACTAATATTAATAAACACTAATATGCTTGACCGAAAAGTATGAAAAAAATTATGGAAGATAAAAAGTATTTCAAGACACATCCACTTTTCCTGGAGAATTTTACATGAAAAACTACCAGTAAAAAATGATCTTTTTAAAAAAGGAATAAATAGTGATTCATTGTGTGTTCTTTGTGGAGAACATAATGAGACAGTTTCACACCTCTTTATGAAGTGTCATTGGTCAAAGCAGATATGTTTGCTTCCTCTTTAGGTGTGGTATTTAATTCGCATGATTCCAGGTATGTTCCTTTTCATAAGTGGTTGGAGGAAAATATTATTGATGTCGATGAGGATATTATAGTCCATGTTTTGGCCTTGTGTTATGAGATATGGTGTGCCATAAACAAGAAATGTTTTGAGGAGACTGATATTGATGTGGCTGCCACTGTTCAAAAGGCACGAAGATCTATTGTGATTTTTAAGAGTGCTAGTACGGTGTTGGTGGAGACACCGAGCGGAGGTCCAATTTTGCCAATATATGATGTTCATTGGACACCTCCTTTTAGTGGTTTCTATAAGCTTAATGTTGATGTAGCAGTCTGGTAGAGGGTGATCAGTGGGGTATTGGTGCTGTAGTGGGAGATAATGAAGGTGTTGTCACTGGTGCTAGTTGCTGGCAAGTTTTTTCATCACCAGATTCAGAGGTTGCAGAATCTTTAGCTATGCGAAAGGGTTTGGAATTTGCAAAAGACATGTCTCTTATGGATCTTGTAGCAGAATCAAATGCTTCTAATGTGGTTTTAGCGTTGAATGTTCGCCAACAATCTCCAAACTATGTTGGATCAATTATTCGAGATTGTGTTAGTTTTAAGGGTAATTTTTGTAGTTTAAATTTTTCCCATGTTAGCCATGAAGCCAACCAATCTACTCATTATTTAGCAATATATACTCTTAATGAAATTGTCTTTAACGTAAAAAAAGAGTCATGTATTGGAGAAATTATAACTGAATTATTGTATGGAATTAATATATTAATATTAATTATTAACCATGATCTAATGAAATAGTAAATAATTAATAAATTATTTTATGGAATTTCATTAGTTATTAACAATAAACTAATAAAATAGTAGATTATTTATTTCGGTTCAATGAATTGACAATAAGAATTGAAAAATATTATTTTTCTTACAATTTTTTTTTGGTAAAATAAAAGATTTATGAAGAAAATAACTTAGGTAGAATTTTTTAGACTTTTTTGACTAAATTTATACACTTTTTTAGTTTTTTTTTTTTTTTTTTTCATTTTTAGGACAAATTTCTTAGTTGCCTGTTTCTCACTCACGATAGAATATAATTGTCGTAAATTATTTAGAGCGTGAAAAAAGATGTCATTTTGATACAAAAACTAAATTTTTAGAAGAATATTAGAAATGAATAAGCCATCAATTTAAAAGGTATAAGTTTTTTTAATTTAATACGGTATTCTTACATAATATTTGTGTACGACATGGTAGATATTTCAATACCATATCTCTTACATTTGAATTATACTCGCGGAAATACGGTATTCTTACATAATATTTTAAATTTCACAAAACATTGAGTCTTTTATGTAATTGTAAGTTATAAAAAAAAAAAAAAATTATATACAAAAAATTGTACACAAGTAAATGACAGACAAACAACAAGCTAAACCGTTAAATCTTTTTTTATGATGAAAATTAATTTCGTAAACACGACATCCGTGAATCTAAGAGACGTAATAGTGTTATGCATGATCTTTTAAACTTGATGTAAAATGCAAAGGGTCTTATTATCGAGTGCATCTTAAATTAAGAAAATATTATTTAAAAAAGTCAAATGTTATAAATTCCAATGCATTGATTACACAATTTTTCATAAAAACTTACTATTAATGGTTCTTAAAGAGTGCCCCGAAGGCACTCGTTAACATTTCCCAAATGCAAATGGTATAACATGTTGATTTGTAGAACACGTTTTTTCATGTTTGACATATTTTCTTTTCACGACTTTGAGGACTGATTGTCCCATCGTAAAAGGCTAATCAAATCATAATATTTTATGATTTTTTTTCTTCCAAATTCTCAATCAAATACAATTATGGATGTTAATAGGTAACTATGAGTACGAATAGTATGATACCCGTCCCCACCCCGTTGGATAAACATGATACCCGTGTCCGCCCTCTACTCTTGTGGGTACCCACTATGCGAATACCCGTGTATTGAGGTGTCGATGGGTATTCATGGGTACCCATAGATTTTTGATTCTATTTATTTTTTTGTACAAATAATAACTTTTTTTTAATTACCAAAAAACTTCAACTTTTAAACATCCATACATAATCTATTCAAAATTTTATAAATCATACATAATCAATAGAAAATTCATGATTCTTACATAATCCATATGATATGTTTTATGATGTGAATGAAGTAGAAACGATGAACTTAATGAGATGAATTAAAAAAATCAAAAATAAAAATAGGTTATTAATAAAGAATTTTAGGTGGACAGTCAAATTTCTTTCAATAAGATAACAACTTTAAGTAATAAGATAAGATATATACGGATATTTTATTAATTTATTATCGGGTATGAATACAATCAAATCAGTGTCCGTATCCATATAATAATGAATAGTCAAATACCCGTTTACCATACCCATCAATACCCGTTTAGCTACCCGCCCCGTGTTCGTGACGGATTTAAACCATGGATACATGTGGACATGAATATCTTTGTCACCCCTGAATACAATACACTCTCCATACACTCTTATAAGAAAACACAAGAAATGACATATATGATTTACATAAAAACAAATAATCTATTCAACGAAAAAATAGATTTTTGTTTATATTAGGAGGAATGATATTTTGACATCCAATTTCCAACAACTTTTAACGACAACCTTTTCCTCTCTTTTTATCGGAAAGGAACAATACAGAGAAAACAAGAAGAGAGAATAAAAGTATAATGAAAATATAAGAGAGAGAGTTGTCACAAAAGTTGTTAAAAAATGGATGTTCAAATACCATTTCTCTGATAATAATGTAACTTTTTTTATTTTCTTAACAAAAAAACTTTTTTATACAATCCAGAGAAGTCTTTATTCGGGCTGGTTTCTCTTGGGTTGGGTAACTTTTTTGTTGGTTGTTATTGTTAGGGCTTTGGAAGTGGGAAACTTGGAGAAGTAGTGTTAGGGTTAATCACGCAGCAACCGGGTCGAATATCTCCGGAACATTCTGATCCATCGGTGTTGAGTTGTGCACTTCTCTTCTTCTAACTCTATATTTCACCATCTCTGCAACACAACACAACACAACCTTTATTATACTTTAGAAAATTTCGATAGGTAGTTAGAATCATCATCATATATTAACACACAAACATTAATCATCAATTTTTCATTATTATTATTAATTAATTAACTAATCACACGGTTGCCCGACCAATCAATCAGCTCTGTATCGCCGCCGTAACTGATTTTCGATGGATAATCAACCGAATCAAAATCAAGCTCAACCACCACGTGACGAAGAAGAAGACGAAGATTCATCGAGGATGGAGGATGAAGAGTTAATTTCAAAGGTTAACAAACTCATGGATAAAATCACTTCCTCTCCCGATAACCCTAAACCTAATGTTCTTCACGCTCTTGCTACCATTCTTGAAACTCAAGAGTCCAAGTACGTTCCAACCATTCTTTTCTAATTTTTTAATTAATTCATTTCTTAGACATTCATATATCGCATTCACCAATTCTCAGCATTACACTATGAATATTGTATTTCATTTTTTCTAATAATTTAATTTAATTTTTGAAATGTAGCTACATGGATGAGAATGCTCATTCATCTTCAACCAATGCTCGTGCTGCCCATAACATTGGACGCCTTGGGAGTATAATTCGGGTATTATTAGTTGATCTTTTTTTTTTTTTTTTTGTGTGTGTAGTTTTTATGAAGATTATTAAATTACTGAGGTAGTAATTTGACCTTTGTTACATTTTTTTTTACACAGGAAAACGATGATTTCTTTGAGTTAATATCTTTGAAGTTTCTCTCAGAAAATGGATACTCGATGGCAGTTCGAGCTGCTTCTGTCAGACTACTCTTGTGCTGTTCTCTAACTTGGATTGTAAGATTATTTTTTCCACTTGTTTTGGTTGGCTTTTGTGATTTTTTTTATCGCGTTTTCGTCATTCTGCGGGTATTGGTGTCTCATGAATTTGATGAATTTTTAATTGGACAGTATCCCCATGTTTTTGAAGAACCGGTCCTTGAGAACTTAAACAATTGGGCGACGGAGGATAGTAGTAGGTCGGCGGTGGAGGAGCAAAACCTGAAGCGTGATCCGGTGGGAAAAGATGCCTCGGATTCTGAAATGTTGAAAGCATATTCTACTGGACTCCTTGCCGTGTGTTTGGTTGGGTATGCTATGTTGCTCCATTGATAAACTGTTGTCTGTTTTAGATGTCGGGGGCAGAAGTTTTTGCTTCACTTTGTGTCTTTATTTTTGCTTCTTGACGACGTTGGTGGTTTGCTTATTATCCCTATTTTCTACTCATATTTTTCTTGTTGATTTTGAAATGTCTTCAGTGGAGGTCAAATAGTGGAAGATGTATTGACATCTGGCTTGTCAGCTAAGCTCATGCGATATCTTCGTTTGCGCGTGCTGGGTGAGACTAGTGGCAGCCAGAAAGATAGTAGTCATTTATCAGAGAACAAACATTCATCTGGGAATACTTCATCAGTGAGAGGTAGAGATGATAGTCGTGGAAGGTTTCGCCAGCTCCTGGAATCAAGTCATGTGGATGATACAAGGATGATTGAAGAGGGATCTTTTGATGACCAAGCTCCTGAACGGGGTCAGGATAGCGGACAAGCTTGCCAAGAAGATCCTTGGATAGATGGTGAACCACCTGATGGACTCAGCGAGGGTGCTGATGTCTGCGATGCTGATTCTGACGGGGAAGAGAGATGGCACTGTAGAGATATTCGTGATGGAAGGATAAAATATGGTGAGCATGAAGACAATGCTAGAGACGAATCTTCTAGGCGGCGTACTAACCGTGGATGGGGAAGATCTAGGGGGAAAGGAAGGGTCAATGAAGGGCCAGTAGAAAGTGAACCTGTTCTGTCATCGGCTGGTTCCGCCAGTCGCCTAGGACAGGGGCGGAGTGTTAGAGATAGGAGCTCGTTGAGGAATGGTGACGTTAAGCGGGTGCCTGATTCTAAGAAGACTCTTACGAGTTCTATTTCTGAGGCTTTGATTTCTGAAAGAGAGGATAATGATGATTGTTTCCAAGAGTGTCGTATTGGAAGTAAAGATATCTCCGATCTTGTTCGGAAAGCAGTCCAAGCTGCTGAAGCTGAAGCCAGATCAGCCAATGCACCTGAAGAAGCCGTCAAAGCAGCTGGTGATGCTGCTGCTGACCTTGTTAAAACTGCAGCTTCAGAGGTATGCTGATGCCCGATCACCTTTTTCGAATACAAAAAATTATACTGTGTTAATACATTGTGGGTGTGACTGTACTTCATAACTTATAATCAAAACTTAAATGATAAAATATCTTATTTCATGTATATATTCAGGAATATAAATCCACCAATGATGAAGAAGCATCTGTTTTGGCTGCTTCGAGAGCTGCATCAACTGTTATTGATGCTGCATCTGCTGTTGAAGTTTCAAGGTACTTAAGAATATAATTACGAACAATTTGAGTGCTGAGACAAATAATTGCCAGATAGGTTCTCTTAGCCGTTTTGACAATGTTATTATTGGATTGGTTGCAGGAGATCTGTCTGCATCAATACCGAGACAGAGAATGTTACTAGCAGAGAAACAGAATCCATTGAGGATGTTGAAGATTATTTCCTCCCAGACACTCGAACACTTGCACAGTTGAGGGAAAAATATTGCATTCAGTGTCTTGCATTACTTGGTGAATACGTTGAAGTTCTTGGACCTGTATTGCACGAGAAGGGTGTTGATGTTTGTCTTGGACTTCTGCAGCAAAATTCTAAACATCACGAGCCGTCCAAGGTTGCATTCGTGTTGCCCGATGTCATGAAGCTGATATGCGCTTTGGCTGCCCATAGGAAATTTGCTGCACTATTTGTGGACCGTGGTGGAATGCAAAAGCTTCTTGCTGTCCCTAGAACGGCCCAAACATTCTTTGGCCTTTCTTCGTGTTTATTTACCATCGGTTCCCTTCAGGTATTCAATATTTTTAATTGTTATAATCGTGATGTGAGATGTGTAATAGCGATTATACTCCAAACCTTTGTGTACATCTTCCTTGTCATTGATCTTCCTACAATGCTATTACATTATTTTGACTCTAGATTCTTATTTCAGGGGATAATGGAACGGGTTTGTGCTCTTCCATCCGATGTGATTTATCATGTGGTTGAGTTGGCTCTCCAACTCATCGAGTGCAATCAAGACCTAGCCCGGAAGAATGCAGCATTGTTTTTTGCTGCCGCATTTGTCTTTAGAGCAGTTCTCGATGCTTTTGACTCTCAGGATGGTTTACAGAAATTACTGGGCCTTCTCAATGATGCTGCTTCCATAAGATCAGGAGTAACTTCTGGAGCCTTGGGCTCGTCTAACTCGGGATCGCTTCGAAATGATAGAACATCATCTGCTGAAGTGCTGACCTCATCTGAGAAGCAGGTAGCCTATCACACTTGTGTTGCTCTGCGGCAATATTTCAGAGCACACCTCCTAGTATTAATAGATTCTATCCGTCCAAACAAAAGCAATCGTAGTTCTGCTAGAAATATTCCGAGCACAAGGGCTGCTTACAAGCCACTAGATATTAGTAACGAGGCAATGGATGCAGTATTCTTACAATTACAAAAAGATCGGAAGCTAGGTCCGGCATTTGTCAGAACAGGTTGGCGAGAAGTGGAGAAATTCTTGGCATCTAATGGGCATATTACTATGCTGGAATTATGTCAGGTATGTCATATTTATTATATAGTTTGTGATCCCTTTGTCTTGCAATATATTTATTTACCTAGTTCTTGATGTTTTATAGGCCCCACCCGTGGAGCGATATCTACATGATTTGCTTCAGTATGCATTAGGGGTTTTGCAAATTGTTACATTGGTACCTAGCAGTCGTAAAATGATTGTAAATGCAACATTAAGCACCAATCGTGCTGGTATTGCTGTAATTTTGGATGCAGCAAATATTGCCAGTAGTCACGTTGACCCCGAGGTAAGTGTCTTGTGGTAGCGATTGTAGTGTTTGCTTCCCTAACATCTGTTGTTGTTAAAGGGAGGTGCTTTAGATTTTTGACATGCTAATAATGCTGATATATGATATTCTGTATTTCAGATAATTCAACCAGCATTAAATGTTTTAGTCAACCTTGTTTGCCCTCCTCCTTCAATCAGCAATAAACCTCCTGCAGTGTCACAAGGCCAGCAGGTCCCGTCTTCACAAGCCTCTAATGGTGCTCTAGAGACTAGAGACAGAAATGCCGAACGTAATATCACAGATCCTAGGGAGAGGAATGGAGAGGCCAGTGCTGTAGATCGAGGAAGTGCTGCAGCATTTACTACACAATCTGTGAATACTACTCCCCAAACTCCCGTTCCCTCTGCAAGTTCAGGCTTGGTTGGTGACCGAAGAATATCTTTGGGTGCAGGAGCACGCTGTGCCGGCCTTGCTACACAGTTGGAACAAGGATATCATCAGGCAAGAGAGGCTGTCCGTAATAATAATGGTATAAAGGTTCTTCTGCATCTCCTCCAACCGCGTATATATTCACCTCCTGCTGCCCTGGACTGTCTCCGTGCTCTAGCTTGTCGGGTACTGCTTGGATTAGCCAGAGATGATACCATTGCACATATATTGACAAAACTTCAGGTGAACAACTTTAACTTTCTTTGATATGAACCTTGCATCTTCTTCCAAGGTGCAGGGGTAAATTCTTTAGTTATAGAAATGTTGCAGAAATTTGAGGGTCTGCACCTCCCTAGTCAAAGGCCCAATTTCTCTCATAAGAAAACAATATCCCTCTCACGTACTTCTATTTGTATGCAATGTGCTTTATTTCTCTAGCTATTCCCAGCCTTCAACTAACTCCTCTTCTAGCGGTAATTTAGTACCAATAGACATGTGACACCCGACAATTATTTCAACTTACTAGGGGTCTACCTAACAACTATTTAGTCGCATTTAAGTCTGAAAACTATTATTTTTTATGATAGTTTTTGAAACACAACATTTTCTGTTGTCATTGGAAAGTAATTTCCTGATATTGTTTGTGTTCTAGGTTGGGAAAAGACTGTCAGAACTAATCCGGGATTCAGGCAGCACGACACTTGGAACAGAACAGGGTAGGTGGCAAGCTGAACTATCCCAGGCTGCAATTGAGCTAATTGGGGTAAGCATCTCCGCTTTTTGGTGTTGCTGAACTGTGTTTCAGAGTATCATGTTGGGTTGAGTGAACTTGTTATGGACTCATGCTGTGTGCTTTACTGTTTTTTTATTTGTCCGAGTTTCACTACCCACGCTAAAAAAAATATCATACAATTGAGGCTTAGGTTTATTCACTAGAAATTTTACCATATTAACCCAGGATTGAATTGAATGGTATTGATACTTTTTGTTGCCATGGCATATATTATTCTATTCAATTATATTCCAGCTAGAAGAATATCTGTTATGAGTTTTTTTTTGTTTTTTTGTATTTTCTTTTTCCTCGTCAATTTTGTTTGTGTTATGCTTTGGAAGTTAGTGGATGTACATTCTCAATATGTATTGCATTCTATGTTAGTTCATTTATAAACTATTTATTTGAGCTTTTTAAAAAGGTTAAGCTTTGCTTAGAAATTGACTATTTTTAATTTTCAAGAAAAACAAACTTTTTAGGATTAAATTGTTTAAACGGTTTCCAAAATAAATCTTTGAAAAAGAAGACAAGTAAAACCAGTGATCTTACTTAAACTTAACATAATTTACTGATCTTACTTAAACTAAACATAATTTACATGTGCTCTATGAAGTCTACTATTGATGCTTAAATTGTCTGCCACTGATATATATGTTGCAATTACATTTGTAGATTGTGGCTAATTTAGGGCGTGCAAGTACATTAGTTGCTAGTGATGCAGCTACTCCTGCATTAAGGCGCATTGAAAGGGCTGCCATAGCTGCTGCCACTCCTATTACTTACCCTTCAAGGTTTCCAGTCTTTTTTACATTAAAAAAATTCACCATTCAGGATTTTTGCATTCATTTACAGTTCTTCTGCTAACCTTCATTGCAGTATCCCTTCTGATGGCTGTTTATTTGTTGGTTGTCTTATGCAGGGAACTCTTGCTCTTAATTCATGAACACTTGCAGGCATCTGGATTGGGACAAACTGCTTCCTTATTGCTTAAAGAGGCCCAGTTAACTTCTTTGCCGTCTTTACTTGCTCCATCTTCCCTTGCACAACAACCCACAACACAGGAAGTTTCTTCAACACAAATTCAGTGGCCTTCTGGTCGTACTCCTAGTGGATTTCTCACTAGTAAACTGAAGTATAATTCAAAGAATGAGGATGCTTGCTTGAAAAGTGATGCTGGCTCTGCAAGGAAAAAGTCGTTAACTTTCTCGTCGTCTTTTGGTTCTCATACAAGACACCAAGTTATCGACTCTCGGCATTCATCAGCCAGAAAATGGTTACGTGCTGGGAAAGAGTCTTCAGAAACTAGTACAGTTGAGAATCCATCTGAATCTTCAGTAAAACATAACACTGAAACTGGATCTCAGTTCAAGACTCCAATCACCTTGCCGACCAAACGAAAGTTATCGGATCTAAAGGACATACCAGTGTTTTCGTCATCTGGAAAGCGACTAAATATCGGGGATCAGGGACTTCGCTCTCCTATTTGCTCAAGTTCAGTTCGTAAAAGCAGCCTACATACTGATGCTGTTGGGTTTTTCACACCAACTAGTAATCTGAGGAGTCAGCAAGGCCGTTGTACAGCTGACTATGTGGATGACAATCAGTACTGCGTCTCAAATCTAGGTCAGATGACACCGTCCTCCCAAGTAGTGAATGACCTTCAGCCGAACAACCCTGAGCGTGTGACACTGGATTCTCTAGTGGTTCAGTATCTGAAACATCAGCATCGCCAATGCCCAGCCCCCATTACCACCCTTCCTCCAATATCTCTTCTGCACCCACATGTTTGTCCGGAACCTAAGCGAAGCCTCGATGCCCCCTCTAACGTGACTGCTCGGCTTGGTACCCGTGAATTTAAGTTTATGTATGGTGGAGTACATGGTAATCGCAAGGATCGTCAATTTGTTTTTAGCCGGTTTAGGCCATGGCGCACTTATCGGGACGATGCGGGTGCATTATTAACATGCATTACATTTGTTGGAGACTCTTCGCATATTGCTGTTGGTAGCCATACTGGAGAACTCAAATTTTTTGATTCAAACAACAATAATGTGGTAGAGAGCTTCACTGGCCACGATGCTCCCTTGACCCTTGTTCAATCTTTTGTTTCTGGTGAGACCCAATTGTTGCTTTCTTCGTCCTCTAAAGATGTTAAGATGTGGGATGCAACATCAATATTAGCTGGTCCCACCCGATCATTTGAAGGGTGCAAGGCTGCCAGGTTTAGTAATTCCGGGAAAACATTTGCTGCCTTGTCTTCAGAATCTACAGCACGGGAAATCCTTTTATATGATATCCAAGAAGGCAAGTTAGAAGCAACGTTGTCAGATACATTCACTACTTCTACAGGGCGGGGTCATGCTTATTCTTCAATCCACTTTAGCCCTGCCGATTCAATGCTGCTTTGGAATGGTGTCTTATGGGACCCGCGAGTGTCTACGCCTGTTCATCGCTTTGATCAGTTCACTGATTATGGAGGTGGAGGCTTTCATCCTGCTGGAAATGAGGTATTTGAAATCCTGCATGTCTGAACATTATACTTATTTTATAGATTGGTTTTACATTGAATCGACTTCCAGTGTAGACTTATAGATATACTGTTTTTTACTTAGCAAGTCTATAGAAGTGAGATGATGTTCGGAGGTTCAAATATCAACCTCATTATTAAGAGTATTTCTTATGCACCCATAAAACAATTAACTTGGAGATCGTGGAAGAAGGGTTATTATTTATGGTCAAAATTCCAGGATTGTTGAGCGACTCCAAGACATAAGTATAGTTTTCACATATTTTAGTGATGTAATAAGTATACATCAATTGTGTTAATAGGTTTTACATAAGCATCTAAATATATTTCTTCATCATATAACAATTTATGAATATTTTAAGCAATATTTTGATGTATTAAATGGTGAAATATGGATGAATATTTGTAATTGTTGTTTGCAATTTCAATTTGTAGTTATTCAGTGTTTTTTTTAAATTATAAAATTTGAATATATACTTCCTGTGTACAAAGTCGTATTTCTGACCTTTGTTTCTGTTTTCCCAGGTTATTATAAACTCCGAAGTCTGGGATCTGCGCAAGTTCAGACTTCTACGTAGTGTAGCATCATTAGATCAGACAGCAATAACATTCAATGCTCGTGGAGATGTTATGTATGCAATCTTAAGGAGAAACCTTGAGGATGTAATGTCAGCGATGCATGCACGCCGTGTTAAGCATCCGCTTTTTTCAGCGTTTCGCACAGTGGATGCAATAAATTATTCTGACATTGCTACCATCCCTGTGGACCGTTGTGTTCTTGATTTTGCAACCGAACCAACAGATTCATTTGTTGGGTTGATTACCATGGATGATCAAGGTGATATGTATTCGTCAGCCAGATCATATGAAATTGGTCGTCGGAGGCCAACTGATGATGATTCTGATCCTGATGATGCTGAAAGCGAGGAGGAAGATGAAGATGACGACGATGACAATGAAGATCCTCTTTTAGGCCCTGGTTTTGGTGTGGGAAGCGACAGTGATGCTGAAGACATGAGCAGCAATGAAGATGATGATGATAGTGTAAGTGATCCTGATGATGATGATGACGATGGAGGTTACATGATGGACGATGTAGACTTTGATGGACACGACATGTTGGATATTGTGACTGATGGGGATGAGGACGACGACGATGATGATAGTCAAGGACTTGAATCCGGGAGTAGTGATGACGATTATGGCTTTGGTTATTAATTGTTAATCTGAGAGGCTGTAATTATAATCTCTTCATTGTATTCATTTTTGGGCGAAAGGTCGCTTTGTTTTCTCAAAATTTTGCTGTAGTCTTTCACATTTAACTCTTCCTACTTATCAGTGGTATAAAGTCGAGTAGCATAATTGTATATATTTTTAGGAAACTGCATTTTTACTGGGCTGCGAATGCAATATGGGGATGCAACTGTTTTGTTTTTGTTTACAGCTTTTAGAGATTTTTTTATAAAAAAAAAAAAAAACTTCAAAATCAGAAATCGGTCAAATCGTTTATTGGAAGAAGTTCTGTTGCCGATTATTTTTCAATGACAATTTTTAAAAATGCTTGAAATAATTATCTAATTTGAGTGCAATTTCTAATGTGCACAAGTCACTCAAGTGGTGCATGGTGTGTACTAGGGGTGGGCATGGTTCGTTTAACTATATTAACCGAACTGAACTAAAGTGTTGAAATGGTTTGGAATAACTGAACCGAACCGTTTAAGATTTGGAACTAACCGAACTGAACCAAAATTATGGTTCGGTTAACTGTTTGCTTAGCTATTAATTGAACTGAACCAAAATCAAAATTTTGAACCGAAATGTATTTTTTTATCCTTTTGCAAATTTAATTGTGCTTTTTTTCCTTTTTAAATTTAATTGCAGGGTATTCGAAACATTATGATTGGATTCCTTTTCATTTGGCCATTAGACCCCATTTAACCTTGTTGTAGATTGCAATACTTGGTTGGTTTACTATTTGAAATACAACAAATGCATGAATGAAACTAAGGGAATGCCAAATAGGTTTACTATTTGAAATACAACAAATGCATGAATGAAACTAAGGGAATGCCAAATAGGTTTACTATTTGAAATACAACAAATGCATGAATGAAACTAAGGGAATGCCAAATAGGAAAATAACTTGGTTAGGGAAAATAACGTGGTTGTGAGGGTGTCATGACAGTCACTCTACCTCACTGCAGTACTGGCTATTCCATTAATCTTTCTTTGTTTCCAAAAACTCTTAATACAAAATTAAACACTGATAAGAATTCCGCATCATGATTTTACTCGTGCAGATAACAAATTTCAGGATTAGGCTATCAGTCAGCCTTGTGACATAAAATAAGGGTTTGTTTGGCCAAGCTTTTTTACGGCTTATAAGCTTTTTGGAAGTCAAAGCTAACAATAAGTGCTTTAGAAGCAAAGCTAAAAGTTGTTTGGTAATTGTTATTTTTTTTAACTTCAAAGTGATTTTTAAGCTAAAAGTTGTTTGGTAAAATACATTTCTAAAAGCTTAATGTTTTAGGACAAACTATGATATAAATGAGTGAATATTTAAAAATAAAAGACAAATGTGAATACAATTTCATAAACTGTCTTATGAAAGTATCTCTCAAAATATTTTTATAAAATGTAAATCATCTAAAAAGAGCTTAACAATACCATAAACAATATTCTTGTAAAAAAAAAAATACCATAAACAATATTAAAAGACTTTAGAAAATAGCTCATGATTAGAAATATAAATTATAAAAAACTCTAACGATTTCTATTTTCAATCAACTCGACTGCTATTCGATTTCGAGCTCTGTCCATATAGCCTCCGTCTTATACTCTTCTTGGATTAAATGAATCCATGTCTTCATGATTGATTCTTTCTTCTCTATGGTCAATCATATATCCTGGAATATGATCACATTTGTTAAATTCTTCATCTTCAATACCACACTTTCGAATAAAATTATGAAGTGCCGTTGTTGCAACTACGATCTTTTGTTGTTTCATCAATGGAAATGGTCTCATATCAGATAATATATGCCATCTTTTCTTCCAAACCCCAATTGTTCGCTCAATCACATTTCTTAGTGAAGAATGTGCATGGTTGAATACTTCATGTATGCCTTCTGCTTGACTTCCTGCTCTAAAATCTGGAATGTGATATCTTTCACCCTTGTATGGTGCTAGATACCCTTTCATATTTGGATATCCAGCATCGACTCGATAGTACTTTCCTAAAAAGAATAAAACAATTTTTGTTAATATATATATATATATATGAAAATTTTAATTTCAAAAATATAATATTTTATTACAACAATGAGAATATCCTTACCTTCAGGAGGATGAGGAAACACATCTTTCATTTCTTCAATCGTAGTTGAAAGAATACGTGTATCATGTGCAGTACCAGGTCAGCCAACAACAACAAAAGTAAATAACATTTCTAAGTTGCACACTAACATGACATTTTGTGTTGGAAATCCTTTTCTACCAATATAACGAATTTGTTCTTTAGTAGGAACAATGGCAGGAATATGAGTTCCATCTATAGCTCCAATGCATCCTTCAAAATGAGGCCAATACCTATTATCATTTCTAATTTTGGATGGAATTTCTACAAAGTTAAAATCAGGAGGTTTGACAATTTCGGTGGCTAATAAACATAAACTATCTAGAACTTCACCAAACTTCCTACTTACAGTCTCTCCTGATTTTCCAAATTTATTTTGGACATTTCGATTAGTCTCACTATGTGCACAACTCCAAAGAAACATAGTCAAAGCCTCCAACGATGTCATTTCATTAGATGGATGTAACCATCCCTTACTAACTAATAATTTTTCAAGTTTCAGCACAGCATTAGATTCCATCCTAAACATGTTATAACTTTCGCCTGGAGTGTTAAGAGTTTCGCGAACCCAATTCCATCCATGTGAATAAAGAAATCTGTTACCTTGCTTTAGTAAGTACTTCATATGATAATCAATTGCAATTGCTGCAGATGCGTAATATATTTTGTAAAATGAGCATCGTCTTTTTTTAACTTTTCTTGAATGCCCATTGATTTCATTAGAAGGCATCTGTAGAACAATTTATAAACAGCCAAATAATCAAATACAAATAAATATTCATTATAGTAGTTCAAATGCATAAATTTCTCAACCATAAACATAAAATCCAAAAACTGAAATGATAGAATGCAAATACATAAAAAACCTCAAATCTCAACCAAAGCATAAAACCAACTGAAATAAAAATTATAAAACTTAATCTTAACCTAAACCCTAGACTCTATCACTTATACTTGTATAGAACCCACTCTAGCAAATCCTTCATAGAATCTTTCAGGGTCATTAGTAAGACTCTGTTTTGCTCATCCTTAAGCATTTCTAAAGCATAACTAAATTGTTTCCCATCCAAAAGTCCTTCTTCCTTTGCACTTTTTAATATTGCAACACATGTTGGAATAGAATATTTTCCATTGACATGAGATGTTGCTTCAATTTCAGCCTTTTCAA
>Ga0315914_1000402_pt1 | contig 52332 bp, 36 predicted proteins | sample MpolenodulesMG_FD_203920 | JGI IMG/M metagenome (GOLD analysis project Ga0315914, IMG submission 203920) | Medicago polymorpha root nodule microbial communities from Los Angeles, California, United States - elongated nodules | ecosystem: Host-associated > Plants > Roots > Nodule | place: USA...
TCTCACCTTCACGGTCATATTAGTAAGTTGAATTAAATGTTGTCGAATGTGACCTGAGAGAACCGAAGAGATACACGACCATTGTAACACATGAGCCCAAATTGAACTGAATAGTTTTTGAAAGTTAAAAAAAAAATCAATATAAAACTTACTTTTCTTTCTAATTTTAGTTCCTTAACGAGTGTCCCAGAGACACTGGTTAACAAGACCCAAAATTATTTTATACATTCTAAGTAGTGCGTGTGTACATCCAATACCAAAGTGCAGCGGGGAATGATTAAAAATTGTTTTACACATTCTAAGTAGCGCGAAAGTCATGTTGAAAATTATAAGAATGAGTTTGTTTAAGATTATTTAGGAGATAAAAAAGTATCAAAAGTTGTTAAGATTGAATATAAAAGATGAAAATTACATTTAAGTCTAAACCAAATAACAAATGGACCAAACAATATCACAATTTAGAAATGCGAAAGAAAAACAATTTATGAGAAGAAACATTTTTTACAAAAGAATTAAAATGTTTTGATTTATGAGTGCTACTAACATTTTTTCTTTTCTTTTCTAATAGGCTAACTTGACGCTTTATTGGACTTTTTTGTTTGTTTGTTGAAATGATGCTTTATTGGACGTGAATCATCCTTGCCATATTTGTTACCAGTGTAACGACCCAGGCCAAGCACGAGATACATTGATTTTAAATTTGTTAATGAATTTTGTACATTACAATATGTCATAAAACCAATCAATTCAAAAAAATATAATATTGATCGCATATTTAGTTTTTTTTAATTATGTTAAAGTAGTCTGTCATTTATGTTGTAGAAAATAAGGAGACAGTAGATTACAATAAAGAAAAAAGTAGTAACTTTATTTTTGTAATTTAAGCACCAACCCAAAAATTTGGCTAGCATAGTTGTATTTTATATTCATATTCAAAACTTGAGCAATCAATTAAAATAATTTAAGGGACAAGAGCACAATTAAGCCTAAAATATATAATACTGAAAATAATTATAGTAGTCTCACACAAAAAATTAACAAATTAATACACATATGTTAAGTAAAGATGTCAACTATGAAACATCCCCATGTATAAGGAACATCTTGACTTCATACTCCCTCAGTATCCTCACTATTTTTAATTCTCATATTATGAATAACAAATATGTTGGAAATGTTTTTGATTTGCACCATCATGCAAATTTCACTGTCCCCATGTTTTTTGCTTGTGTAAATGGTAATATGATTAACTAATATTAATTTAAAACTTGTTAAAATAATAATTTATCATTCGTCAAAATAATGGTTTCTTCCAAAAAAAAAATTGTTCCTTATAATAATTTATGCATAGAAACCACTACTAACATTGTTTTTTATTTTTGCTGGGATGTATATAATTTTCAGTATTACATAAAAGGAACCGTTATCTTATGCCTCATAAATATAGTAATTTTGTAAATATAGCGTATAGATTTTAATCGAAACGCCTATTACACTAATAATTATTAAAATGTAATCGACTTAGTATTTAATGAAAAAATTATTCAATTGTAATTTATCCACATTATTCTTCTTTTTAAAGCTCTCGTAGAACTCTTATAACCTAGCAATGTCATCGTGTCTTCTATTCGGGACTCCAACTTCCCTTTTAGCCACCTTTTGCCAAACCAAAAAAACACACATGATGATTTTACAACTTGGATATTTCATAGTAAAACAATCCACTCTATATGCCTAGGTCTTAAATAACTATTGTAAAGCACGGGAACCAAAAATATGAAGTGTGATGCAATAAATTAGTTTGCACGTATCTAAAAATTAAATAATAATGATAATTAATTATGTTTTGGTCTCTCTTTTATATCAAATTCACAACAATAGTATTTCATTTTAAAACCAAATTTATGTGTCCCTCAATTATCTCATTTACTGTAATTTTGGTTCCAACCTATATTTTTAATTTGCTGCAAAAATGGAGATTCTTTGTGGAAAAAAATTGATTTTTATCCCAAAGTTGTATTTTCTTTTAGGAATCAAAATTCTTACAATAATTCACCATTACTAACGCAAACAATCTCCATTTTTTATGGAGTAAATAGTTTGAGTGATGAAGAATAAAGTCCAATTAAGCTTATTCCAAGAATTATCTTTTAAGAATGTGTCCACATCATCATCATAATTTCAAAGCGTTTAAAAATATAATTCTTGCTTCTAAGCATGTCCACATCATCATAAGATGGATTGGCATGTATTCCAAAAATTCTCCTAAATTTTAATTCATGCTAAATGATAATTATTATACAAAAGCCGTTTTTAACTTTAAAATAATTTTTTTATAAAAGACTAAGTCGGTTACATTTAGAAAATTATTAATGTAGTAGGCGTTTCGATTAACATTTATACGGTACATTAAAAATTTGGTAGGTTATAAAACTATAATAAATAACTTGAATAAATCATATTTTGAATTTTGATTCGTTACACAATTACAATTACCTACTAATTATAATTTTAAATGTAATAACCCATTTGAGTTGGTTTGATGGTATTGGCTTGCGGCCTAGGAGTGTGCTCCTCCCTGAGGTCTCAGACTCGATTCTCTCTGGTGTCAATTTGGGTGGACTAATTTAGTTTCTTCAAAAAAAATAATTTTAAATGTAATAATTAATTTTTAAGGTTATATAATTCATTTTTATAGAAGAAAATTATTTGAAATAAACAATGGCCTTTAATTTTTATATATTTTAGAATTTATGTAAAGTTTAAGACACAAGTAAATTGAAAATTGAAAATCTAAAAATTGAAAAAAAATTTCATTGAAGAGTCAATACATGGAACAATATTGATTTATTCAATTGAAAATAGGAATTCCATTATCAATGACATAGACCTTATTTTGGTACATTAAAAACAGACATGAAATATTGACATAATGGACAAACAACTTGAACGCAACAAAACAAAGTCACTTGAAGACACTATTTCTTTATCTTCAAAATCTTTTTAACCGGTTGAACAATTGTGTCTGTTGTTCCACAATCTTCATTTGTTGGTAACATTCTCTTCTTAGGAGGTGCAAATGATTCACAATCCAATTCAATAACACCTTTTGGGTCCACAAATGATGAAGTTCTTGGACTTCTTTCAGAAAACTTATCCATTAAGTCCTATAATGAAAAATATGTCAATTTAGAGTAAACTAAGTATATATTATAATCACAACCGCCATTTATTTTTCTTTCAAAAAATAAATAAAAAAAACTTACAAAAAGTTATTAAATACCATGACATTATTGTCTTTCTTGAGACCAACTGTCTTCGAAGCATACCGACTATGAATTGCAGGTTCAACCAAATCATCTTATTTGTTTAATCATGCACACAAACAATAAAAATTACAATTTTGTATTATATTAAGGAAACTAATGTCCACAAAAATTGTTTCAAACAATTAGAGTGTTACGATACCTCGAGTGTCTCAACTTTTTTAAACTTTAAAAGGATGTTTGGATCGTTGCTAAGTTTCATAACACGATAGCTAGTCTCATACCTAGAGTTGAATCCAACATTCATGTCAACCTTAAACAATAACTCGGTACCAACCAATTGTGCAATCTCATTGGGTAAATCATGAGATGGATCACCTTGCCAAAATATCATACGAATAAAAGAATCATCCATTTGTTATTATTTATTTGTGTACAATTATACATTTCAAAATTAAATATAATATTAGAGCTTTGTATTATAAAAAAAGGTTGAAAAAATACATACGACAGTGTTGTTGGACCTCAATAGTGGTCGGAACATGATTTATTAAGCAATCCAGAAACATCTCGATCAAATAAAACAAAAAGTGCACTTCCGATGTCATCAATTACTCAAATCTTGATTTTGAACATGCAATAAACGGTTGGATGTGTTAATAACAAAATGAAGGATAACGCTTTACGCTGATTAAAAATCTCAACAAATTTAAGTTAGCATATACCCAGGTGTGACATGCACAACACGACGATCACACCTCCAAAGACAATAAAAGATGTGTTCTGCATCATCATACAAAATAACATTATACTAAAAGGCGTACAAACTTTATCAAAATAGATCGCTAATAAAACAAAAAACCTTATTAACCTTCTTCAACTCCTCAATAGTGGTCCTACGACTTTCTTTCAAAAATAAAATAAAATAGTGGTCCTAGGAGTAAGTTTGAGAAACTCCTCATTTACAAGTATGCGAGATGAACCTGACAACTGGATCAATCCCGATACAGGAGAATTTGTATTTGCACTAAGAAAACTGTAATAAAAAGTATTTGTCAATAATATTATAATTTAATAAAAAATGTTATATTAAAAAAAAAATACCTTTTCCTTAGTTCCTTTGTTTCATCAATTTGAGGATTGAAGGTGATTCTAGTGGAAGAAAATTCATTTTGCAATGCCGGTTTTTCTATCATTAAGATACAAAAGTATATCATTCAAGTGTGTGCATATATATATATATATATAACAAACAATCAAAATTGTTAGTAATAAATTATTACCTTGAAACAATTTAACTTTTGCCAACATAATGGCTACAACAACATTTTTGAGATTCACCGGACGATTGAAAAGAGTTCAGCTCCCTAACATAATCTCTAAAAAGAGTACATTTAAAACGGCACCTAATTAAAATTGTCAAAGATTATATAAACATTAATAAAAATACGATATTACAGGTTTTAAAAAATTACAATTATAAAAAAATCAAACCTACTCATTTGAATCCAATTCAACGACATTCATCTTAATTCTTACACCTTCTCTTTTATACTCTCTTTCAACACCAACTCCAGTCATGACTCCAATTACATATGCATATATAACATAAATTAATATATCAATCAAATTACAATTTATTATTATAAGAATATAACGTATAATTGAATCATATTAAACAAAATATTTTATTAATTCAACCATTAAGATAATTATACAACGTGTAAAAATAAACTGTAACATTGAAAAATAAAACGATTTTAACAAAAAAATAATTAAATTACTGTGTTATATTTGTAAACAAACAATAACATTTCTTCCAATTTACAGGAAGAAAATTATACTCGTATGATGTTCTGACACTCTATCTTTTTTTCTCCTATTGTTATGATAGAGATTTCAATCAACTCTCATGTTACATGATATAGTTCGTTCATTCCTCTAATCCAATTGCTGATATTAAATTTATATACACGATCTATATGATCAATATATAGTGATATGAAGGGTACTTAAAAAAAAAAAAGAAAAACATTTTTTAGTTAATGAATGTGATGACTCGAGTCATGTTACTTAGTGTGGCTGCGACAGTGAGACGCAGTAGTTGAAGTTCTGCTCTACCTCAGTCTTATTACTCTCTCAACTACTGAAGCAAGAAGCAACACTGGGATGATTAAGATGATGAAGAGAGCCATTGCAATTAGGAATTCAACGGCCAACAATAATATCTCTCTCTCACCCTCAGATTTGGAAACCGTCACCGACAAATATGCATCCTCCTCTACACTAACTCTGATGCGTTTAATGGGTTTCTTCCTTGTTTCTTTCATGCTCTTTTCCGTTCTCTTCTCACTCTCCGTTGTTCTTCGAGACCCTCCTTCAGATGCCGCTTTCCGAGAACAACCTTCATCTCTCTTCCAACTTCAACAAGGTTTTTTCCATTTTTTCAATTCTAGTAGATCGGATCAGCATTGATGGACATTACAATTTGCTATATTTGTCACCCTCATTTTTACTAAACATTTTTTATTTTTTTTAATCCAACTACGGATTCCTTCAAATCTAAGTCGTTGAATTAATAACTGACTCATGGACGAAGCCATTGTATGTTTGTCCGTTGGATCCAACTGACACCGACAAACAATGGCTTCGTCCATAGTTTGTATTCTTAAATTGGTTGACTTCTTTTCAGCAATGATGCTTCTTAAATGACTTTCATTTTCTCTTACTTTGTAGGTTTGGACAGTGATGCCTCTGATTCTGGTGAGTTGCTAAACGATAAACTGCTTGGCGGCCTTCTCACGGATGGATTCGATGAAAAATCTTGTCTCAGCAGGTATCAGTCAGCTATGTTCCACAAAGGACTATCAGGAAAGCCTTCTTCTTACCTTATTTCTAGATTGAAAAAATATGAAGCTAGACACAAACAATGTGGACCTTATACCGAGTCTTATAACAAAACGGTGAAACAACTCGGCTCCGGTCAATTTTCTGAGTCATCGGATTGTAAATATGTTGTATGGATTTCATTTAGTGGGTTGGGGAATAGGATATTGACCCTAGCTTCAGCATTTCTTTACGCTCTCCTCACAGACCGTGTTCTACTGGTTGATCCTGGAGTTGATATGACCGATCTCTTTTGTGAACCATTTCCGGATGCTTCGTGGTTTGTCCCTCATGATTTTCCTCTTAACAATCAATTGAATAGTTTCAACCAGGACTCGAATCAATGTCATGGGAAAATGCTGAAAACAAAATCAATTACCGATTCTACTGTGCCATCTTTTGTTTATCTTCATCTAGCCCATAATTATGATGATCATGACAAGCTTTTCTTCTGTGATGAAGAGCAACTTTTTCTCCAGAAAGTACCTTGGTTAATAATGAAAACAGATAATTATTTTGTCCCGTCTCTATTCTTGATGCCATCTTTTGAGCAGGAACTGAATGATCTCTTCCCAAAAAAGGAAAATGTTTTCCATTTCTTGGGTAGATATCTGTTCCACCCGACAAACAATGTTTGGGGACTTGTTGTCAGATACTATAATGCATATTTAGCTAAAGCTGATGAAAGAGTAGGCATACAAATCAGAGTGTTTGACACCGAACCAGGTCCATTTCAACATGTATTGGATCAGATCTTAGCTTGTACATTGAAGGAGAATATTTTGCCCGATGTTAACCGCGAGCATAATATTAATAGTTCATTAGGAACACTAAAGTCAAAAGCTGTACTAATGACATCCTTAAGCTCTGGTTATTTTGAAAAGGTAAGAGACATGTATTGGGAATATCCTACTATGACAGGAGAAGTGGTTGGAATTTACCAGCCAAGCCATGAAGGATATCAACAAACACAGAAGCAGTTTCACAACCAAAAAGCTTGGGCAGAAATGTATCTCTTAAGCTTAACTAATGTGTTAGTTACTAGCTCATGGTCTACTTTTGGCTATGTGGCTCAGGGGCTTGGAGGTTTAAAACCATGGATACTCTACAAACCGGAGAATCGAACGGCTCCAAATCCTCCTTGTCGACGAGCTATGTCAATGGAGCCATGTTTTCATGCTCCTTCCTTCTATGACTGCAAGGCTAAGAGAGGAACTGACACCGGTGAACTTGTTCCACATGTAAGGCACTGTGAGGATATGAGTTGGGGCCTTAAGCTTGTAGACAATTAGTTTTGCTTAGCTAGCTATGACTTATGCTACTGTGAGTCTCTGAGTGTCAACTCCTAGTCCTAGGTGTTGCAAATTTTGTTGTACAATAGAACGAGTAATTCCTCATATGTATATTTTTTGTCCCAAATAATTGTTATACGTCAATTCCTAAATCACCATAAAATTAAATTCACTATAATTGGGTAAATCTTAAGTAACATCTAATTACAATTTTGTATCACTGACACTGCATTTGACATACACATTTAAACCAAGACTATCATTGATGCACAAATGAGCAGATAGAAAATGGCATTGAGTTTTAAACTAAGGTTGCATTGTACCATTCTGGAGGAAGGCAAGTCAAAAGCATAAAATGTCTGCCTGTGTACTAAAACATTTCATAATTGTTTAACATTTTTTCTCTTTTTACTGAGAAAAAAAAACATATTTGACTTGTTTTGGCTGGAATGTGTTCATTTTGTGGGCTTCAATTTAAGCCCAGTGATTGACCTGACTAGGATGAAGAATGCTATTCACACTTCACTCAATGCTAGGAAACACCAATAATTTACCAATATAACTTCATCGGCAGTTAACTGTCGATGAATTTTAACCGACGACAGTTAACCGATGATGGACACTTACGTCTTTTTCTAGTGTGTTTCAGCTTTGTTTGAAGTGTATACATCAATTTTCAAGTAGGATTATCCTATCAAACAATCCATTCATTGTAATATAATTTGATTTGTTCTCTCTTATTCAAATGTTTACTGTTATTGACTCGAATTTAGTCCCTCATTCATAGAGCAATAACGATTAATATTATTAACATGTGACAACAACACGCAATAAGCTTTGCTTTCTCTATCATTTGGTTGAGGATCAATGTATTTTTGACCAAGTTAGTGGAACTGACACCACAATAGGAGAGTAATAGAGAATCAAAATCAACATAAAAATGTCATTACCAATAAAGAATATGTCTTGGTCTCATGTGCTTACGCAAAGTTGAGAAAATGAAAAGTTGGGAGGGAGGCACATCTCCATCGTATCAAATTCGAATCATTTGCCAAGCAAGTCAAAGAGATTAGACTAGAGGGGAGCTTTTGGAAAATGCCAAGAAAATCAGCAATTGTATATCTTTTCAAGAATGTGTAGTGTAGTGTAGCAGCTGTCAACGGTACGTTTTGATTTGTCAAAAAAAAAAAAGTTTTGTTATATATGGTTCTATACTTCTATTAGTTGTGATGAATTGTATCTCATTTTGATTTTGAAGTTTTTATTTATTTATTTATTTTTACAATTTGGCTTAAATATTTGAAAGGTCCCAACAAATATGGTTTGATTGGTTTTTTGTCCAAGTAATTATTAGTTTTTTAAATACCTTTGCAAAAGATTTTGTTTTTTAAAATGGCAATTAAGAGATAGTTTGGTGTTAAGCAATCGTCGATTGAGATGAATCGATTCTGGAGTAGATGAAGGGGAAGTAGATGAATGTGAAGATGGATCGAAGAAGGGGAGAAGATGAAAAGGGGAAAATCTGAAACCCTAGATTCAATTTCCCCCCTTTTTCTGTTTTTTTTTAATTTTAAAAAATGATTTTTAATTTAATTTTCAAAAATTATTTTCCAGAATTTTTAAATCATTTTTTAAGATTTTAAATTAAAAGAAATGTCATGTTATCGCCACATGGCAACTAATACACAGTCAACATGTGCCACGTAAACATTCAATTGCCACCTACCATTTTAAATGGACCCACGGACTATTTTAAAAAACAATCTTTTGCAAAAATCTTTTTTAATTTTTTTTTATAGGGACCAAAAGTCAGCCAAACCATATTTGTAGGACCTGAAACCTGATTTTGTTCTTCCCGCAAGGCTCACAAACATATGCAATAAAAGGGGAGCCTTCAAGGTTGTAGCATGGGAAGAAGCCAATGTAAGACATGAGAATGAAATGTTAAGCTAGAGCCAATTAATGTTACAAGAAGTCAAGACCATGAGTGATGTGAGATTTTTCCCTTTGTCCAGGCATAGAGGCTCATTCCATTATGATAGAGCCTTAGGACAAATTATGGTAAACCTACTAAATACTCTTCCCATTAAAAACTAGTGGACCTTTAAGAAGAAAAAAACAAACCAAATAAAATATTGAGCTGACGAAGGATTTTTTTCTTCTTTCTCTGTAAGTGATCGAGACACTTTAATTGTTTAATTAGCGTTATTGTTTGAAAATGATATGTAAATCGAGATAATCAAAGACTTAAAATAGTACTAATGATATTCATGGTGGACCAGCTATACCTTAAGGATTAATTGGACATACAGATTGGCTTTAAAAGTTAACCATCTTAACTACAGTGCCTAGGTGTAAGAAAGTTCAAACGCAATTTACTGGATTATGGTCACATGTAACCACATGAACTTGTTGGCATCAAAGATTAATGTCACATAGTATGTATAGAAGTTTTTGTGACTACTAAAAGAGTCCACGTATCACACACCATTCCTTTCTCGAACATGGTTCAATTCAAGCCCCAATCGGATTGCCCCAAGGTGAGGTTGTAACTTATATTATATTTCTAAATCATAATTAATAACACAATTCTCCAAAGCCAATGATATGCCTCCATATTTCCATCTACATGATGAGGTGCATGGGATATATACCATTGGGGTCCCTTTTACTAACAGTTTATTTGTGCTTAAAAGGAATGTATTAACTAACTATATAATTGCTTATTGCAGGAAAATGGACATTTCTTTCGAAATGTCTAGCACTTACACACACCACATCAAAGTCATTTTGTGTGGTCATGGGCTAATTAAATTTAAATGAGGATAAAACTTACCTTTCCCACACTTGGGTTGGATTAATCTTTACTACTACTTTATACAAAATATCTACTTGGATATCTCAATTCCTGTTCATTGTTTGTATCTTTCTTTTCACTTGATATTATGATATATATGTATACCATCTTGGAAGTATGCACAAAAGACTAAGTGGTCTCAAGGGATAATACTTGGGTGACATTGTGGTTGGTGATATTGGTGACATTGGCCAACCACAATGTCACACGTGTACAAAGAAACAAAAAAATATTATCAAAAAGAAAGAAGAAAGACACTTGTGGCATTGTGGTTGGCCAATGTCACAATGTCATCAACCATAATGTCACTCAAGTGCTACCCGGTCTCAAGAGTGTGAAATAATTGACATTACCTAACCAGACAGTAGGAATTAATATTGTGGTTAGCCAAACATGATATTGACACGTGGAAAAAATGTTTATAGACGTCGTTTCTTATGACATTTTGTTTTTGTACTTTTTCAATTTTTAAATAGTCATTTAATTTGCTATATTCGCCTATGAATATATGAATGTGGTGATTGAAATAAAGTAGGATTCAATTCATGATTGTATTGTCTTTTAACAAGGGAGGCCATTAGAGTACATAAGGAACCGTCAAATCTATTTATGAGAATCGAGAGAGATCTTATAATGATTATTGACGGTCGTCAAATCTATTTGGAGATGCTTCTTCCAGCACAAATAAATGGTAATCAGGTATATGATCATAGAATTTTCATCGTCTCTTATGAGCTTTTCTTCCATGCATTCTTGGTTTTAAATTCAGCAACCTAGTTGTCCAAGTTGACAGAAGCTGGTTGTACGGTAAGTACAAATGGACATTTGTTGTTGGTTGTTGCATATGATGGGAGCAACAATATGTTTTCTATCATTGGTGGAAGGTGAGACAAAGGAAACCATAAGTTATTTTTGAAAAATCAAAGAATGACACCACACATAAGAGGGGATTTGTGTGATTTCAAGTAGACATGAATCAATCAAAAGTACATGCAATGATCCACATAATGGCTGGAACAATTAATTCTTTGACATCCCATGTGTATTGTGTCTTACACATTGCACAAAACTTTACGTGAGCGACCAAGGATAGATAACTTAAGAAAAAAGTTTAGAATATGAGTAACAATCTCATTCATATTGTTGTAACTTCCGAATATTATTTCTCCACACAAATATATAACAATTTATTTTATAATGGACAATGAACGTAGCCTCATTCAATTGCTACCGCAATGAAATCCGAGTGGCAAACCAGCAAACTTTAAATTAGGTCTACAAAATTCTCAGAGAAAATGTGGTCGACGACGAGGTCACATGACAACTAATTTTGTCTAGTCGATGAACTCAGTATTTAAGGGTACTCACAACCTCCCAATCACAACTTTGGTCAAATCAACATACTATGGGTTATGGGCTTTATTTGCTTTAAGAAGAATACATAAGGTGGAAGCAAGAGTGGGTTATGGTAAGCCACTCTTCGAAAGTTACGTGAAGTTGATTAAGAAAGAAGTGATTAAGTCCAAAAGTCACAAAGTCATGCAATTCTTCCGAGAAAGGTATATTTTCTTTGTCTGTGAAATTGTCGACCATAAGTAGAGAACACCATTGAAAAACTACAAAGTTGGCCATTAAACAAGGTGATGTGATTATGAAAATTCCAAGCTTTACATGTGCCTTGTTCACATGTCTTAGCATCATGTTCTAGCTTTCATCATGACTATAAAAACTTTGTACATCAAAAGTACCAAAATGAGAGTGTATAAGACATCTACAACATCAATTTCGACGTATTTCAGCACTTGTAGTATTGGCCACTGTATGAAGGCCCACTACTCAGCCACAATTTGGTATTGTGAAGAGTAAAGAAATGTTTTATAGCCAACACTTGCATTATGGCCTAAATGGACATTGTGGAAAAACATCTGATTAAATGTGACATATGTCGACTCATTAATCATTCTCGTAAAAATTATCCTCATGTTACTCATCAGTAGTTAATTTTTTCACGATATTTTATTTTGCAATCTAGACTTTAAACAAACATAATATAACCATAACAATCTAGACATTAAACAAACATAATATAACATTACAATCTAGACTTGAGATATCTACTCAACATTAACATACATACACAACACTCCTTCTCCATCCTCTTCGAATCAAAATATGGATTGCACATCAGTGTCATTCTCAAGTAGCTAAAAATCATGACATATAGTGCCAGTGCCATTGCTGAGCTGCTTCTTCAATATGCAATATACACCATCTTTTGAGTATCACGAGCTAAGTAAAAATAATGGTTGAGCTGCTTCTTCAATTTTGATATTGTCATGTCTCCTAGGTCCATGAATGTTGTGTTCACGAGGATTGGTTTTGTCATCCAAAAAGGTCTAGCGGCGCAGCTTGTTGCCCGCTTACCTTCTATTCAAGTGTAAATAATGGTTTATATATATAAAAAATATTGTCTTTCTTTGACTTAAATACATTTCAAATGGCTTCTTTATATTATGAATTTCACCTTTAGTGTATATAGGAGTAGACATGAAGGAAATGAGAGAAAGTGAGATTAGAGAAATCGTGCAATAGGATGAAGAAAAATTGTGATTTCTATAGAGACTAAAGTCGTCTATTCACAGGGTTATAGATTTTTCCATTAAACTTTAAAGGGTCATTTTAACTTGTTTATAAGAAAATACTTCTATGTTTAGTTTTTTAACTTGTGCTTTAAGATACAAGTTAACATTTCTCAATTTTAAATTATTTTTACACAATAAAAAATAAAAAAATATTAATGGATTACCTTGTTGTTTCAAACAGCGTGTCCTCACCTGCCTCGCTAAAATTTCGAAACACGGGCATACCTCTATATACTTTTTTTTTAAAGTAGGCTAGATTGGTATTGGTTTCTTTTCAAAATGGATTATTTCAACAATTAAAAAGTTCTCCCTAACAATAATTAAAGAGATAATTTTGTTCCTACATTGTGTGGAAATATGATGTACTCCTTTAACGTAATCGAAACAAGTAATAAAATGAAAGTAAAAGAGTACAATCAAAGATCAATTTGAGGTTTCAAGATTAATTACAAGTTACTATCAAAGATTTATTAAGATTGTTATCAACAAAAATGATAAAAATAATTCATTTTGGGGTTTCAATAATGTTCAAGTTAAAAGTAAAAGAGTTATGACAGTATGACACCTATTTTTGAGGTTTCAACTGATAAGAAGTTTGAGGAAATCAAATTAATCTCAAGCTTATTTTCGGGTATAGTTGCTACAAGTTAAGTCACATAAAACTTAGGCTATTTTCCAACACACTCATCATGGGTTTTCATTAAAATAAGTTTATTTCTAGGTTTCTATTAATTATAACTACTATGTTTTATTAAAATCAATTCATGGGCTTTATGAACTTGAATGATTATTTCTAATCTCTTAACATTAATTAATAGTCCTATTAATTAATTAATTAATTACATTCATATAATAACTCAAGTAGATATGCTTAATGACTATTTCCATATATGAGTATTAAATTTGCAAAAGTTTATAGGTGATCTATCAGCACGCCTAATATAATATCAAAATTAATTGATTTAAAAGAGATTTCATAAGTTTTTGTGGGCTTAACTCAATTGATATGAATATTGCATAATATATGCAAAGGTTGATGTTCAAATTTCAAACACTCCACTTATTCATCTTAAGAGATTAATTTTTAGTGGATATACTCCTTGACAAAAAAGAAGTTTCACAAAACCTTAGCAAATAAACAAGATATGCACTTAAAATATCATTTCATTTCACAACTAAAAAGTGTTTAGCTTGTGGTGAGCTTCAACAAAAACATGATAGCATAGTCCGTCACAAATGAAAAGAGAAAATGGAAGCAAGACTGAATACAAAATGTAAATTCACAATGCTACATAGTCCATCACAAGTTGCTTTATCAATTTAAATTCTTCCTTACCAAGGATGAGATTCAACAATCATTCTAATATATTTATGTTATCTCACAAATATCTCAACAAACTGATACATTCATATTTCGATTGTATTTACCGAACACTTCCAATTGTGCAAGAATTAAATCTTATTGGCAAAAATATACACTTAATCCTTACAATGAGTTTTGGTCTTGGTCAAAAGAAAAATATTTATACCTGCAATTTCTAAAAAGTTAAAAAAAATACTTGATATGATTCTTTGAGTTGATTTGGCCAATTTAAACCGAAGTGGCACATGCTAACTATTTGCAATTGCTACCGGCTTGACATTTTTTGTACATTAACCAATAAACTTACTTAATTAAAAAATAAAACATATTAAAAAATGAACAATGTTTTATTAAAAACAAATAAATTTACATAATTAAGGACACTTAAAAAACAAAAACGGGAGCCTCGTGAACGGTTGGCTATTGGTTCGCTTAACCTGCTGTTCATTTAAATCATTTTTTAATCGAAATGCAAATGACATCCGTCCATAACATAACTGCCAATGGGTCCTTGACCGTTAAAAAGGCCTAACTTTTTCCCCAAACTGACATCATATCATATATCACACAGTGTGGGACATACCCCACAATTGCCAAATTGCCCCATGATCGTCAGGTGCTACCAACGGAAACCGGCAAGTGGTAACCCACAATACACGTTTATTTCATTTCTTGTCCTAAAATGACCTCTACACCTTCAAAATTTGAGCACTTCAGTGTGATTAGGGGTGGACATGGTTCGGTTTAAGATGAAAACTGAACCGAACTAAACTGAACTGTTTGTTAAATTTAAAATAACTAAATTGAATCAAATTGTTTGCATTTTGAACTGAACCGAACTGTTTTAAACCGAATTGAACTGTTTCGAACTGAACCGAACTGTTATAATTGGTACAGTTGAAGAAAAAAAAACGAAATAGAATTTTAGTTACCGAATTGTTCCGAACTGTTTCGAATGGAACTAAACTGTTTCGAACCAAACTAAACTGTTTTAATTCAGTTTTAGAAGTGTTAGTAATAGTTCAGTTTTTTTTTGTTTAATTCAATTGAGCAGTTCAATTCCGCTTTTCAATTTTTTTTTCCACCCATAAGTGTGACTGCATGTAATTAATTAATGGATTTTTCTTACGGTCAGCTACGGTAGACATGTTCATACATGTACACACATATGTACCAAAAAAGATACATGTACACACATAAATAAGAGGTTAAATGTTTATTAAAAAAAATGTTCATATTTGTGAAAGATGAAAGTGTGAAGGATAAAAAATACATTTTGATTATATACATACAAATGACTAAGATTGATTTTGTATAGGTTAATATTTGAATATTCATTTATAGTTATACTATGTTTAAGTATTGCTTTGCTCTAAAAACAATGTTTAAGTAGTACTGTTTACAACTAATTTAAACAAACTCTAGCATAGTAGTAGTGAAATTAATACTTTTTCACAGTGTATTTCATTTCAGGTCATTGCGTCGCTTTCAAAGAGCCTCACTTCACATGCATGCACAAAAGTGCTACGGCCTACGGGCTCTATGACTTTTTTTTAATCGTTTGTTGAGTTTTCATGGTACTCAAATTAATTAATATACTCTGGTCGAAAATGAAAGATTTACCTTAATTAACAATAGTTAATCATATTTTAATAAACGCCAATTCTTAAACTCATAAATCATAAGCACCTGGCCCTCTAATCCGATGATGATGATAAGGTGGTTGGCGTTTCTAAACTTTTACCATATTTGCACCAATCAAAGGATAGACTCATTAAATTATAATACATCCATGAAAGTTAATTTTTTATCCCAATCTCAATCCCACAGTAAAAATATCCCAAATAAACTTAAACACCCCCTAGGCCCATTAGGAAAGAGACCTAAAAATTTTAAGAAAGGATAACGGGGTTGGATTGGAGTCATTATATGATTAAGAAAATGAAATTTAAACTGCTAGTGGGGTTATTTTTTTTAATGTATTTATTTATTTACCATCAACCCAAGAGTGAGTTGAGTGGATAAACGTAAAATACAAACTGCTAGTGTTTTCATATGGTTAAGGATCAAGACGTGTAGGACTCAAATTGGTGGACTTTTGTAAGGATTTATCATGTGCCATAAATATAAACACCACATGGCACAAAAGAGAGATACGTACATTGTATTTTTGGACAAAATAAGAAAAAGAAGATCAATGTTCTCATGTCATGCCATTACAGCTTCAAAACGGAATGCATTATGCATGCATATCATAAAATGGGAAATGGATGATTTGACAAATTCAAATGAATGGATGAATGATCACATTCACATATAAGGACAAAATTAACCACTGTACATTTCTTGGTTCAATTAAAAGAAAAATGAAATTATTTGTGTACATTCATACATGTATTTAACACCATAACAAAGAAATAAAGAGATAGATGTCAGCGGCGGTTAGGATGGATTGTCAAAATAACCTAAAATATATATACACAAAATTCATTTTTTAATAAGCATGAAACACAAAGTTGATCATTAAAAAGTTAAACTATATAACGTAAAAAATTTAAAATAATTATTTACACATTTCGAGTGACTTGAAAATATGTTTGTAACGCGTATTGAGATGGAAAAAATGGTGGGACACAAGATAATTTTATTTAAAAGTCAATGATATTTTAGTAATTTTTCATACACAAACAATTAATTTTTTTTTGGGTGGGGTGGATTGTGGCACACCCTAGATAAATAGAAAAAACTATTAATCCATATATAAAGCCGGTTGTTAATTTATATAAGTCTAAAATTTCTTACATATCATGTGCATTCAATCAAATTATTTCATGATATCGTTTTTTTTACATTAATTTCTAATATATCTTACAAATACCTATTTGACATTATTTAAGTGATGAATGTGTAAAAAACGTTTATATTCTCGTGCATAAAAACGAATCTTTGAAAATAAAGGAAATATAACGAGCCCAAATGACTAATAAACTCCGTTAAAGAGCAAAACATTCAGAAAAAGGGGGTTAACACAATTCTTGATCAAGTTGTACTTATTTTATAAACGAACAACCGATTACCTGCCCATTTCCCCTGGGAATAGGGGGTTAACACAACAACAACAACAAAAAGGGTCTTTTATTCATTTATTTCTCATATAAATCTCAAAATATTCGGTCAAAATCTTTGCTAATTGAATATGATTATTTTTTTAAGGAAAAATATGACTTTTTTTGTTATGCAACTGAATATGACTCTTAATGGAATGAAATTTAATTAAAATCCAGAAGTACTAAATTAAATTTTTTTTCTGATGGAAAAGTACTACATCAAATCAGATGAATAAATAAATAAAATATTAATAAAATCATATGCTTGTTCTCGTTTTGAATTTTTATCTTATACTCTGATTTTCTATTGGAGTCGTGTTGCAACTGGTCCTATCCTACCTACATTTTTTTTATTATATGTCATATTCAAATATTCAATAGCAATATGTTGGGGTTGTACTTGCATGTCACAAATTCCTTGTTCTCATTTGACCTGTATCTTGACTACAAACTAAACACATCAGATCACATTTACTATTCTAAAACTCTTCCTTCTTAATGAAAAAATATTATTATTTGAAAAGCTGCCTTGTATAATTAGTAAATAAATTAAGAATTTTTCAAAAACTAATTAGTGAATTAAGATGTAAAAAGCTTTGAAAAATGTAAGTAATTAGAGAATAGTGTGAATTATCATTATCAAAACCATAGTGCCAGAGTGTGAACATTAATGTTTTAGGTGAAAATGGTTGAATTTATATATATGTTTGAGTTTGACAATGATTCAAGACTGAATCAAAGTGTCTTATCATTTATACACCGCCCACATAAAACAGAAAAAAAGGGCCAAAAGGGTTAGAAGAATTTGTGATTCATGATTTGTACAAGGAGCTTAGTATAGTAGGTAAAATGCAGATAAGTTGTTTGTCAATATTTGTCTATGTCAAAGTACGCGCGTGCACGTGTAGTACTAATTATTCAATCAATCAATGGTAATGTAATGTAACTGTATAGTCCCCACATTCTAAATTACCAGAAATCAATGTCACAGTCACAATCTCAGCATTAGCCGAGCTATATAGTACTATAGTATATACTATACTATATACAATACAAATCCAGAAAAGCAAGATCAACAATACAATACTTAATCTTTTTTTTTTAATCCAAGCAGACAAAAAATAATAATAACCATCCATGCTTATGACATGCACAAGCCTATAGTAGAAGCTTAATTTCACAAGATTTGTTACACTTCCATGATTATATTACATAACATATGCTTCATTATAACATCTTTTTAGATAAAATCTATACAACATAATATGCTTCATAATTTCTTCATGGACCCCTCTTCATTTATCTCAAAAGCTCCTTAATTTGGATCAATTCAGTAATTCCACAAAGTACCATCAAAATCAACAGCTGCAACAGAAGCAGGTGGTGGACGATTCTGATTATTCTCAAAAGCCCTTCTACCAATATCAAAATTTGACACAACAGAACATGTTTCAGCATTCATATCAGTAGTTAAATCAGTTTCCTGTGACACACTCATAATTTGTTGCTGTCTCTCAGTCTTGAAACCATTGTTTTCATACAAAGCTCTTAAAATTGCTTGATCTTGAATACCACAAACAGAACTAGGATATTGCAAATTAACCGCACCTTGATTATTAGAGTATAATGAACCATTAGAAGATGAAATTCTTGGGAAAAAATCTAGTTGATTATGTGAAGAAACACCATAAATTGAGTTGTTGAATGAATCAAAGATCCCTCCTTGGTTTCTTTGAACATCAATTGAGTTGGAGAAGCAGGACACGTAAGCTGAATCATTCAATTGTTTGATTTTCCCAATCGAATTCGACGAATCAGTAAGTGGTGGTAAAACAGAACAACTAAATTCATTACCAAGTGAATCCAACCTCATTATACCAGAAATATGTGTTTTTTTCCCAGCTGAACTCTTCTGAAATACCCTACAAATCACCCATTCATTCTGAAAAACACAACCAAATCCAAATCCAAATTCAAATTCAATCAAAAATGGTTAAGTACAATAAGAAAACAGAGGAATAGAAGAATACCTTTGCAGCTTTTGGAAGATTATGAACAGAGAATTTACCCTCAAGTCGATATTCATGCATAACCCAATTACTTTTTTCTCCTTTAGGTGCTCTTCCTTTGTAGAAAACAAGAGTTTTCTTCATACCAACCAACGATTTCCCTTTGAAAATTTCTTTATCTTTCCCAGTTGCTTTCCAATACCCTGCTTCTGTTGCTCTGTTTGTCCTCAAACCTGTTGGATATTTTCTGTCTCTCACACAGAAAAAGTACCATTCTTTTTCTCCCATTTTTGCTTTAACTAAAACCCAAAATTTCAAAACAAAAAAAGTTTTCAATCTATGAAGAAAGATTCATATCAAATTCAAAGGTGGTAAAAAAAAAAGGTGAAAACAAAAAGTGGGTCTGAAAATTTGATTGGTTTAACTTACATGGTAAATCCCAAGGTTCAGACTTGTTGAGGTCTACATCACCAATGGCTCTTGCAGAGAAATTTGAATCAATAACCTTTTTGTAAAGGTAATGACTTATAAGCTCTTCATCAGTTGGGTGAAATCGAAATCCAGGAGGCAAATCCATCTTCTCATCTTCCTTATTTGATAAGACTGAAACGTTTTCCATTTTTTTTTTTTTTGTATATTGGTCAAGGTAACCAAAAGGGTCAACCTCTAAAACCTTGTTCAAAACCTCAAATCAAAGGTTTTAGTGATGAAACAGAGACGAATTGATGTATAAAAGAGAAGATGAAGATGAGAGAAAGTAAAGGTGGTGGTTGTGAAAGAATTGTGATGAGAAAGGAGAAAGAGAGGAAAAGAAGGGCATAAATACTAGAGTTTGGGGGAGGAAGAAACGTGGAATGTAAGGTAACTTGGTTTGTTTGTTGTTTATAGCCTAAAGCCCACTTTCTTCAACTTTTTGATCACATTATAATTTTATCATCTTACCCTAAATTGTTCTACTTCTGACTCAACCCACCATGCCCCAATTCCATGCATATAATTTTATTATATTATCATCAAATCATTTATCATAAGCTCGTTACTTTTCCTCCCAAAAAAATAAAAGTCGTTACTTTTACCATCTACTATTAGTCTTCTATTGCTCATGCTCTGGACAGTAAATTTCAATAGAGAAAAACGTGGTTGTTTTTACAGTAAAATGAATCCAAAATATTTTTGTTTATGAGTTGGATAATAAAGGTGCGTCTAGATTTAAGATTTTGGAGGAAAGGAGAGAAGATGGGTTATTTTTCGGTTTTAAATTATAAAAAAATATTTCTAAATTAAAGAAGCTAGAAAAATATTTCTACAAAAAGTTAAGTGAGATTGAATTATTATATTTTCTCTTGGTTATCAAAAGGAAATTAGAAAAAGAAAAAAAAACAGCAAGGGGAGAATAAATCGGCCAATTTCAAACATTTTACACGCTGAAATCCAAGCTTTTTTAAGAGGAATTACTCTTTCCTGGGATGCGGCCTTCAAAAAAAGTATGTGCTTTCCTGACTCCCACCATGTAGTTCAATTAATGGTAAAGGAGATACCGATGTTTCATCATTATGCCATCCTCTTCGAGCTAATTCGAATTTATCTTGTTAAGGATTAAAATATCTCCATCCACCACATTCTCAGAGAAGGAAACACTTGTGCATATTTCTTGCTAATATGAGAGCTTATCTTAGGGTACCTCTTGTGAGGGTGCATGCACATTGTCTTGTCTCTCTTCAACGCTCTAAGCGGATGTTGTACGAGTGTCTTTTTTTTCTCATGTAATAAAAAAAAACTAAGGACAGATGAAAGACACTCCAACAATACTTACTAAAAGAACATATGATATGTCGCTAAGTGCACCATAAATGATAACAACCTTACTGACACTCATAATACCCTTTTTAGCAAGAAAGTCGTCGTCACTATTGCCTTCACACAAAGTATGGCAAACTTTAGCAACCTAATCTGATAGAAAGCACTAAAATTAACGCTAGATCTAAGTTGCAGAGAAAGACTAAAAACATAAAACTGATTCAATTCATTCATACTTCATTCAAAGATGTCCAACAATATATATAGCTAGGGTTAACATAGTATTTGGGCTATGGGCCTATGAAAGTAAGAGACAACAATTATTCTCAAAATTGATAGCTTAAGGCACCCTTTTTGACTTAGCGACGGTAATAATCTTTTAACCAAAGTGGTGTCTTGCTTTTCCTTGAAGATTTGGTCTTGTGATAATTCAGCTTGCTAACAATACTCTATGGTTCTAAGAGAACCTTGTCCTCAAGGTTCAACCTGCCACGTGGCGGTTCTGGAGTGGTTGAAGAAGATGGGTTTAAGTTGACCGGTTCAGGGGAAAAAGAGTTTGTTGTGGGCGGTTTGGGTGGGGACACGTAAGTGGAGTGGGGCGCGCGTGTAGCAGTGGTCAGAAGTTTAGTAGTGGGTAGTGCATGAGAAGGCAAAGCTAGGTGGGTGGAAGACAACTGGATTGCAGTTTGAATAAACGGTCCATATGGTCTTGATGGACGCGAGATAGGTGCATCCAACAGTGAAGGAACTGGTGGAACTGGGTGTGTTAGATCTGATTCAGATATGAAAGGGGAAACATAAGAGTTGGTCTCAGTTTGGGACATTAGGTTTTTCTCACCCAAAGAAGTATTTGCTTTCTTCTCTCCTTTCTTCAAAACAACTAGATCTATTTCTTGTATGTCCTCTTGCTTCTTCAGCAGGGTTGTCTGGTCAGAGCTTTCTGCATCCTTCAAAGGTTTTGATGCCGGTGCTGGTAAGGTTCCGCAACCATAGTAGGGCCTAAGCAAAGAGATGTGCACCACTGGATGGATGTGAGAGTCCTCAGGGAGCTCCAAACGGTAAGCTACAACACCAATCTTTTCCAGTATTTTGAACGGTCCAAAGAACCGGTGAGACAATTTATGTGATGTACGGCGGTTGACAGAGGTCTGGCGGTAAGGCTGGAGACGGAGGAGAGCCAAATCGACGATTTGAAAGGTATAATCCCTCCTTTTCTTATTTGCTTGATACTCCATTTGTTTTCTGGATCTGTTTAGGTTCTGTTGAAGTGTCTTGATAACTTCCTGTCTTCGTTTCAAGGAATCATCAAGGTTGTTGAGGGTAGTGCTACCAGTGATGTAATCTAGAATGGTGGGGGGTTGTCGTCCATAGAGTGCCTGAAACAGAGCCATCTTAGTTGTTGAATGGACAGAAGAGTTGTGTCAGAACTCTGCCAAGTGAAGGAATTTGTACAATCTCTTTGGGTAGTCACTGAAAAAACACCTGAAGTATTGTTCAAGGGTGCGATTAACAACTTCGGTTTGGCCATCAGTTTCTGGATGGTAAGCCGTGCTAAATTTCAACTATGTTCCCTGGACCTTGAAAAGTTCTCTCCAAAACTTGCTGAGGAATAGGGGGTCACGGTATGAGATTATGGATTTGGGAATACCATGCAAGCGGCATATTTCGGTCGAGAAACGGATGACTAAGTCTTCTGCGGTGAACTTGGTTGGTAGGGCTAGGAAATGAACATATTTGGTGAGTCTGTCACAAATCACCCAGATGATGGTGTGACCAAAAGAGTTTGGTAGATGGTTGATAAAATCCATGGTAAGCTCTTCCTACACTTGATTTGGAGTTGGTAAAGTTTGTAAAGGTCCCATTTTCTTTTGAGTTTGACACTTGTTATTTTGGCAGGTGATACAATGTTTGATGAAGTCTTTTACGTCTGTATATAAGCTTAGCCAGTGAAAGGAAGCAGTTAAAGGAGCAACCGTAGGCTGCACTCCGGAATGCCCTGCTAGAGGAGTAGTGTGATATTCATTGAGCAGCTTGATGCACCATTCTTGAAAATCAGGTACATACAAACGTTCTTTGTAATATAGCAAACCGTTGGAGTATTTGAACAGTTGAGCCTCATTATCTGATGTCAACAGGTTCTGCAAGGTTGCTTTTCCATGAGTGGCATAATATTGTTTGAGCTCATAAATGATTTGCGGTGCTGGTGATGTGACTACCATGAGGAGTGCTTCCTCATATGCAAATTTTCTACTCAAGGCATCTGCTGCTTGATTTGTTTTCCCAAGTTTGTAGTATATTTCAAAGTTAAATCCTTGTAGTTTTGATGCCCACTTTTGTTGCTCTGGTGTTTGTATCTTTTGAAGTAACAAGTTCTTTAAACTCTTTTGATCAGTGAATATGTGAAATTGCCGGTGAGATACTGACGCCATTTCTTCACTGCTTCTGTCACAACATACATCTCACGCACATATATCGAGGTTGCCTGCATCTTTGGGTTTATTTTTTTGCTGAAAAAAGCTAGAGGGTGGCCTTCCTGTGACAAGACAGCTCTGATCGCCACGGCTGAGGCATCTGTTTCTACGACAAGGACCTTTGAGAAGTCCGGTAGATGAAGGACTGGCATAGAAGTCATTTGTAGTTTTAAATTTGTAAAGGCTTTGTCAGCCTCTGTATTCCATTTGAACTTTGTACCACGTAACAGATCTGTGAGGGGTGAGGCAAGAGTGGCATATCCACGGACAAACCGGTGGTAAAACCCGGTAAGTCCCAAGAATCCGCGTAGGTCCGTGATAGAGCGCGGAGTGGACCAGTCTTTGATTGCCATTATCTTTTATGGATCTGGTGCAACCCCTTGCGTTGATATGACATGGCTCAAATAATGAACCGTATCAACTGCAAAAACACATTTAGACATTTTCGCAACAAACTGATTTGTTGCCAATAAATTTAAAATCAAGCGTAAATGTAGCAAATGATCAGTCATATTCTCACTGTAAATTAGTATGTCATAAAAAAATTAACACAAAATGGCGCAAATAAGGTCGTAATAAATCATTCATAACGGATTGAAAAGTAGAAGGGGCATTAGAGAGACCAAATGGCATTACCAAAAATTTGTAGTGCCCATCGAATGTCCTGAAAGCAGTTTTATGAGTGTCTTCTGGTGCAACTCGAATCTGATGGTAACCTGAGTGCAAATCTATCTTAGTGAAAACTGTTGCTGCTCCCAATTCATCAAGGAGCTCATCAATGGTAGGTATAGGGAAACAGTCTTTAACCGTAACAGCGTTCAGGGCTCGATAATCAACACAAAAACGCCAAGTGTCGTCTTTTTTGCGGACAAGGAGAACGGGGGATGAGAATGGGCTAGTACTTGGGATGATAGTTCCCTCCTTAAGCATATCTTGTATAATGATGGTCATAGAATCCTTTTGGGAATGAGGGTAGCGGTAGGGCTTAACATTGACGGGGGAAGTGTTTGGGAGGAGGGGCATGTGACGATCGTGAGTCCTAGAAGATGGAAGGCCGTAGGGAGTGTTAAACACCGTTGGAAATTGGGATAACAGTAACTCAATCTTTGGGTTGTTGGATTGGGTAGGCCTGTGTGGCGATTTTGGAGTTGAGGGAATTGGTTCAAAGGATAAGAGGTGTAATGATGCAACAACATTGGTGTGAACCAGGTGGCAAACTCGATGAAAAGTGGATTGGGTAGGAAGTGGCTTTGGGTTGCCCTTCAAAGTGATGGGTTCATTGTTATGTTGAAAGGTCATGGATGAGATTTTGAAATCAGCATTTATGGGTCCTAACGTTTCAAGCCACGCCATGCCCAAAACTACATCAGCTCCTTCAATAGGGATTAAGTAAAAAGGAAGGGGAAAGTCTTTGATTTGCAAAGTAATTAGGACATTATGAAAAATACCCTCACATTTAAGGTATGATTTGTTGCCAACCATAACGGAAAAAAGAGGTATAGGGGAGAGGGTGAGATGAAGGTGGGATGCTATGCGGGGTTGGAGGATGTTGTGTGTACTTTCCGTATCAATTAAAACCATCACGGGTAGGCCATGTATGGATGCTTGGAATTTGAGGGTGCGTGGGGAAAAGTGTCCGGTAACGGCTTGGGGTGATAGCTGAAAGTAGGTATCGTTTGTTTCTTGGGTTATGGTGTCCTCAACGGGTTCGGTTTCCTCGAGGTTCGGTTCCTTTGTGTCTTCCTCCTCGTCAATGAGTAGGAGAATGAAATGGCTAGTTGAGCATTTATGCCCTGGAATAAACTTCTCGTCACAATTGTAGCAAAGGCCAAGTGCTCGGCGTTCTTGAAGTTGAGATTGGTTTAAGCGTTTAATGGGGAGTTTTGTGGGTGTGGGTGTTGGGATTTTGGAGGATTCGGTTAAAGGGGTTTGAGATGTATCTGGAAGTGATTGGGAAGTGTTGGTATTGGTAGTGGTATTAGTTGTGGATTGAGGCCGAGTGTAATGGGAGGATGAGGATGGGGTATAGGGTTTAGAGAAACATGATTGAGATTTGGAGTCTTTGAGTTTGGTTTCAATTAGTTTGACAAGACCAATAGCTTGGATTATTGTAGTAGGTCTTTGGATAGCCATTTCGTTTCTAATGTCGGGGCTTAGACAAACAATAAAATAATTGAGAAGGGCTTCGACCGGTAATCCAATGACGCGGTTACCAAGTTTCTCAAATTGAGCTTGGTAATTGGACACACTACCCAATTGGCGGAGTTTGAAAAGTTCAGCTTGGTGATTAACATATGTGGAAGGACCAAACCTTAATTCCAGGGCTTTAGTGAATGATTGCCAATCAAAAAGTTGGTGGTGTTGATACATCCGTTTAACCAACTCAAAGCATCTCCCTTCGTGTAAAAGGAAGACATAGACAAACGACTTTCAGTTAGGATTTGGTAAAAAGTGAAAAATTGTTCCGCTTGAAAGAGTCATTCAAGGGGGTCGTTTCCGTCAAACACGGATAACTCAAGTTTGGGTGTCCGATATGGTGGTGGGTTAGGGTTCGGGTTCTGTGAAGAGAAAGGTGAAAAATGTGGGGGGGAAAGGGGGTAGCGATGGAATTTGTTGGTGGTGTGGGTAGTATCTGGATTGAGAAGGTTGTGGTTGTTCTGTTAGGGGAAAATAGTGAAAGGGTTGTTAAGATGTATGTGGTGTTTGGGTTGTGAGCCTGGTGGCTTGAGTGAAAATGGGCATGTTGGAGGGCATTGGTGAAGATAAAGAGTTGGAGTAGATGTGTAGCGGGGAGGTGGGTATGGTGGATATAGTACTTACAGTGGAGATAACAATCGGCTTTGTTGAGTGGATGATAGAATTGACGACGGTCCGGCGGCAGCGGCAGTAGTGACTGGTTGGTGGGTCTGTTTAAGGAGTTTCGTCAAGTATGATTTGAGGGATTCATGACGGGTGGCTTGAAGTTGATCCTGGTTTTCCATACGGGTTTGCATCATGTGGAGCTGGGTTTCCAAGTTCTGGTTGGATGCTTGAAACCGTTCGTCACTATGGAGGTGTGTGTCGCGGATTGCAATGGCGAGATGTTCGTTGGTGGCTTAGATGGCATCATCCAAGTCTTTGGGAGATGGTATCGGCGGTTTGGGAGGCATTGGGGCTCACAAGAATGAAAGCACCAATGATAGAAAGCACTAAAATTAACACTAGATCTAAGTTGCAGAGAAAGACTAAAAACATAAAACTGATTCAATTCATTCATACTTCATTCAAAGATGTCCAACAATATATATAGCTAGGGTTAACATAGTATTTGGGCTATGGGCTTATGAAAGTAAGAGACAACAATTATTCTCAAAACTGATAGCTAAAGGCACCCCTTTTAACTTAGCGACGGTAATAATCTTTTAACCAAAGTGGTGTCTTGCTTTCCCTTGAAGATTTGGTCTTGTGATAATTCAGCTTGCTAACATAATCTATCTCCAATAAGATTTCATTAGTTAACTAGAGTTAGTGATCAAATTTCTTGTCATAAATAACTTTGTTGATCTCCTCGTGAGCTTAGTTCAGTTGGTAAGGACAATGCATGATATATGCAAGGCCCGGGGTTCAAACCCCGACCACCACAAAAAAATAACTTTGTTGATACTAAAATATAGAGATAACCATCTGAACCAATCATAATAAACCCTTAGAATTTTTTAGGATAAACCTTGAAGCATAAAACTGACTTCTACAAGTGCTTGCATATTTTGTACCAACAAGATTTTCGCAACAACATAATATTCGAACTCAAATTTCTGTGGAATATGAATCACATCATTACAAACTAAATCAAACAAAAGTGACTACAAACTATTTATTTAGCTAGCAGGATTGTGTCAGCCGACCTGTATAATGTCTCATTTAGGACAACTGAACGACTAACTAAGATGTTACCTCATTGAGGATAATCTAGCTAAAACATGTTATTTTCACTCACCATGTTATACCCACTTGTACCAAATCCAATATTTGCCATCTAAGAGCAAAATATGTTTTGGGACCTAAACCACTTTTGAATTAGGGTTTGACAATCATTGGAGGACCCAAAAGCCACTAAAAACCCTTCCCATTAACCCTAAAACTTTAGGCATCCACCCCCAACCAGAGATTAAACCCCATGTGATAATATATACAAGAATTAATAGCAATCATAATTTAATGATTTTTTATAACAAAAAAAACTGATACCTGGCCAAGGTTCATATAATTCGGGGGACCAATCACACCATCCATTAGTTGAGGGGTCAAATTGAAGCCATATCAAAACTCTATATGGACTGATCCAACATATAAATTGTTAAAACTAGGGATTTGAATCTAAGACCTTGAGATGAACACATAAATTTAATATGAATATTTAAATTAAAAATTTGGAAGTGCTTGAATATTTTACAATGAATCATTGGTAGGGACATGTCTTTTGTTTGCAATTTGGTGTATTGCAACTCATCCTACATATGCAATATTATAGTAAGTTTTTTTTTCCTTTCTCTCTAAACAAAACAAAAGAAAAACGACTAGAATCAGCTGGTGATGATAGTGTGTACTTCTTTTTTCCTGAGAAATTAAGATATTTTTAACGAAAAAGAAAAGAATATCATGCTTTGAAAAAACATCGTTTTATTATAAATAAATAACAAATAAGAAGTATTCGGGAAGCTGATTCTTTTTCCCAAATAAGTTATCCCAGCTGTATGATTACATTCATTTTATGATCAATAATTGATCATATTGGCTCGTTTTCCATCTCTCTTTCGAAAATAGTATGTCACTTTATTGTATTTGAAATTACCAATATAGCCTTCAAGATTTATTAGAGACAATCTATAATAAAATCAATAATTTGTGCAAAAAAATATACTATTGATTAGTCAAAATGAATTTTTTATTTTCTTTTAGTTTTTTTAATCAAAACCAATTTCATATTTGACAATATGTTATATTTAAAAATTGTCAATGAACTATATTTCTATTATATAAAACTTATCTTTATTTTATAAAAAAACAACATGAATTATAAATTAAACTAATTTATATTATTTTATTATGTAAAAATTTAATTTTATGTTTAAAAAAAGTTCTCTTAATCAATTGTTTTTACTCATGTAGTTTAATGGCTAAAAATCCACATCTTAAATGTGAATAAATGAGGCGTCCGAGTCCGAAGTTCTCTTAATGATTTTTCTAATGTATATTTACTGGTTTTTTTTTTTGGTATAATTTACTGGTTTTTTTTAGTATACAAAACAAATTTTGCTTGCGCTAAAAGTTACATCATGTGTGCCTTTAGTGCGACCTGTGGCAGTTTGAATCGGCTTAATAGGTAGGTTGAGGCAGTTTGTGCATTCAGAATTTAGAAGTATGTCCATGACTACACCAATCATCGTTATAAACTCCTTTGAAAGAAACCAATCCTAATTAAAGAAATAAATCTAATGCTACATGTTATTAATTAAACTCTCATTGCTAGGACAAAAAATTATAGCTGGACTCTATTAGAATTCATTCGGTTCCAAATTCGACTTAAGTTTAAATTCAGTTAGTTTTTGCTCAAAAAAAATAAATCAGTTAGTTTGAATCGTATTATTCAAAAGTAAAATAATTCACATCTTTGTCTTTTAAAATTAATAATTTAGGTTTAAATATATATTTTCGTTCTTTATCGTATTCTAAAAATGTGTTTTGATCCTTTATCTTATTTTAATATGTTTTGATCCCTTATCTTATTTAAATGATTCATATTTATCCATATGTTATCCATTAGAGAAAATTAGAAACTAAACTCATGTGGCTTATAGCATGTCAAACACGTTGCAAAACTTCAATCTCCTTCACGTATTAAACTTTCGTTAACTTATGTTATGATTTCTAACAAAAGAACTAAAAAGTGAATCTTTTTAAAAAGATAAAGGATCAAAACATGTTTAAAATAAGATAAAGGACCAAAATACATGTTTGATATTAAATTAAACTCATATGACTTCCAGCTTGTCAAACATCTTGCAGAACTTGAATCTCCTTCAAATGAGTCGCAACAAATCAATCTTCTTCAAAGGTATCGCACCAAAGTCTTCTGCAAACACTTATGTTCTTATTTTTGTTTTCAACGTTCCTTCTTAGTGTGTTTAAAAAACGTCGTTTTCCCCGTGTTATGCCTATAGATTTATTTTAACACTGTAATTGCCACGTATTAAACTTTGGTTAACTAATGTTTTATTTTTGACAACAAAAAAAAAAACTAAAAAGTGAATCCTTTTAAAAGGATAAAGTATTAAAACATATTAAAAATAAGATAAAAAATCAAAACGCATTTTTGGTAAAAGATAAAAGACCTAAAATATCTTAAGCCAATAATTTAATAGTATTATTTTACAAAATAATTGTCTAATTGAAAATATATATGTAAATTAGGTCTCTAAAAAACTGAAATCTTTTTAAAATATTTTTTTTAAACAAGTCAAAATGGAATATAATTAAACCAACAGTGAATCTCCAAGCACGAGGCATGCTTAAATCAGTGTCACAAATGGTACCTTGCGAAAAAGGACCACAAAAGATCAAAAAATAAATACAATTACATGTAAACACCCATACAAAGAAGCGGGTGCCGACATCAGTTGTGATAACTAAAACTAAAAGAAGACTACTTTGGTTTTAGCCACAGAAAAAAATTACTCAATATAAATTAATTAAATCTATAAATCAATTATGTAAATTTAAAAATAAAGTTATATTATTTAAATAATATGTAAAGTTATATCATTTTTTTTAAAGAATATAAAAGTTATATCATGAAAACGAGTCAAGCTACATATAACTAAAATTTAGCTCATTTAACTAACAAAATCAATTCAAAGCTCAAGTTCAAGTCATTTGGTTTATGAACCAAGTTCAATGAATTAAACCCTGAGCTCAAACCATATTCGAGTTGACTTGATTCATTGTCAACCTTACATATTCCTATTAAGAATTATTCAAACAAATTCAAATAGAAATGGTAGCAACACAGAATTGGATTTGCTGCTGTTAAAAACAACACACTTTTAATCTCAACCATTGTTTGTTTTGACAAAGTTATAACATATACAATCCAATAAAAATCCGATTGTTACAATAGAAAACTACTTTTTTTTTTTGAGTGAACAATAGAAAACTACTTGAAAAGTTGTTGTTTCTCTACGGCAACAAATTTTGGTCCGTAGTAACACCTCTTCTAACTCTCTTTTCAATATTCATTTTTATGGATGAAACTTATATAGGTTCTACCCAGTATAGAGGTCAGGTCATGTAAACTCTTTTATATACAACATTTTTTTGTTGCACTATCTGGTTAGAATTTAAGTTGAGACCCACTAAAAAGAAGTAGGAAAACTGTGCTGCATTCTATTAATAAGTTCTTAAATTGTATGTCATCGTAGGACACCAAAAGATAGTTAAGCTAGAACTCAAATTAAGTTCCATCATTGAAGATATTGTAGCAATGAAAACTATTCCACCGTCAATAATTTTTCATTTATTTTATTGTTAATGACTAAAATATTATAATTGTAGAATAAGTTTGAACAACTTTGTTAAAGTAGTAAATATTTTATGAAATAATTAATATATAACTACGTAGAACGGATCAAAACACAATTAGTCAAAGTAACAACTGATATGATGTACTACCATTGATATTGGGATATTAATAATATTCACCGAGGTGGTTGCAGAATGATGGGCCAAATTCGTTGCTCTTTCATAAGCTAATTTGTCTAGTCTACTCAACAAAGTGAAGATGCGTAACAACGTTTTTATTCTTTACAAATGAAGGGGAAAAAATGTGTCTAACAACTTGACCACCCTTGCAAATGATGATGATACTGTGTGGCATACACTTGTTAGAAATACATACCGTTTATTTATGTACATAAAACCATAAGTATCAGGTTCGATTTTCTCTGTGCCAATTTTAATAGGATAATCCATACCTGAAGGCCACACTTTAATTTCATGTTTGGAGTTGAGAAATGAATTATATCTCATGTGAAGTTTTCATACCGATTGTTACATACTGTAATTGTTTACTTTGCGGTGAATAAAATTGTTGCATTGAGAGAGCTGCCAATTTCGTTAAAAAATGCCAGTTGAAACCACCACAATATGTGAATTTTTGCCGCCATTTTTTCCTTACCATTAGTAATTGGTTAACATGGAAAGTTGGAGGAATGTATCTTATGGTAGATTCTTGAACAAGTAATGTGGAAAGATTTGATGGATTCGTTATGGAGATCCGTTGGCATCTGTGTGAGGAACATGCTGCAAAAATAAATTTGCTAGGATAAGTTGGAGTATTTGGCAAAGAAGAAACTACATTTTGTGGAAAAACATGTGTGAATCTACAAGCATATTGGTGGATCAAGTTGGTGGACCAAGTCATGCCCACCTCCTCAGCCAGGTTGCACTAAGACAAGGACAATGGAGGATCGATGATCCTGATTCAATGGTGCAAACTTTTTGTTGTGAATTCGTTGAAAAATCACATCAATAAAATACTTGATGTGTAGAGCAAATTAATCAAGCAACATGGGTGACGATTATAAACACAAGCAAAACTAGAAAACAGCCAGAGAAAGAAAGAGAGAACACACGGAAATTTGTTTATCCAGTTCGATCCAATACTGAGTTAGTCTAGGGAGAGAGCAACTCTCCCTTCCACTATAATGATGAGTTTCTTTTACAAAAGAGATATCAAAAGGTTACAAGAATTAGTCTTCAAATCTAATTCTACCCAAGTCTCAATCTCTTCCTGTGACCAAGAGACTCAATCCTAACAGTTTTTTATTCAAGGTGAATCAAAACAATCTCAACCCTAGTGTTTGTTACTAAGAATTCTCTGTAAACCCTAGTTTGTTTGTTGGCTTTTAAACCCTGTTTTCTTCACACGTTTTAATCTGATACAAGGTTTATATTTATAGTAACAGCATCCCTGAAAAATTGGAACAAATTCAGGCCAAAAAGACGTTTATGTTTTTCTGCTGTCATGCAAAATCGGGCACCGATTTTTTGCGAGACAAAAGTCTCCAAAAGACAGCCAAAATCAGGGGCCATTGTGCACAAATCGAGCGCCGATTTTGGCCTTCTAGTAAACTTCAATTTTGAGTCACTTTGAACACTTTTAAATTCGTTATTAGTAAAAAAAATAAGGAGAATGCTAACCATTGCCCTTCGGGGCATTGGATAAGGGGACAAAAATAGAAATATAGTATTGGAAAATGGTGAAAAGGGATAAATTTAACTTTTTAAAAGTCAAAATGTTGTTGAAACCAATGCAAACATGAGACTTTTGTCTTCCTTAACCATTGTCGTGGGGCCAATGGTTAGCAAGACCCTAGTTAAAATTATAGGAATAAAGTTCTCAAATATATGAAAAGGCCAGGTAGTTACTATTACTACCTACATATAGAAGTGTCAATAGAGCCCCAAATTCAAAACCCACTTAAAAAAGCCTCCACCAAGTCCACTAAATTAAAACCCCTTAATTCAATAAAATTATTCGGGGTCAAGCCCACTATAAAATCTACTTATTTGTGGGTCTAAAAAAGTCTCATATTAATTATTTTAAAAAAAAGTTTTTTTTGGGCAAAAAAAAGTTTCTTTTTCGATAATTTTTTTCGGTAAAAAGAAGTTTTTTTTGGGTAAAAAAAAGTTTTTCTGGTAATTTTTTTTTCTTTTGGGTAAAAAAAAAAGTTTCTAAAAATTTTGGGGTTTGGGGCCTTTTGATTTTTTTATTTGTGGGTTTGCATAAATGTGGCCCTTTTAATCTTGTGAATTTTCAAACCCCCTTACTATGTGGGTTGGGGCCAAAACTTCAGGTCACGTGATATTGACATCTCTACCTACATATATTGCATGTTTGAAATCGTAGGGAGTTTCAAGAAATTACAGTCTTACTGTAATTTTGTTAAAACTTTAAATATGGATATAGTAAAATTATGGTGATCCACCGTAAGTTTGTTGAATTTAATCAATCCAAATAAACAAACAATCAACTACATTGCGTTCTTTTTTCTCTTTCTCTTACTTTCTTTCTCTATGTTATGTCCATAAAAAAAGAAGCAAGAAAATATCTACTTGAAAAAATTATCTAAAAATAGTTGTAAAAATATTATTTATCTGATAAAAAATGTAGTTTTGCACTAAAGCCCGTGCACAACCACAATTCGCGGGCAATGTCCACATTTTTTATTTTTTTTAATCAAGTAGTCTAGTGGTTAGAGCTCACATAATTTAATTGTAGAGAAATGGGGTGTCCGGGGTTCGAACTCCGACCCCTAATATATAATATCTCTGGCAACTGAGCTACCGGGGATATGTCCACATCTACCACGCATACTTTTAGACTAAAACGGCATATTCCAATCTTATGTTATCCCATTACAAACCGACATTATGCACATATTAAATCATGATGATTATGATTACTGAGACTATTCAACGCAAATCCATTGTTTGACAATTGATAGGAAAAACATTACTAGAATTTGTGAGTTTGAAACTGGTGCTGAAGTGGGCCCTGTTTCTCCTGTTCCGACACGAGGGAACGAAACACAGAACTATGTGGAACAATTACAATGGACTAGTTTGGTTTAGGATTATTTTTTTATGGATAGTATTGCTTTAGAATTAAAAACCCGTTATCAAATCATTATAATTTCTATATATCTATTTGTTTATATTTATCATCTTGAGTTAGGCAAAGGTGATTGAGATTTGATAAATGAGCATGATATGTGCTAATCTTTGATTGGCTGCTTCATTTTTTAAATCATTGAACTATGATTTTGCCATTTTGTTGAACTGCCTAACTCTAGGAGGCAATCTTATTCTTAGGAATGTTTATGAGTATGATTAATAATTTAAAAAAAAACATATATCAGTCTGGGGATTATGAAGTAACAAAAAAAAAACACTGATTGATGGGATAAGCTCACAACTTGTAACTATATTATGTCTATTTTTTTTAAAGGGTTTTGTAAGAAAACATCCATGAATGTATCTTTTAGCAATTCACGTCTTAAGGTGTGATTATCAACTTTTTAGTTATAACTTACTAAAAGACACCTTTATAAAAAATAGTTGGTGTCTTTTAGCAAATGCCTATAGAAGGCGTCTTCCAGCAAAACCCTTCTTTAAAATACTCATCAATGTGCTCTGAATATTATCTTTTCATTTAATCAAAATACGAAATATTATCATGTTAATTGTGTATTTATCTTTTTGAAACTTTAAAAAGAATAAATAATGGTTTAAATATTAGTCCATGTCCATACTTAACAATTGTGTAATTTGAATGTTTGAATTGCATATTTCATAAAACACTGAGTTATATTGAAGGATGAATAATCTAATGTATATTGCTTCTGTTAGGTTAAAGAGTTTTTTTTTTTGTTGAGGAATTTAGGTTAAAGAGTTATTTTCATCAGGAATTTATTTTTTTTGTTTCTATTTTAGTTCTTTACAAATGTCTCAGATTTTTTTTTTTTTAGGGAAATGTCTCATAATACATGTTAGCATGATTTTTTTTTTCAATCTACTTTTTTTTGGGTGGTTGACTTTTACAAGAATGTTCTCGACGTACTAGTATTTTTTTATGGAAAATGATAACCGGTGCCTCGGGGCACTGGTTAAGGATACTAAAAAGGAAAATTATATAGTAATTATTGCATTGAAAACTGTGTAATTAATCCATAAATAAGTCAACAAAGTTTCCTTTTATGGTAATAAATTCCTTTTTTTGTATGCTTAACCACCCTTTTTTTATTTACCAAGAATTGAAGAACATACAATTTTTAAGCTTTAATTTGTTTATATTCTATGACACACTTGTGACGCAATCAGAGATTTCTAATTATTTTCAGAAAAACAATAGCCAACAGTGTATAGCTTACCTAATTAATAACCCAAACACTATATCAACAATAAATATTATTTAATTTTATCTTTAAAAAAAAATATTAAAACGAAACTAAACTTGAATCCAAACCAATTCAAAGTGTTTGAGTTGAACAATTTTTTAATCGGCACAAACTCAAACCAAACCTTTCAAATTTGATCATGATTGGTTTGGATAAAAAAAATTTAAGACTCATACAAATTCAACAAGGTCGCACATATATATTCTATTGTTTATTAATATTTTATCAATTATATACTTACACATGTAAAACAAAGCCAAATTAATAACACGGTTGGGTTAATAGAATTCAATGTCTATAATCAATTACTATCAAGCAAAATAGTTACCCATGATGGGGTAAGTTTATGTCTCCTCATTTTTATATATAAAATAAAAAGAAAACTCAATTGAATATTCCTATGACGAAATAACGAGTATTAGGTGTTGGAAACATGCATGAGTCAAAAGTGAATCTTGGAAGAATATAATCATTTTACTATAGAAAACAAATAAAATAACAGTTCATTGAAAAATGCATGTGATGTTGCTCTTCCATAACCATTTTCATCAGAAAGATGAATCTGTCTTGTTAATTGATTGGTTTATATGCTTGGATTAGGCACACTGATTATACGCTTTAGTTTTAAATTAGTGGCACACCTCTTCTTGTTTACATGCACGACAATATTAATTGTTTATATGATAATGTACCGAAATTATTGGAGGATACATGTCACTTATGGATTAAACAAAGCGTAGTAATTTATATGTGTAGTGTGAGTGCAGAGAGCTGTCAATTTTTGGGCTAAAACCTTGGCCACAATCGACATGTCAAGGGCCTAAAAAAATTCGAAAGATAAAGCGTCCCCTTTGCATTGGTCCTCAAAGTAGAAAACTCCCACTGTTTTTTTCCCTAAAAATATATTTTTCTCAAAAAATAAGATTCTTAAGTAATTTTTTCCTCAAAAAGATTGTTTCGAAAACAATATATTTTTAGAAGATAATGGAAATTGGGCTAAGAGTCGACCCTAACAAGGCCAAAAGATATTAAAGCAAAACGCCTTGAATCTGATACAAGACGTGCATGAAAAAATTACGAAAATAATTACAACAAAAGTTTAGTGGTTTTCCACCAATATACTAAATTGAAGGGAAAAAAACTTGAAGAAGAAATCGCTAAGGGACATCGTCAAAGTACCTAGGATACTTCAACAAATTGCTCCGTCAAAGATTTAAGTCGTGATTGAAACCCTTTGTATTTACTTTAATTAGGGGTGTTCATGATTTTAAAACCAAACCAAATTTATGGTTCGGTTTAGTTCCTAAACCCATTTTTAACAAAAACCAATTTTTTTTTGTAAATACAGTTTGGATCTTGTTCAAAACCAGTTCAAACCCAGTTTTCAATAAAAACGTGTTTATTTTTTGTAACAATTTTTAAAACTGTTTATTCATAACCTTGCCTATGTTTCTCCCTCACCCTTTCATCACTGTTGCATGTTCTTCCATGGCGGTTCAAAACATCATTCTCGCCGTAACGATCTGGTGCTCCACCGTAACAGTCGTCGGCATTCCTTTCCGGTGGTGTTTCATTTAATTTCTTAGTGCGTTCGAATCAAATTTCACTGTAGAAGACAATGAAATCCTTAATTTCTTAATTCTTCAACATGTTCTGTCTCTCATGCCGCCGTAACGACCATCAGTAACTGGCTTCTCTTTCCGCTCCCGGAGATTCTTGTTTCGTTCGATTCTTCCGGCGAAGCTTCTGGTACCGCTGCGAATCGCCGGTGAGGTTTTTACTTGCTGATTTCTAGCTTTGCATTACGGCTTTCAGCTTGATTCTACTCCGATCTTCGGTTTTAGCTTCTCTCCGCTCCTTCTTTCATCCGCTTCCGAACTATCGTTTTCATCTCTTTTGAGAATTTAGAAGAAGGTTTTGCGTTTTGTGAATTGAGAAGAAGAAGAAGTGATTTTCTCAATTATTGAGAAGAAGAAGGATTTGTTATTTACGTTCTGAGAAGAAGAAGTGATTTTCTTGAAGGATAATTGAGAAGCAATTTTTCCAGAAAATAAGTTACATTCTGTTTTGGAGAAAACTGGTTCTAAACTAATTTTAAACCGGCTTACCAGTTTTGGGGTTAAATGGACTAGGTTGGGTTTCTTATAAAGTGGGTTGGGATTTAAAAAAATGAAAAGGTTTGGTTATTGATTTGGTTGTGGTTAACCAAATTATTTGCACACCCTTAACTTTAATCCACCATCGAACATGAATCTTAATTTGATCGATAATCACATCGATATTGATCTTCTTATTTCCAAATAGAGGGTTAATTACTCCGTGTTAAAGATGGAAAAGTTCTTACCTTATGTGATAAGAACTTTTAAACAACATTTACTCAACAAAAAAAAAGAACTTTTAAACAACATTTACTCAAAAAAAAAAAAACTTTTAGACAACATCCCATTTGAGTGGAACTCATTCAAAAATCTCATGAAATCAAACTACAAGAGAACCAATATGGACAAGACAAAGCAATTTGTTGAAGTGTCCTAGGTACTTTGACCACGTCTAGGGGTGTAAGTGGTTTGGACAAAACCGATGAAACCAAAAACCCAAATTGAACCAACCTAATAAAGTATCCGACCATGTTTGGTTCGGTTCAAAACCAAACCAAACCAAACCAAACCAACATAAACCGATCTAGTTTGGTTCAGTTCTTGGTTTTTAAAATTAAAGTCCAAAATAAAATACTCTTTAATTCATTCACTTTCTCCCATCATCGTCTCATCTCGTCACTCACAATCTTTTTCGTTTCTATTAAAAAATAACACTAGTCATCCGTCACACCTAACCCATCGTTCCTTATCGTCGCTGAGATCATCCCTCTTGTTAGTTTTTTCATGTTAGCTATACAAAGTAGTTTGAAAAATAGAGAACATGGAAAACAAAGTTCTATGAAATATTTGAGTATGTTGTATGCATGAAATACAAATTTGTGAAAATATGAATTTTTTAAGTTGTATTTTCAAACAAACCGATAAACCGAACCGATCCAAACCGACTAGTTTTGTTCGGTTTCTTTTTTTAAAAACAGTAAAAACCAAACCAAATCAAACCGATGAAGATTTCATTGGTTCGGACATTTTTTTAACCAAAAATCAATCCAAACCGAACCGTTACACCCCTAACCACGTCAAAGATTAAAGATTCTTATTGCACATTTCTTGTGCATTAAATACATTTAACCAACATCATATTTAAGTGGAATTCATTCAAAAATCTCATGAAGTCAACCTTGAGGTCCAACCAAAACTCTTTTTAAAAAAACCAAACTTAAGTATATCTACTTAAATGTTTTTTTTATAGTTCTTAACTTAAAATATTTTTGTGTTTATAACAAACTTTGAGAAAATTATAAACTTGATGAACTCATAGATAGTTAGTAAGAACCAAACAAATTAAGAAAATACTAAATTTTGTCAATAAACCATTCATTGGTAAACATGCCCACTTTCCAATCCATCCACAATTGACAATAATACATTGTGTTTGTTATGGACAATAATGCATTGTAAAACATGCAGTATTAGTTTATCAAAACTGATTGTTGGGCAAGTTCAACATGTTGAACTGCATTTTACTTTTTTAATTTATTTCGTAAATTAAAAAAAGTAATAATAAATAAGTATCGCAATTATATGTTTCAAATCATGACAATGAGATTTAAGCTTCTACTGATATACACTTATATTTTATATCTTACGCTCCAAACTCTAGATTTGAGTTTTGTATTTCATTTTTAAAAAAAAATCTAAATCCATTGGTCTCACCAAAGAAGTTGTTCCATCTATCTTCTCACCTCTTCCTCAAACTAAAAAATATGGTACATATACTAAATTCCTTTCTAAATGTTCCACAACTAGATTGTAGGTTTACTTAAGTAACTTTTATATATCAAAGATTAATTTCATATGTATATTTCATCTATTTAATTTTTGTGAATCCAAAACCAAATGATCACCTCAAACAGAAGTAAGAAATGAGCCCTTAAATCGAAAAAGCTTGAAAAGAAAGGGGAAAAAAAACTAACCAAGAAATCAATGTCAGTGAGTATGATGGTTTCAACAATAGAAGAAAACAGCAACACAAGCGCCCAGAAACGGAAAAGGTAACTGATGTTGTTGTATTTACTGTCGCAAAATACAAAAAAATAAAACAAAATTTATTGGCCCATGCAGGTTTCGAACCTGCGACCTTCGCGTTATTAGCACGACGCTCTAACCAACTGAGCTAATGGGCCACTTGTTACAAATGCTAACGTAAATATATTTAACACAGTCATATGAATAGTTACGTTAGCATATTTATATCCCGCTACAACCAACTAAGGATAACGTTTTTTGAAGGATGGCGTATTTTTCTTATATTAGCTTTACAAGTAACGGCGATATTTTTTTACTTTTTAATTGGCATTCGATTTTGTAGTAATCTAATTTTAATAAATAAATATAATTAACATATATTTTTTTAACAATATATAATGAACATATTGCTGAAATGATTATTGCAGAAAATAATTATCATGCACTAATATTTTATGAACAATACAATGTTAACCAATAATAATTATGTAGTGCAAGTCGAAAAATACATTAGATACAATGGGATATAGTTTGCTTGGTTAAGGAGTTTTGATGGTTGGAGATGTGAATGCTTCGAGAGTTTAATTTGACAATGTTAAAAAAGTGGGGTTGGAGGTTGTACATTGACCATGGCGAGTTGTGATTTAATGTTTTGGCGAAAAAATATGGCGTTGAAGTGGGTCGAACTAGGAGAGGAGGGAGGGAGGCGTCGGCATTGGTGCAAGAATTTGTTAGATATTAGCGATGGATTGAAGAGTGATGAGATGAGTTGATTCATATGTGTGTGTGTGTAAAAGAGGTGATTCATATTTTCAAATGTGTTACAGCTTTGACTAAAGATGTGGTGGTATCTTGATTTCCTAATAATCCAGATCATTAATCTCTTGCTGCTATTGCCACTCTCGTGGACTTCCCAACATAGATGAATAAAAATTGCATATCTTCGCAAAGAGTGAGACATATTTCACACCTATTTCCAATGGTACAAAGGGATATAAGGTGAACTTCTTTGAACACATGAATGTCTAAGTTAGAATTGTATCGTACCCGAATATTATGCAAACCTTTTGATGAGCTATCACGGTAGCAAATATAACTAGCAAACGTAACAACACAAGGAAAATCAAAACTTAAGGATGAGAAGCAGCCTAGACTACTGCGCCACCTCCATCTCAAAAGTACCTCCATAAATTGTATGACCAAGCGAACCATAAAAAAAATCCATGAATTTTGCATTTTATGGTGCCAATATCAGGAGAATGCTAATCAATTTGTTTTAAAATTGAGGAATTGGACATGTTACCCAACTTTGTCACGGCCTAATTTAGATCATGATCGGCGCATTGGAAAAAAAGTTTCTAGTCAATTTTTAAAGAAATAGCAGTCATCCACCTTATGGCCTTACTTCTTGACGTACTTGCAAATCCCCTTAAAAAAATTCCCTTAAACGATATCTTCTTAAGCTTTGTTTGCGAGTTTTGAGAGGAAGGGAAAGCTTTGAATGAGCAAGTGAATGGGAAGGTACTTTGGAGGTTAATTTTTCTTCATAATACAAAACTCTCATCGTGTAAGGGAACTCAAAAGTTGTATTGAAGAAGTGCAATGTTTCATAAATCGAGTGTTAACTCGTAAACTCATATGAGTTTACGTTTTTACGTATCAAAATCATGCAAACTCGAAGGTAAAATCATTTTTTGTTGAAATCCGAATGTTTGACGGGTTTGAGCGAGTTAACACATGGTAAACTTAAGTAAAATTATCTGAGTTTACAAGTTAACACTTATAAAACACTTTTTTTTATAGTTTTGGGCCATTTTTTGGGCCTGTTTTGTTAAAATCCAATTCATGTTTTCAGGCTCAAAGTACTTGTTTTGCTAATACAATTAGCACTTTCTTGTTCTTTCTTCGAAAACCTTCTTAAACAAACAACACACAATATTTATGATTTTATGAGTTAATTTTGTATTTGTATTTTGATGCTAAGTTGAACATAACGTTTTATTATGGTGGTTAGGTATACTTTACCTTTATAATTAAGTCATATTTTACACTATTGACTTATTTACATGATTCTAATAAATTTTATATAATTTTAATTTTAGATAAACACGTACGAGTTTACGAGTCTATTAGCCTTTGGGTATGGTAAGTGCTCCGCTCTCACCAATCTAAACCTCATAAGCTTCATTATTTGCTCTCGCAAACCACTAACACCATCATACTATGTCTTGCCAAACAATGACAATTTCTCAATTTTCTTGGCTAGGTCAAAGCGAATGAACTTTTCATTGATATTTTGCCTAATAAACTTTCTACAGGATAAGATATAACATTAAGACAAGTCATATTAGAGTTTTCCTATTTTGCATAGAGGATCTACTGAATCCCAGGAGATTCTCAATGAAATTAGAAAGCTCTAACTATATGTGTCTTAAGGTCGTTATTACATTGTGGAAAAACTCATTAGGCAAAGCATCCCAAAAAATACAATGTTGGAGTATATAATATTCAGATGTATTGACAAGACAAAGTATGATAATGCTGGCGGTGTGCGAGAGCATATCATGAACTATATGACGAACTATGTCCATGCCTCCTCCGTTTGATATTACGAGGACTTCTTACAATACCTAAAAGGCTAAATGGACTAGGGTTTAGAGTACTTTATATATGGTAGAGTGGAGGGAGTACAAGAGAAAGAATCTTTTAAAAAAGAATAAAACATTTAATGACATCAATCCACCATCTTAAAAAACAATTAAATGAAACTCACTAATTACTTTACATATTTACATTTTGATGGTAGTTTAATTGCGAGACAATAATACACTTCCTTTCTCCTTACAAAATGTAGAGCTTTCAGTTACGGTTGGGTCACAGTTTGGCGTCCATCCATAATTTTGGGTCATGTAAAGCAAATCCAAGTATAAAAACAGATGCGGTTAACAACAAATTGAGACAATTACGGAGACAATAACACACAAGCCTTCATTAACAGCAATATAGAAGGATTTATTTCATAAGCTGCTTTTGGAGCCCTGAGATTACCAATGGCTTCAACAATAGCAACTATCAAATCTCCGTTCTTTATGACAATCATTAGGCTATACATTCTAATATTGTGATATCCAACTAACATACAAAGATTAAGAGAAGTAATCAAGGGATTAGTTATCATTGATAATATGCACAAAAAAAAACACAACAAAATATTACTTTCATAAAGAAATTTTACAAAGAAAAAACACCAATAAAGCATGCCCAAATATGCAATATGCGTATGATAAATAAATAAATACAATCTGAGAATGAAAAAATTAAAAATTAAAAAAAGGGCATGTTGAATAAATGTCACAGTACGAAATGGCCTCAGAGGTAGTGACAATTAGCATATATCGATCAAGTAAGTAACAGATCTGGTAATACGTGCAAGTAATACATCATTGGCCAAATCAACACTATTTTTCTTAGAGAACACTATCAATCAATGCATGTCAATCAAGGTTTTAAATTTGAAAATTGAAACTGGAAACACAATTCTAAAGAAATATCCTATGAGAATACAATGCAATTTAACTAATGCAGTCCATAGTGTAATACATAATGCATTAGAGAGATTCCCATCGACCAATCATCATATCCTCTAATTAGGAGATCTGATGTCCCTGTCAATTGCAAATTGTATAATCATGATGAAACCAAAACAATTAAAACAACTAGATTTCAACAAGTAACAAAACAGCAACAACAATTATGAAAACAATCTGTATAACTGATCAAAACATATATTTTTTCAAAATCTGAAAACATATAGTAAATGAGAAATGGATAGAGGTTACTCCATTAAGATACCGCCTTTCAGCTAAAAAAAAAAAACCCAAATATTCAACACATTAATTGGTGCTTTCAATTCCAGGATTAATTGGTGTAATCAATGGGAATCTGAAAACAGATGTGGATAGGCATGACAATTAATTTCAACTAACAAGATCTAAACAGTATCAACATAGAGGGTACACTACTGATCTTAATAGAAGACAATGTGAAAATCACTGGTCAAGAACAAGGCCATATAGCTTAACATTTTAAACAACATAACCCAAAATATTTAAATATACAAAATCCAGTTTTTTCAAGGAAATCAAATTTGTAATAAATAGTGCATCAGAGAGATTAAACAGAAATTTCAAGAGTAACAACAACAATATAATCGTTCCAAGAACAACAATTAACAAAATTAATATTGTTTTCTTTGAAAAATAATTATGTTCTTCCAAAGATTTGCATATCAACGCATCAAATCGAAAAAGTAAATGTAATTTGAAAATAAAATCGGTGCCTCAGAGTAAAATTGTTTCATAGAAATTAATCTCAAAGTATATTTAACACCATCATAGGCACAAGATAAACAAACGAAATTGATTTTGAACAGAAAAAGAAAAAAGACAAGAACGATCTGAAGAAGAAAGCGTTTGAGTGAGTTGTGAGGTTTCAATATATAGATGACGGCGCCTGAACAATATAAAGAAACTTCTGTTTCACCAATGACCCGAACCGTATCTTATAGAAATCGGACTATTGAAGAATTAACCCAAACTATGTCCACAGTTAGTGGCTAAGAGGCTTCTTTTTGCACCATATACTTTTCTTATACGCCTCCTTATCAAAACTAATAATTTCAACAAAAAATAATTCCCTTGTAGGAACAAATTAATCTTTCAATTCAACTAATAAAATGATTTGTCCCACGTATAAAATGTTCTGAACAATCTTGATATTATTTTTATTTGTAAAAGATTGAATTGATCCCAACAAAACTGTGATAAATTAAAACGGGTCTTAAATAAGCTATCGTCCTTGTGAGCTTAGCTCAGTCGGCATAGACAATGCATAATATATACAAGGTTTGGGGTTCAGATCCCGACCACCACAAAAAAAAATTAAATAAATAAGCTATCCATTTAGCTATTGAATTATCACTCTCTATTCAACTTAATTAATTATTAAAGTTTATAAAATTCATCATTTTAGTCTCTATTTTTAAGATATTAATTACCAGATGAGTGAAATTTCACATATTTTAAAGACTTTTTTTTTAACAAACATATTTTAAAGAATAAATAACAATTTTATATACTTTATTAACTAAGTTATTTTTAATACACACATGCACACACATATAATTATTCTGCAAGTCCCTAAACTATTTGATAAATTAAAGAGGAGATAGATGAGAAAATAATGATGTTGAAATTCTCATATATCTCTTCTGTTGAATTCGTATTGTATCGATGTACTCTATAAACTTGAATAAATATATATATATATATATATATTAAAAGGAATATTATAGCTTAAGGACTTGGTTACAAATATTAGCAAAGGAGATAGACAAAAATAGGAGAAGTATATGAGAGAGATGAGAAAATATAAATATAAGAAAAAAGACATAGATAGGACAACGAGAATGGATATAATGTAGAGAATACAATGAAGAAAGAGATGAGACAAGGATAGAGAGAACGTATTATATGGAGATGAGAGAGAGAGAGGGGGAGAGAGAGAGAGGGAGAGAGAGAAGGGTAAAGATAGGTGATCTTTATTGTGTTTCTCGATTGATTATCTCCCTCGTGGAGAAAGACGATATAGAGTTGAGAGACAGTAGAATGTAGCAAATGGAGAATTTAAAGAGGGTAGAAAGAAGAAATAAGACATGAAGGAAGATATTTGAGGGAGATATGTGATAGAGATGCACAATAAATACTATGTCTCTTGTTGTCTCTCTATCTCCTCCTGCCATATATAAGTGCAAAAGCTCGTGCCTTGCACGGGGTAGAAGGCACATGTTACTTATTCGGAGTTCAACTTTTTTCTATTTATTCATTTTCAACACATGGATACATGACATGTAGAAAAAATAAATTAAAGGGATGAGATTAAAAAGTCTCACTACATGCTCTATGTACTTTCACACACAAGATCCCTTTCACCCAACGTTCTCCATTCCCCTCTCAATTCCCCAATTTCATCATCTTTGTATCATCATATCGATAAGTGTCTATCTCTCTTCCTCTCGCCACCTCCAACATTGTGATGACAAACAAAGTTGGATAGAGTAAAAGGAAACTCTCTTGGCAAAAAAAAGGTAGCTCTCTTTTTATTTTTATAAGAAATGGCAACTATTGACGAGGTCCTTAGTCGGCAACTTTCTCATGAATGTGCTTCTTCACTCATTGCTCCTTGCTGTTAGTGGCACTAGAAACATGGAGCGTGAATTTTAAGCCTCAAATCTTTAAGATTTTTGTATTTGGTCATAAAACTTGAGAAAAAATCTATTCTCTCCACTCGGTTGTCTTAGCATTCAAATAACGTGCCATCGACTAGGAAGATGCACACCTAACCCTTAATTGTCTATTTACCGATGTCGACTAACATAGTAATTATTATTAAATATAAACACATTGATAGTATATCCAAATTAAACTCTTTATAAACACTTATATGATATTGGAAAAAAAATATATATATAAACAATAATTCAAAATAAGTAAATTGTTTATTCAAACGTATAGAATCACAATTCAAAATATTTTAAAATCATAAATGGGAAAGTGTGATTATGATAAATTAAAGGGACATTTGAGACATTTCCATAAAAAAGAGAGTCATCTCCTATCTCCTATATATACATACATTTTAGAATGGTGAAATGACACAATCCACGTGACATAACAAAATGAAATACATAAGAAAAGTGACATGTGGCAAGTTGAATCACAGACATATGAATATGAAAATAACTCTTACAATTCTAAAACTTAAATTCGACTTACTACAATTTATGACTTACCAAAAGGACAAAACATACACCAACAATTAAATATTTTGTTAAAGTCAAATTTTTAAAAAACAAACAAGGAATTACATTAAACGGTTAAATTTTTTTAATAGTCTTTTTTTTTTTTATCAAAAATAACATTTTTGACAACCGTACTGAATTTTTATATTTATGTCATCGTCAAGTGAATACAAAATATAAGGAGATAAAAATTATTTTTGATCTAAATATTGTGTATTCACCTTATATAAATATAAGGTGCAGTTCAATAGTTAGGGGACGGTTTAGTCCACAGTTTCTTTTACAATATGTTTTTATTCAATAAAAAGTAGTGGATTATGATAAAACTTTCTTTTTGTTTCCTTTTTTTCTTCGGTTTTATTTCTATCCCCTCATGCTTTGTTGTTTTCCTTTTATTTTAATCTAACTTCGACCTTATGAAAAAATAGTGAATTTTATTAAGACGTCAGATTGTTATTCTAACTTTAGTCGATGAAATTATTTTATATATAAAAAAAAAAAGAAATAACCCATTTTTAAATAAATTTTTTTAAAATAATATTTTAATAAAGTAGTTATACTATATTCATTTTAATCCCATTTTAGTAAAAATAGAGTAGTAATACTATATTCATCTTAATCCCCTCTACAAAGAATATTTTTTAAATAAAATTTAATTTGATTTTTTATAGTTTCAACATTGTATATATAAATGGTGCACGTTATTTTTAGCATGTTTAGTGCTAAAGATAAAGCAACTTTTTTATTACAATAAAAATATTATTATCTACAAAGCATATGAAATTGTATTTAGCAAAACTGAAAAATGTGATTGGTTATTTCATATTTTCTTTGCATCCAGCTTGAGTATTATTATTGTAATTGAGTCCATACTTTTCCAATTTTCACCTATATATATATATATATATATATATATATATATATATATAAATTTTCAATTCAATAAAGTCAATTGAAAAGAATACATTAAGAAATATTTTTTAAAAATAGCCTAAATGAAAAAAAATAAAATATTACTCCTTGATGTTGTCAAACAAAAAATTTCAAATATAGTCATTTTATTGTCCTATTTGGTTTGGAATGGATAATAAAAGGCATGAGTGTCCAATTTTCAAACATATGCATATCATTGGTACTTTTGCAAAAGCATAATGACATGTAAATATATAGTGTGGCATGAAAATAAATATGAAACAGAGATAAGATTTTTCTCACTTGAATAATTGCATTAGCTGATTTGTTTGTGAGATATCTAGGTTGATATTAATCTTTGTTGACTTTGATGATGAGATGCATATATGAAATGAAAGAAGAAATGGGAGGAGGATAATAAGTAACACGAGTTGTTACTAATTGAGGGAAAATAAAAGGTTAGTGGTGGCTAGGAATTAATTGATGGAATAGAAATAGTGTAGTAGATTGTACCCAAAAAAAAGAAAAAGAAATAGTGTAGTAGAAACAAAAATGAACCAAAAGATGAAATGGAATTGGAAGAATTAGTAACATATCTATTTATTAAAAAGTTTTTTTTAAGCCACTCTTTAACAAACCAATGATCAAAGTCAACAAAGATAGTGGGGGAAATACGACACAATTCCCCTTATATAACAAACCAATGATAGTTGGGTTTGTGGTTTTAATTGGTTTATGTTAAAAAAAATTAAACCGTTAAATAATTTATTCAACTGGACTATGAAGGGATGTTCAATTAGGAACTATTAAAGAATGACATTATTGTAAAATATAGTGGGTCATGTTTAATTAGAGATGAGAAGCTTTAAAAAAAATAGAGATGAGAAACATCTCTAAAACATGCAACATCATCATAATGGAAGCCTAAGAATAGTTCAAGCTTCTAATTCAAAGATATATAGATAGATGAACATAATGAAAGAAAAATTGGTCAAGAAAAAGTCAATTATTATAACATGTAAATATAAATAGTTTTTTAACACAAAAAATTGAAATTGAAGTAATTTATGAGTTTGAATTATAAACATTAGAGAGAATAATCAAATATAAGATAATATTTGATGTATGAAATAAAGTTAATAAGTTGTTGAAAAAACAGTTTCATTTCATCGATTCACGTTTTCCTTAACAAAAACATTACAATGATTTCATTCAAAAACAAAGAGTATCAAAATTTGAAAATCAATTTCTTAAACCACTTATCCAGAATAAAAATAAGTTAGGATACATAAATTTCATTATTCATGAGACAAATATTTGTTACCTATAAATATTAAAAAAAATGAGACAAATAATTTTCAGTAATGAATATTAAAAAGCACGGGACACATTAATCTCTTATAGATAAAAAAAAAACACAGGGCATATACTTATATATATAATAAAAGACAAATATTAGTAACTGATACATAAAAAACACAGGATAAATATTTGTCAATGATATATATATATATATATATATATATATATATATATATATTCGCTAATAAATATTGAAAAAATTAACTGAACAATTTTGTTATTGATATATAAAAAGATAAACAAGAGGTAAAAATAAAAATAACACAAGACAAATATTCTTTATCATTACTTTAAATAAAATTTAAGACAAATATTCATCAATGATAAATATTAAAAAAAAGGACAAATATTTGTCTCTTATACATAAAATAACACGAGACATATATTTTAAATAATTAAATAAAAAAAACACATGTGTAAAGTTTACCCCCTGATACACAATAAAATATGGAACAAATATATATCATTGAAAAAAAAAGTTATTTCTCATTGATACACAAAAAAAGGGGATAAATATTTGACAATATTAAAAAAAATATGACAAAATTATTAATCCCTGAATCTTTTTCAAAAAAAATTACATTGGATCATGAAAAAAACACGGGAAAATGGTTAATCTTTGATAAATATTATTTTTTTCAAAACCAAAGTAATGCAAAATTCATTAAAAAAATGAGAAATACAAAGAAAGGGGAAAATAATTCAACACCTTTTCAAAAAGAAATAAATTTGAAGTTAGGGAAGTCTAACTTATTTCTTATGTATTTTAGGTTAATATTATCAAAAAGAAAAAATACCAAACGAAAAATGATGTTTTAAAAAAATGCTAAGACAATGTTAGGTAACCTATTTTTAAAAATTAATTGATAAATATTAAGACAAAAAAAAAAGTCAAAAAGTACGGGACAAGTCTTTATCATTGTTTTTATGAGGTTTTATTAGTGATAATTACATGTAAAAATAGGACAAACATTTGTCAATAATAAACAAATAACTTATATTTGTCATTATAAATAAAAAAAATAGGAAAAATATTTATCATTGTTACATAACAAATTTGGGTCAAATGTTTGTCCCCGATAGAAAAAACACTATTAAAATATCATTCATGGATACGTAAAAAAATATGGGAGTAATATTTGTCATCGGTAAATCTAGAAAGAAAAAATAAATAAACAAGGAACACATATTTGTGATTGATACATGTAAAAAAGGCAAATATTTTTTTGCAGACAAATATAAAAAATAATGAAAATATATTTATCCTTAATAAACATAAAAAAAATATAGGACACAGATTTGTCATTGCGACATATAAAAACATAAACACATTTAAAAAAAACATGGGATAAATAATTTTCTTTGATAAATAAAAAAACAAAAAAAATGAGAGATTGAAAAGGAAAGAAAAAGAAAAGGAAACACGTGAATGAAGAAAAGGAAAATAAAAGGAAAGAAAAAGAAGAAAAGGAAACACGTGATGATGATGAACAACAATGGCCTCACAATCAGAACCTGAAATCTCCAATCTGCAAAGAAACCAAAGTTGCATTCAAAATCTCATTTTGTATGACCCACTTTCACCTTTCACCACTTTTTCGAGAGAAGAGGGATTAGGGAGTATCTGGTATTCTAGAGAAAAGGGATTAGGAATTTGTTGTTGTTGAGATTCAAATTTGGAATTGAGAGAAGAGGAAAGAATTGAGAAGGAATATGATTATGATGGAATTTTTCTGGAATTTCTGGTTCGATGATGAATGGTGATGAAAGAACCCTAATTTCTAGGTTTCTTAAAAAGAACTTGCCTTTTATACTTGCCACGTGGGCAAAAACTAACGGAAGTTTAATGTTTTGATGGAAGAGATTTATTTGACCGACGGAGATGCAATTAAGGGACCAAAACATGAATTTTATTGCTTATGGGACCAAAATGAAAACTTGAAATTAATTAAGGGACCAAATGACATATTAAGCTATTTTTATTTTTAGGGACTAAAATCAAAATTCATTATGATTTTTGAGAAGAAAATTTATTCAACCCTAGAAACAAATTATTACTTAGTTCGTGATGTTTACTAAATGCTTATCAGTCAGGTGGTTCAGACACCGGACGTGTTCTCTTATTTAATTTGGCATAAATAGGTTCCCTTGAAGGTGTCTATTCTGGTGTGGCGGCTTCTTCGAAATAGGTTGCCTACGAAGGACAATTTGTTTCTGCGTAGTATTCTACCTCACGCCAGTCAACATTGTGTGGTGGGGTGTGCCGATAACGAGTCGGCCCAACATCGGTTACTTTCGTGTCCGTTTTTTGCAGGTTTGTGGGGCAAGATTCGGTACTGGTTGGGCGTATCCACAGCCGAGCCATTTGGTGTGTCGGCTCATTTTTATCAGTTTGTTTATTCAGCAGGTGGATTGCGTGCTTCTCGTTCTTTTATGCAGCTTATTTGGATGTGCTGTGTGTGGGTTATCTGGAATGAAAGAAACAGTCAGGTCTTCAAAAATAAGGAGAGCACCATCCATCAATTGGTAGAGAAGGTCAAATTACATTCTTTCTGGTGGATGAAGGCTACTAATATTTCCATTCGGCCTAATTTTCATATGTGGTGTTTGAGCCCTTTTGTTTGTTTGGGCATTGGTTAACCTGCTTTTGTGTGCTCTTTTTTTGGACACTGTACTGTGTACTCTGTATTTTTGAGGATTCTTGAGCACACCTTGTGCTTGGATCCTTTTGTGTTTCTAATATATTCGATTTTTGCTTGTTAAAAAAAATTATTATTCAAAACCATAACAAAATTGAAAAGTGTAGGGCTAGACAAAATAACTAAAAAGAACTAAGTTTTTGATAAATAAAACGAGATAAATAAGATGACAAGTTTCTGTTGGTTTTGGATTTTCAAATTGTTGTATTTTGGTTTTCCAAATTTTATTATCTACCGAAGTTGTTACTAGGTTGAGTCACCAGGTCGCTCTCTTTAAGACGTCTCGTGGCACTGCCCAAAATTGTGCAGACTATCAACCACGCCGCCTCCAGGATAAAACAAGCCTAGCTACAATTGTGCGGTTAACTACTGCACTGTAGAAAACCGTTCGAGAATTACACCTTCAATATGGTACTAAGACCACTCTTTTAATACTGAAACCAATATGGCGCTGTGACCACTCTATCATGGCGATGAGACCACTCAAATATGGTGTTACCACCATGCTAACGTCTCACTTCTCCAAATATCAATATGGTATTTCAACTACTCAAATATGGTGCTACGACCATTCTAACATCTAACTTCTCCATGAATTGAAGAAAAATATATATGTTTAAGATCATTCTTATTATACCGAAAAGGGACTATGATCTTAAAATATTATTTATTCCGAAGAGAATGAATTAT
>Ga0315914_1000403_pt1 | contig 52321 bp, 22 predicted proteins | sample MpolenodulesMG_FD_203920 | JGI IMG/M metagenome (GOLD analysis project Ga0315914, IMG submission 203920) | Medicago polymorpha root nodule microbial communities from Los Angeles, California, United States - elongated nodules | ecosystem: Host-associated > Plants > Roots > Nodule | place: USA...
AGTGAGAGAAACAGTGCACTCTTATCCAAAACCTTAAGGCAATGAGTTTATGGGTCATCTCACTTATAAAGTGTTCAACCTCCACTTTTATATCCAATGTGGGACATATTACTCACACTTACTTGCTTGTATCATCGTTGCTTCTTTCTCCGCAACAGACCGACTGCCCGGTCGTACCCTTCGTCGAACCGGGGCTCTGATACCACTGTTGGGTCACTGAGGGGAGCCGGGGGGAACCGCCCACATCGAGGCCATAACAACCACACTAGTGAGAAAAACACCACACTCTTACCCAAAACCTTAAGACAATGGGTTTATGGACATCCTCTTACTTAAAAAATGTTCATCCTCCACTTTTCTATCTGATGTGAGACATATAACTCACACTTGTACACAACATAATTCAAGTCATTTTTAATAATTAAATTTTAATGAACATTTTTATTTTAAATTACTTTTCATCGCTACATAATCAAACACACAATTATTATTTTTGATATAGCAAGCACACACTTATTTAATACGTCTTAATTAAAAGAAAAAGACTCATGAAAGAAGAGGTTTAAGAAACAAAAGGCAAGGAAACAAAAAACCATCAAGAAGTGATAAATTAGAATTATTTGCATTTGATAGGAAAAAGACGAAAGAGTTAGTAGAAAAGTGGAAATGGCTCATAGCTAATGCCAAAAAACATGCTGCAAGCAACTTAGCTTTAAAAGCAAAGACAAAACATGTATCTCATCAATCTATGTATCATGAACTTTCTCACTTATTTTGTACTAGATGATGCTACTTGTAAGAGGAGGCTCCACCACTTTAGACATGATATCTGGGGAAAGGATAGGGAGAAAGGAAATATATGGGAGTGATGTTCCCCCGTGGGTTGAATCCCATATTGGGAATTTGTTACCAATCAATTCAAACATGAAAATAGCAATGATGTTTGCATAATGTATGGTATGAGAAAAAAGTCTACAGTTTTCCTTTGAAATGATTATCACATAATGTGATTTTAAAATTAAAAAAATTTATTTTATAAAGTTAAGTTCATTTCAATTACCTGCATTTGATTGTTCCAAGTGATAAAAGATTTAAACCCTTAAATAAGTGGCAATTGTTTGATACTAACTCTTGCATATGGAGAAAATTTGGAGAGGAAAGAACCGATCTTATGCGCGCAAAAAAACTTTGTATCTATAATATGATAACAAAAAGTTTATTTAAATTAAGTTTGAAGCAAAGTGATCTATGTTTTAGTTTTACTTTAAAATCAAGTTTCGTAACTGACCTGCTTAAGTGTATGTTTTGATTGCATTTTAGAGGAGACAAAATTCATTTTAGAGACATAAATTAATTTTGAAATGTTTAATTGCTCTCAAATATAATTGATTTTGTCTTCAAAATGATTCTAATTTAAAGCTAGAATTTGAAGTTATTATTCTTGAATTGGATTTTAGACTTAAATTTATTGTCGAATTTATTTTTACTTTTTTGTAGAAAAAACTCATTTTACATAAATGTTTGTAAAAATTAATAATGTTATCTTCAACTTACTTGTCAAAATCAGTTCTATAGAGTTAATTCATTCAAAATTAATTTTGATCATCGCAAAAAGAACACATACTTAAGTGTTTAACCTACAAACAAGTAATTGTTTTATAGGTCAAATTGTGATCTACTTCCTTTTTTTTATTTGAGAAAAAGTAAATCTCTTTTTTTGGTATTGTTACAATGTAACGAGATAAAAAGAAAAAAGAAGGAAAAGTCAAAATTAAGTTTCAAGTTTATCTCTCAGGATAAGAGATTCCATGTCATGCGGAGGGCAATTCCAGTGAGCAAAGCACATTGCATGTGATCATTCCTTGGCCATAAAATCTGCACATATTTTGTTCTCTAATAACATGCGCCAATGTTGTATTTCCATTTCTGTGTAAAACATCTCTAATATGAAGGATGTTAGTAGCATAAGTTTGCAAGGTATGAACACGACCAAAACCAGGTCAACTACTTCCAAGCAATCACTCTCATAAATAATGTTGACATAGCCTACTTTACTACAAAAATTAAGACATATCTGGATAACACGTAACTAAGCTAATAATGCATCACCTCCAACTTCATAGTGAGAAAAAGCAGCTATCAAATCTCCGTCGTGGTTGCGAACATCACTACCAGCACCTAAGCAACCAAAATCTTCTAGAAAGCTACCATCAATATTGAGTTTGAGTGTACCTTCCGGAGGGGGATCCAATGAGCTAAGAGGCGCGATGAGTGTGGGTCCAAACCAAGACTGAGATAGTAAGAAATGCATTCACCATGTAATAAAAAGGTCTTTCACCTCACATCATGAATACGCCAATGTTGATCCTTAACATAGTATTGCTTCTCCAACATCAAGCATACCATACTCCTGTAACAAACAAAATAGAGGAAGTACCCTTTGTCATCTCATGAAGCCAAACCTTGACATCGAATTCAGAGAAAAAATTATTATAACGCCTCATATTCAATTGGAGCCAAAACTCTCTAGAGTGCGGACAATCACGTAAACACTGAAGAATATCCTCTATAGGTGAAGAGCAACGGGTGCAGCTTGAAGAAGCTATCATGTTGCAATGATGTCAACGGGCATTAATAGGGAGAGCATTATGAAAACAAAGTTGTTGAAAGTGTTGGATTTTTGCTGGTACTTTAAGGCGCCAAAGCCAATTCATGTTACAATACACATTTCAATCTCTAGTTTGTTGAAGAAGCCAATAGTATCCACTCGAGCAAGTATATTAACCTTTCTTTGCATGCCTCCAAGTCCACAAATCTTGAAGTCGTACATCTAAGTTATAAGGAGCTGGAAGTTGATGAATATAATGAAGAATATCAGCTGATATCATAGTGACAATACCTTGCAAGTTCCACCTACCGTCATCCAATACATCCTTCAAACACATAACTGAATCATTGATGTTAACAAATGAGACCAATTGACAGAGGGACCCGAGTTGTGTTCAGTCAATATTCCAAAATAATGAGTCTCCAGAATCTACATGAAAACTATACACTGCAGCAAAATTTGTAATGGCATGTTGAACACCGCGCAAAGTGATTGAAGGTTTATTATGTTTCTTATTCATTCATAAAGACATGTTGACCATGTATTTATGGGAAAGAACTGTCATCCACAATTTATCTTTATTATAAAGCATGTTCCACACTAACTTATCAAGCAGAGCTAAATTAGTAAGTCTAGCTTCATGAATACCTAGACCACCAAATCATTTAGGGGTTGTAACCATATCACCGTATATATATCATCATTGCACCCTCTCTAATTTAGTTGGTAATTTAACACCTGCAAAAAATACACAGAATAGTCGGATAAATACCCACATGGTTGGATTTGGGTCTGAACTTACAAATATGATCGAGTATGAGTGCAAGTACGAGCACTCTAATGCCCAACCGAGTTTAGGGTGCGTTTGTTTTATCTTTAAAAAAATAGATTTGTGTTAAAAAAATCTAAAGATTAATTTTTAGCGATTTTAAAAATAAACCCGAAGTTATTTTTGTTTGTCTACTACCCATAAAAATCCATTTTTCGTTAAAGAAAATGAGTTTAACATGTACATGTGTTATCTTCTTGCTTTAAAAAAAAAAAAATTTTGAGAAAAGTTAGTCTGCGTTTGTTTCAACTTAAAAAAAAAAAAAAGATTTTGAGTTAAAAGAATCTAGAGATTTTAAAAAAAATAAATCTAAAGCTATTTTTGTTGCTTACTAACATAAAAATCAATTTTTTAAGATTTGAATCTCTTACACTTGAGTTCCTTGTATTTAGAAGGAAAAAAAAAGATTTTTGAAAAGCTACTTGAAAAATATCTTTTCATTTTGAGGCTAAAAATGATTTTTTTTAACAAAATGGATTTTTTAAAATTTGAAACAAACACTACAAAAATAAAAAAAGTGATTTTTTAGTTTAAAAAATAGTTTTTTTCCTTCTAAAAAAACCCAAACAAACGGGTCCATAATCCTAATAGCTTTTCATTTTATGATCAAAATAGATTTTTTTTGATAAAATGATTTTTCTAAAAATTCTAAACAAACACTTCAAAATGAAAAAAGTGATTTTTTAAAAGAAAAAAATAGATTTTTTTGAAACAAATTTGTACACACAATCAACCAAAACATTTAAAACCACTACATCAATTATTGTTTTTAATTAGGTGGCAATTTATAATATTTTGATTGGTTGTGTATACAAAATTGATTTGGATTGTCAACCTACCATTATTAGACCATGTGGGTGCTTAACTTATTTAGCACCACATTAAATAGCATCCCCACTTTAGAGTAAAATATATGGGTGCATATGGAGAAGTGTGGCTATAGAAGCACTCCCTCTCTTCATTTTTATTTTTTTTGAGAGACCCTCTCTTCATTTTTTGTTGGTCCTATTTAATAAATCTTAATAAATTAAATAAATTTGTTGAAATGTAACGATATATGATTATTTGTGGGACCTAATTTAGAAGCACTTTTTGTCTTATTTTTTGTTGGTACTATTTAATAAACCTTAATAAATTAAATAAATTTGTTGAAATGTAATGATATATGATTAATAATTTAGATACAAGAGACTCATTTAAGCACTCAATTTAAGATGTTTTGTTGTGAATAGTCTTAAACTCTAAATTAAATATGTACGTAAAATGTACCAAAAATATATTTATCATGACTCGTGACATTACTCTGCGGAGATATCTGAATCTTTTCGAGTGTCTGTTCCCAGAGATAGTGAAATCTTTGTATGATCCGTATAGTTCAGCCCATTGCTACGTAGCTATTCCAACCACTAATTAAAATGTGTGTATGATTTCACTTTCACGTGAGCTAAAATTTAATTTAGAGGTGTATATTCCATTTTGGCATTTTTGGGGTGTATTTAAGAAGAATTGATATTTTTTTTTTTACAAAAATAAACAATATTGATTCATTTAAATTGATAGTGTATATTGATACGATATAAATTTAAAGTCGCTACAAATAAAAAAGATGAATCTTCGAACAAACTCACATCATCTATGTTAATAGTATAAAATGGAGAGCATACATGCCTACAAATACGACTATATTCAAGTCAATGAAATACTCATATTTCTGAATCTGCAACGTTGACGATTCAAAAGGTGTCGATTGAGTCTGTTCTTGATCAAATCTAATCTTTCAACCTGAATCAAACAAACACCGCACTAAGACGAGAAATAAAAAACACACCGCATAAAGACGGGAAATCAAAATAAACAAAGTCGTGCTACGCGATGAAATCACAAATACAAATGAAAAAAAAACTAAATATGTAAAAATCACTTATTTAACTGAAAGAGAAAGAAATGTAATTCGGATGGATGATTTTGGATCAAAATTAACCCTAAATCACCCTTCTTTGATGGATCAAGAAGAAGAAAAGTTGGATGGCTAGGGTTTTTTTAACAAGAATTAATATATTGACTTTTGAATTGATTCTAACTTCTAATTTAAAACATGATTTTTAGTTGTCCTACTCTATTATAACTGAATATATCTAAACATAAATTATTTTACATTCAACTCACTTTAACCTAAAATAAATTCATTCCAAATCAAATTCGTTAAGGCATGTCTAAATACAGAAGTAAGCCGCAAGAAAATTGATTTTGCAAAAGATAAGCAAATAATAGAAAAATAGCTCTCCTACTGAGAAAAACTACTCCTAACTCTTTAAGTGTTGTTTTTTTTGTTACAAACATAAAAGAGAAAGAAAAGAAAAAAATTAAAAAAGTAATTCCTAATAAAAGAGATACCTAGTGCATCAGCAAGCAACATGGAGGATAAATCTCAGATACGTGTCCAATTTGTGATGGCACTAATGAAGACTTTTCGCATTGTTTGTCTCTTTGTGGTCGCGCCTTGGAGGTTTGACACCAGTGCTTGCCTCATTTCTTAGCACCGTCTGCAGATGTTGAGCTTAAAGATTGGTTGAAAGATTCTATTAAAAGACATGGCATTATTGTTGCAGTTATTATTTGGAAGATTTGGTGTTCGAGGAATGTCTATTTTATTGGTTTAGTAATTCATTTTAGTTAGAAAATTAGATGATAAGTCTTAGGTAATGATTATGGTGGGATATCACTCAACTAGTGCCTACAAACTATATGATCCAAACAATAAGAAAATAATGTTCAGCAAAGATGTGAAGTTTGATGAAACAAAATGTTGGAATTGGAAAGACAAGTCATCAAGTGAGTTTGACAGTCACCTCTATCTATCTGATTCAGAGACAGAAGAAGTTGAGACTGAAGAACAAGAGGAAATTGTTGAGGATACAAATGAAGGAGGTGCAGGAGTTTCTATTAGGCCAACAAGGAATACTCAACCACCAGTCAGGTTGAGAGATTTTGAGAGATTTCCTGATCAAGCAGTCACAGATGAAGGTGATATTGTGCAACCAGCAATGCTTGCTGAAGCTGAACCAGTATCTTTTGAGGAAGCTCTTAAACAAAATCATTGGAAGAAAGCAATGATTGAAGAACTAGACTCCATAGAAAAGAATGAAACTTGGAGATTAGTTCAACTACCTACTGATAAGAAATGCATTGATGTTAAGTGGGTTTTCAAAACAAAACTGAAGCCAGATGGTCAGGTTGCAAAATACAAGGCCAGACTTGTTGTAAGAGGATTCCTATAGAAGTATGGTCAAGATTACTATGAAGTATATGCTCCAGTAGCAAGGATGGAAACAATCAGATTGATTGTGGCTATAGCAGTCAAAAATAACTGGCCAGGCTTAGTTAGAATTAGTTTTATCTTTGCGTAATAGTTTGTTTAGAAACTTGCATGTGAAGTAACTAACTCAAGTTACTTGCATGACAAGTTATGAGTTTGTTAAGAGTTTGTTTCAGTTTTTGTTACATCACTTGGTGTATAAATACTTCATAGCTGTTGTAAATAACCATTCCAATTCATTCAATAAAATTACACAAGTATTTTCCTCTCACTCTCTCAAAACAAGAAACCATAGAAACCCTAGAATCCCAATCTCATCTTCTTCAATTTTGTACACAGTTTTAGTGTTTGTTTTTCATTCAATCTTTACACATTGTTCCATCATATTTGTTTGAGGGAATGAAACATTCTAGGTTGGATATAGATATCTCAGCTCAAGTTGTATCTATGTTGCGACATGTTTCGATGGCATTTGAGAACTCTGATTCAAATCACAGTTTCTCTTAATGTGGATGGTAGTGTGTTTACGAATCCAGGTGTAACAGAGAATAGTGGTCTTACTCGAGATCATGAAGGCTTTTTTCTACGTGGTTTCTATGGTAATATTGATCACTCTTGTATTTTATATGCTGAGATTCTTGGACTTTATCATGATCTTGATTTGTGTTGGTCGAGTGGTTGTCAGCGAGTTTTTTTTCTATTCAGATTCCTTGCATGTGATTCAGTTGGTTCAGGATCCACTTAATATGTTTGATAAATTTAGTAACTTGATTAGCTTAATTAAGAAGCTCTTTAGTCAAGATTGAATTGTTGATTTGTGTCATACTCTTTGAGAAGTCAACTCTACTACTGATTGTTTGACCAAGTTAGGTGCTAAAAGTTCTTAGAAATTAGTGCCTTAAGTGTTGGTTTGGTTTCACTTTAGAGCGGGACAAAATTAATTCTAGAAATGTATAATTAATTTTGACGTCATTTGAATATTTTCGAGTAGAATTTGATTTCATCTTGCGAATGAATTATAACTTAAAATTATTATATGTAGCTTTTCACTCCACACCTCATTTTTACATTTATTATTCAATCCACTTCTACATAAGTTTATTCAAACAAAAATGACTTCAAACTCACTCACTTTTAACTAAAAGTAAATTTACAAAATTCATTAATCCAAAATCAATTTTTACGTTGGTATGATAAGTTTGAGTTAAAAGTTCATCATTCGATAATTAATTAAAAGTTGAGCAAGAAGTGAGAAAACTTGAATCTACATCTTACAATTTTAGGTAAAGATGTAACGTCTAATTTGTGTGATAGCTCAAAGCAATGTGATTGTTACTAGAGCTACTCTCCTGCATGACTAAACATTTTGTTACCGCATTATAAAACACAGTAAAGCTATATATAATTTGGTACCCATAAAAGTAAGAAATATCACAGCAACATCCTTATGAGTTCTCTTAATAAAACAAAATACTATCATATTAAATGTGTACCTCTTCAGCCATATTATCATCCCTCTCTTCTATTATTAACTAGTACTTTTTTATGTCATCACTGAAGCGGTACACATTTGGCAGCAAGGAAAATCACATGCTTTCGAAACACCTAAGAATAGATCTTAAATTTTAATTAAAGGAACATAGGGATGCTACAAAGGATTAAAATATGAAAATCAAAAGGCCATCAACAGAGACTAAGCTAGTGCAAGTCATGAGATACAAATCAGACGACTCACATTTTAAGTTTGGTAAATCAATCTCAACCGACCGACCTTCATCAACTACTGAAATCATTACTACATGACCAGTGACTGCAGGGAATCTATTTTCATTCCTAATTAAGCAGAGATTAGATTCCCTGCAGTAACTATGTCATGCAGTTACTGATCTCAACTGTCCGATCAAATCAATGATCGATAATATCATTTAGAATATGATCTTAAATCAATGACCGAGATTGATTACTGCATGATAGATCCATCAGTTATGATGTGGTATGACATTGTTGGTATGAAAGGGAGGTCTCCAAGCAGAAGCAGTAAGCAAACAAAGATCTTTCCAACCAAGTTTAAGGATGCCATTATCCTCAACTAAAGTATACCCTTCAGAAGGGAACATGCCAAGAAGAAGACTAGCTTGTGTAGCAGCATTACCAGCCAAAGAGATACCTCTAAAACCACACTGTTGAAGCTTTTCTCTCCAATTATGAAACTTTATCTCACCACTCCTTGATGGTCCACCAACTGCAAGTACGTTACGAATCTCTCTTGATAATAGTTGCTGCTCCACCACATGTCTCTCTTCACTCTCTTCTCCATAGCTTGAACCAAGAGAATCAAATAATGCTGAGTAGTAATGTATTGCTTCAACAAACCTTCCCAAGAATGAACCTGCATTGCTCAAGTCTTGTTCCACTACTGTTACCACTTTAGGTGCCAACCTACATTTAACAAAAAGATAAATGATTTTTTGACATCAAAATTTTGATTTCGAGGACGATGTCTTCGTATTTTTTAAATGTGCATAATTGGTAAAAGATAAAAAGTAAGAGAGACAGAGATAAATACATAACCGGAATAACAATCCCATGCAAATCCAATGGAGAATTAGATACTATAGACATGTTAATGCCATGTTTGTAACTTGTAATAACCATCATACATGAGAGCTATGTCTTTAAAAACTTACTATAAACATCATCATAATAACATATAGTTCTTTTTGTTTCTATCTATTAATTTATACAAAGACATAATCATACCTTCCAATTTTACCTTTAGAAGAGAAAAAAGGTAGACATAAAGTGAGCACTATAGTCTATAAAGGTAAAAAAGCATAAAGTTTTGGGAAATCTTTCATGAAAAAGTGCTATTTTTCCATATCAGCTACCACTAAATCATGTAGATTATATATACAAAACCAACAAGAATTGGAAAAGAGTAACAATAACAAACTATAACAACATTTCATGCAGAGTATATGCACCTAAACTTTTATTACCATTACCAACCTTTGCAAGAGCCATAAAGTGTTTGTATCTGAACCAGTAACATCATATAGAGAATGTTGCAACCAATGAACAGCAACAGCTTCTGATTTACTAACATTAAGCTTCTCAACATCAATGTTTCCAACTTTCTCAGCAACAGGAAAGAACTCAAAAGGAAGACCAAGTTTAGATGCAAAATCAGACAAACGTTTACCAGTAGCTTCAAGTGTTTCCATGGAAGTACCTAATCCAGTGAGTCTCACATAAGGTGGTCCACCTGGTCTTGAAGCAAGGATATGAAAAAGACCAGGCCATTGTAAACCTTGCATGATATCAAGATCTATGATATGAACTCTTTCTTCTCTATCAAAAGCTTCTTGTATAGCTTGGTTAGCAGTGAAATGAGAGAATTTCACAAATGGACTAATACCATTGAAGACTTGAAAAGCTGAAGCAACTTTTTGATTATGTAGTGTATGTGGTGGAAGTGTTGCATAGATTCCTAAACATGAACTCAGTAGTCTTGCTGAAATTGCTTCTGAGAAATAAGCTGCTACTCTTTGTGCCGAGGTCCCAAAAGGCGTCGAGAGCTGCGAAATTTCGAGTAACATCTTGTTTGCTTGTTCAAGATTCTCTGCTGATACAGCTTCTGCACATTGAAGAAGTAATGTTAGAAGGTGTAAACCTTCTTCATCTTTCTTCTTTTGTTCTTTAATCTCCTCTTTCTTCTTTCTTGTTACTGCCAACTCAGCAGAAGTAGGTGTTGCTATTGCAGGTGCAAGATCTTCTTGATGCTCTTGATGTTGTTGATGATGTTGATCTTGCTGTGTTGATTGTGGTTGTGAAGGTAAAGTAACCAAAGGGTTATTGTTGTTGTTATTGATTTGTGGCACACCCCAATTAGGAAACATGTTTTGATTTTGATTCAAAAGAGTTGATGAATCAGAAAAATGTGGAACAATGTCATCAACACGGTTCATGAGTTTCACTGAGGAATTAACATTAGAAGCAGGTAAAACATTAGCAACACTTTGTTGTTCAGTGTTGTTTCTTTTTCTCTCAGGAACAACACAAGTATTTGTTGGAGCAGTTTCTGTAAGAAGACGTAACCTATGTTCAAGAACAAGAGCAAGGTTTGGATTACAAGGATATATAATCTCTCTAACATTGTTGATAAGTTGAGGAATGGAAACACTGTTTGAAGTATGAATAAGATCCTTCAAAATACCATCAATCCAGTTTGTTGTAGCTGAGGTTTCATCCATCATAGAAGGTGAAGAAGAGTTGACAACATCAACAATATTAGTAGCAGAACTTATGTTATTGTTTCTGTTGTTGCTGGTTCTATTGGGTTGGTTTTGAGATGGAAAAAGTGGTAAACCAGAAAAACCACAGATATTAGGAACATGGTTTTGTTCCTCAACAAGTGGTTGTTGAAAATGAGTGTAGTTTGGAGCATTAGAGGTTGTGGAATTGTTGAGATTGTTGGAAGAAGAAGGTAGCAACATAGTGGAGTAGTTGGTTGTGACGGTCACAGTGGGGTAATTTTGAACAGAAACGTTATCTCGTGACAAAGCAACGTTACTATGATGACTAATATTATTACTATTGTTTATATTATTAGTATTATAATGAAAATTATTATTATTATTTGTACCTGCGGCTAGTGTTGTTGTTGTTGTAACACCTTTTTCTGTGGATGAAGGTAAAGAACAATTCAATGAGGAAATGTTGTTGTTGTTGTTTCTACGAGAAAATCTATTGTTATTTTGGACTTGAAGTTGAAGTTCCATTTCTGAAGCCATTCTTTTTCTAAGCACTTTTCTTTCAGAATGAGGTTGTTGTTGTTGTGGCATGTTGGTGCTGTTGTTGTGTAGAGTGTGTAAATCTTCACTACTGATATTGCTGGAGTTTGAGGCACTATTGTTGTTGGTTTCATCAGTAGTAGTAGCACCATTGAACAAAGCACAAGCAGCAGCCATATTGATAGAAAGCAGGATGAATAATATTGGGTTGAAATTGAATGTGTAAAGTACTAGTACAAGTGCATTAATAGTATGAAATAATTAGGGGGGGGCATATAGTGATACTATACTAGAAGAAATGTTGGTTTAAGAGGCAAATACATGTGTGTTGTGTTGTTGGTTCCAAAGTTACAAGGAGATAACGTTGTGAAGATTGGGACAGTAGCTAAAGGATTCTCTTCTCATAGGAGTAATTGAGTTTTGATTCTCTCTCTTTCTCTCTCTCTCTCTCTCTAGCAACACGGTTCTCTATGCCTTTAGGCTTTTGGATGTTTATGATAAATCTCTCTCTCTCTTGCATGGGAGGGTGCAAAACAAGGAAAAAGGGAGTGTGTCTTGGGTAGAAGAACATGAATCAAAACTGCTCACGGCGGCTAGTTATTCGTCTTTGTGCACTTTGTTTGATTTTATTTATTTATATCTTGCTAACCATATTATTATTATTTTGTCCAAGCACATGCATTAGTACTATTTTTATTTTCATATCATATATGTCATTACCATGCCATATAAATGCCTTTATTACTAAGAAAACTTGATACTCTATAATATCTTTATGTTTTGTCTAACATGCACACATAAATGATTTTGTATAATGTATAAATGCTATTTTCACTATTAAATAAATAATTGCATTCTATATCTGGTATTAATCCAAAGATGAAAACTAACTTATGCAAAACGTAAAACTTGTTTCATTCATGAAAAATGTTTTTTCGACACAAAATCTAACATTACCATATCATGTTTATACTTTGTGTGTGTGTTAATCATCCAATTTTTACGATAGGGAACTCGTAGTGATTCAGATTTTGGTCGAAAGATATGCAAAACTCGGTCAAAAATTGTTATGCTCTACCCATAAATCGAATTTAGATTTTTTTAAACCATTTGTCTAAGATGAAGTATATTTATACAATTTACGACTTTTATATTATTTTGTATCCCTTTCCTTGAATATGTCATGCACACTTATTCATATACAATTTCTGAATACACTTTCTAAATAGAATTTGACTACTCTAAAGTGAGAAATTCACATTAGAGTGCAAAGTGACTACTATCAACCATCAATTAGTAAATCAAAAAGATACTACAAATACATTATAACAAATTACAAGTTTTGTTAAAATAATTAATCAAAAGTAGATACTACAAGTACATTATAACAAGTTTTGTGAAAATAATTATTTATTTTTTAATATTACACTTTACTTTGCCTTAGATATGCAGATCTTTCAAACCATGTGTTTAAAAATACTACAACTAATATTTTATTATCGACAGGAGAAAAACTGTTATAAATTGCTACAACATTTTTTTTTAAAGAAATTACTACAACATTGTATGTTTATACAATTGTCAATTTAATAATGATTCTATCTTATTTTAGATGTATTTTCACGGCCGTTTAAAAATTATCACATTTTGATTATTCAAAAATGACTGTTCTGGCTTTAAAAAAAAAAAAAAACACTAATCTATCTTCGTTTTGTTGTCTTCCTTGCCAATAAATTACCGTGTAAATACCAATAGTATATATTGCTTTTTACTGCACAATAAAATTAAAAACCTCTTGCTATTGTCAGAGTCTTTTTCTGAGAAATATTGTCCAGAAGTACATCTTCAGGGGTTCACCAATTTCCACTTTTAAAATACACCTAGAGTTAAATCTCTGTTGTTAACAATTTTTGCTTTTTTAAGAATGATTTCCAAATTATTTAATTTTTCTAGAACAAATTATTTAGATTTTCATATAATATTTTCTCGGACCTCGATTGAAAACACATTAACTCAAACAATATTTTATACTATGTTGGCCTTTTGTATGTCAAAATTATATCTCTTCAATTTTCTATAGTTACAGTTTTTTTTTAAGAAGCAGTGGACATTGTTAAAAATGCAATTAATCATATGATAATGATTATATGAAAATCTTGATATGCAAAAATAACCCACTTTTGAAACAAAATTGCTTTAAGAAATTCTTTAACATTTGCCTTTCACCATATCCTTAAGACACCGGTTCCCAAAATCCTTAAAACAAATAACTCATGCTAGCATTTTCTTGAATAAATACTATACTCTTGAGACACTGGTTCGCAAAACCCTTAAAATAATTGAGTCATGCTAGCATTTTCTTGAGACACTGGAGTACTATCATATGATAATGCTTAAATTGAAAATATGAATATGATTATGGAAAACAACGACACTTGAAAATTGGCATTATTATGTCTACTAGCAGTACACTATTATTTGTAGAATTATTATTAGAACAAAATTATTGAGCAATAAAAAATGACATAAGAAAGGGATAGAGTACAATAGGATAGATATGGAGGGAGGGTAGTGTGACTATAAACGAGGAGAAGGAAGGAGCTGTCAAACCTCAGTTCCAAAAAATGTGAATCGTAGTGTTTGACATTTTGCTTTCAACTACGGCATCACCAATCAGCTTTTTCCTCTTGACTTCATTCAATCAGATTATTTTTTAATTCATTTTATTGCTTAGTATTTGGTGCCATTAACATATTTTGTCAAACCAACCACTGCAACGGACACATTACGGAAAAGGTGGCAGCAAAATCAATGCCTAAAAGGTACTGGTACTACGTGTGAACTGTGAACAGACCTAGCTACTTGCTTGGCTTGCTGTAACTTTTTGAATTTTCTCTATACCATGTTTGTATTTTGTAGTTATAAAATTGCTATTTTATACTGCAACAATTTTTAAAAATTAATATGATATTAGTATGAAGTTTTCATCATCGTTTAATGATGAATTTAAATAACCTATTAGTAAGATGCAAATATTTTTATGTTCAATTAACATTACTCTAACCAGTTGCTTGATGATGTAACGTATCTTGATAGTTTGATCTCAAACCGATATATGTGATCATTATTTATAATAAATTTTACTGATGTAGTCGAATTTGTTTACTGCATCAAACTGTGTGAAGCTGGTTACTGCACACAATCTGGCTCCTATTATTACCGTTGTTTTGAGAATATCTTGTTTTACATGTGCCCCGTTTTGCGCTTACCATGCTGAACATCTTCTGTATTTTGAGTAACTCCTTTCGTATGTAAGTGAAACTTCTAATGATGAGTTCAGTGGTCCACAGTAGAATTTCTTATATTTACCGTATAATTTTTCCATCTATAATAAATTATAGAGAAATGATATTTGTACAGTCATTTTCTGACAATTTTTGGACAACTTTTTCTCTCATACTCACATGTTGGTTTTATCCTCTCTCTTCCTTTTTCTCTCTCCATTGTTTTTGATCAATAAGAAGAGAAAAAAAACAAGGTTGTCAATAAAGTTATCATCAAATGGATGTTCAAATATCATTACTCTAAATTATAATGCATGCTTCTGGAAAAAACTTTTAACTTTTCATATAAAATTTCATTGAAGAGAAGAGAAGAGAAATAGTGTTCAAGGTGATGATTTTAGGTGTCGTGATTCCTGTCCTAACGAAAACAAACAGAGACATGAATCCACAAATATTAAAATATAAAGAATGTCTTTTGCACATGACTAGTAGATGGAATGCATTGCATTGAAATTGAACAAATTATTTTGGCGATCAATTCAAACTGTTTTTCAACAGTGTCGAATATCAAACTCGTGATCTCTCCCTTTCAGTTTCAATAAATCTCCATCCAAATCCAACTACAGTAAATAATTTATTGATGGAGCAAAAATTTAGCCAAAGTATAGTTAAGTTGCTCAATTGTGATTCCATTTTTTTCCTTCAAATGATTAAGACTAAGAAAAGAACTATGTACTTCAGCTGTGGATTTCTTAAGCCCTTCAGTAGAGCATTACCGTTTGGATTAGCTTATTTTAGAGCTTATATAAATCAGCCTATGCAAATAAATAAGTTTTTATGTATTATTTATAAGTTTTTAAGGTAATCTATGAAAAAATAGTTTATGAAGATACGATTTTCGCTAGTGGGAGCTTATAAATTAAAATAAAAGCTTATTTATTTACATAAGCTATTTTTCATAAGCTCAAACCAAACGGGGCGTACGGTACTTTTAGTTTTTGTTCCTGAATTACAAAAGTGAAATAATATTTGAACATCCATTTGATGACAACTTTTGTGACAACTTCTTTTTCATACTCACATTATTTTTTACTTTATCTCTCTCTATTGTCTTGATTTCTGTACAAATACCAACATTTTCTTTGTAACGCCCCGTGCCAAGCACGGGATACATTTTATTTAAAATCCTTTAACTGGTTTTACACAAAAATAGGTTTTTTTTTTTAACTATTATTTGATTTTTTTAGTTTGATTTCATTTAAGAATTTTGACATTATGTGATACTTTATCCTCATATTTAAAATTTAAACAATAAATCACCGTTTATTGGGACCAAAAAGTCAAATTTTATAAACATATAACTATTTTTGTGAGAGTGATAAAATAGTGGGCAAAAGTACAATTATGCTTAAAATATAAAAACACTGTGAGCCCGTTTGTTATAGCTTTTTTAAGAAAAAAAATCACTTATTTAAAAAAAAAAAAATCATTTTTAAAAGTTTTACATCTATTTGTTATAGCTTTTTAAAAAAATCAGAATTTAAAATAAATATAAAAACAACTTCAAATGAGAAGCTGTTAAGAGCAGCTTCTCAAAAAATAGATTTTTTTAGAGGAGAGAGAAAATGGTTAAAAAGATTGAACTAATTTTGTAACAAAAAATCACTTGTATATAGCTGAATCAAAACAAACTAAATAATTTGTTTAAAAAAAGGTGATTTTTATCACGTTAAACAAACGCTAAATAGATTCTGATTTTTCATAAAATCTCTAAAATATAATCTCTAAATTATTTTATGTCAAAATCACTTATATTCTAATCTGTAACAAACGGGCCCTATGACTAATTAATATATTCTAAAACAATATCTAATTAGTAAGAGTTCAAATTAAATTTGGTTTCTCAGTCATTCAATATATTACACATGCATGATTACCTTTGTTTTAATCAAACACTATGAATAAAATTATTATTTTTTATTTAATCACAATACTCTCTCGGATTTCAATTACAAAAAAATTTATATAACTTAAAAAATTTACTTAAATGCAATTAGTTTTCTTGATTTGATAAAAAAATATAAAATTTGAAAATTACCATTTGTTTGAACTTGTTTCATGAGAATAAAAAAAATATTAAAAATAAAACTTACATGAATTAAAATGTATATTAGGATAAATAACATTAAATAGAGTCCAAGTAAGTTATATTTGTTTCAATTTAAGATAAAAAAAATGTAATTATTTATTTTTTATATTTATGATTGGAGAGTCCCTAAAAAAATATAGAGTGTTTCTCTCAGAAGCAAATTATCTTCAGGAAGAGAAAAATTGAGAAAACAATTTTCTTTAATCTTCTCCCTTCATTTTTTTAATTAGAAATTAAGGGTCACAAATTAAAACATTCTAACCTAAATTCGTTATATTTTATTGTAATTCTGATTTCGAATTGATTGTTTCCCCTTTTTCCAAGCAAACACTTCCTTCTTCTTAAAGTTTCTAACCAAAATCTACAAACTAAAACCTCCACCAAACGTCGGGAAGAAAAAGGTAGATGATATTTGTCAACCCACTCAATTACATGCAAGTTCTTCAACTACTCGATGGTGATCCTAGGAGTAAGGTTATCAAACTCTTCTAGTATGCTAATGCATGATAGATCAGACAACTAAAAGGTAAAAAACAAACGTTGGAAATATTACAATTTATTAGAAAATGTATTTACTAAAAGGATTGTGAAAAAAAAATCCCTCCATCAAAATAAGCATACATTTTCTTTAGTTTTTTTTGTCTTAAAAATTTAACGGTTGAATTTGATCTTAATTGATTGAAAAGAATTTTGTAACATCGTTTTCCAATCACTAAAGAAACAAATAAAATGATTCAAGTAAATGAATAGATATTTACTTTTCAATTATATTAAATAATCAAGTTGATAGTTAAATACTTACATAGGAACAACTTAACTTTTGTCAACAAAATTGTCAGAGTCACCTTTTTAAATCCACTAAAGATAGAAGAAGAGTACATTCAAACTAATATCTCTTCCAAATTAATTGACAAATAATTAAAATAATAATTAAATATCATAATATATTATATATTAAAAATGAAAAAATAAAAACAAATCAAGTTTACCCATTTCAATTCAATTCAATGTTCCTGTAATGTATTTTTGTATTATCTTTCAATATCCACCACAATTGTTTTAATTTCTTTCATTCTTCAAGGTTCACAAAAGTATAATTTCTTTTATTAAATCCTTATTATTTTTAGTGTGGTGGGAGTACGGAAGCTAAGAAAGTCAATTGAGTTAAGTGGGATAAGGTGTATCTTGGTCGCCATAGTTGTTGATTGGGGGTTCACATAGTGTATAATTTTAACTTATCTTTGTTAAGTGAATGGTTTTGGAGGCTAATATGGATGAATGAGTTTGTAGTTTAAAGTTTAGCATCTTAGAATAGGTTGAAGGGAGTTCATGTGAAGAGTGAGGACAATTAGGTGTATGTGTGGCAAAAATACTTCTATGGGGTTAAAATAGTGGCGGAGATGAGGATTAGAAATTGGTTTGATGACAACTTGATGATAGTGGAAAGTAATGAGAAAAATACACCTTTTTGCCATGATTCGTGGTTGTAGAGTGGTCCTTTGTGCAATATATTTAGAAGACCTTTTGAGTTATCTCAAAATAACTCTGTGCCATTTAAGGAGATATGTAGGTTAGAGTTGGATGGGGTGAAGACGATGTCAGAGAATTTTACTTGGAAGGAGGTGCAGGGGATATGTTGTTGTTCTTTGTTGGACAACATTTTTTTTAAGGCTAGTGTCATTGATAAGTGGACACGGAAAGTTGATCATGGTGAAAGGTACTCTGACAAATGGGTACATCATCTAATGATGCAGGTGGAGCATAATGAAGCTATGGCTTTAAAATATTTCAATAGGAACAAAGTAGCTCCTCTAAATATCTCTCTCTTTCCGTGGAGGCTCTTGAATAACTGAGTCTAACAAAGGATAATTTAGCTTGATGGAGTATTTTAAATATGAACTCATTTTTATGTTCTAACAGGTGTGAGAAAGAAGAAAATGTTAATCATTTTTATTTTTAGTGTGAATTCTTCGGTAACATTTGTCATAATATTCTAAAGTGTTTGGATAATTATTGTGTTATTCTCGTTAATTCCTGCGAGGGTACTCTTCATTTCAATGGTTCTCAATTGTTCTAAAAAAAAAAAGCTCGTTTCAGTTGATTTTGTTGACTTGCAATTTGGATTATTTGGAAAGATATAAATTCTTACATTTTTGTCACAAGAACCCGTTTATGGTGTTGTTAGAGAAATTTACAATTGTCGTTTAGTGGGGGCAAAATGCTAAGAAATCAGGTTCGTATTTTGAGTTGATGTCTTGGTGGAATAATCATTCTACTTGTCTTGGTTATTCTACCTCATGATTTGGTTCTTTTGTACTTATTCATCTTGAACTTTGTATTTTTCTTTGTTAGGCGCATCTTGTGCGTTTGAAGGGTTTTTAATATAATTGATTTGACGTCTTCATACAAACAAAATCCATCCTAGTCAAGACACCAGCTACATCAATATATAATATATTAAATGTTAAGTAACTTAACACTAAAATTTTCACATTGTTAGAAAGGAGGTGGGGATGGGGGTTCGAAATTAGTTTGATGGTAAAAATATGATTCAAGTAAATATAGGGGGGGCATAACACATGAGAATGATATTTATATGTGAGAATGGTAGGAATAAATTGTAGTCATTACATTAAATTAGATTAAAAAGGAAGGGTTGAGATTAAAAAGATGGGTTAAGTGAGTTGATATACCCAATCTCCAAATTATTGTTCTGGTTCACGCGTTTCCTCTCCCCCCTCAAATTCTTCCCAAGAATCACTCGTGTTCTTCCTCTGATTACAACACAAATACAAACAAACATTCTTGGAGCTGCTCCTTGAACTTATAAATTAATGTTCTTCGTATAGATGCACCAATTCGACCACCTAGATAACAAAGATTAAAACATTAAACTTTAAACAAAAAAATATATAAAATAAAATGAAGTCTTGAACAAACCAAACATGAACAACCCTCACAACCAATGTCCACGATTGTTTTTTGGTGAAACATCAAAGATGAAGTCTTGTTTCATAGACATTTTTCTTGCAATGGAAAAAATTACAGAAACAACTGGAATATAGATATTAGAGAACCAGAGAACATATAAAGAAGAACTATATTTTGTGATTGTTATCTACTCGTACCCCAAAGCGCTACTATATATATAGAAAAATAGTACCATAACGGTTAATATCTATTAATTATTAATTTGACCTTTTAAAATTAATATTATTAACATCTTTAATTTTATAAAATGTGTATTAAATGATAAGATTATATTTCATGTAACCTTAAAAAAATTAACTTCATAACGTTTGAAATTTAATAATATCTTTCAAATTATTAAGTAATATATTTTTGTAACGAATAAAAATTAATTATATAACCGTAAAAATTAATTACTACAATTAAATTTCTAATTAGTAGGTTATTGTAACAGTGTAATGGACCAAAATTCAAAATATAATTTATTCAAGTTATTTATTATAATTTTGTAACCTACCAAATTTTTAATGTACCGTATAAATCTTAATCAAAACGTCGATTATATTAATAATTATATGAATGTAACCGACTTTGAATTTTATAAAAGAAAAAAAAGAATTTTAAACATCTATTTGGTGACAACTTTTGTGACAACTTCTTTCTCATACTCACATTATTTTTTACTTTATCTGTCTATTACTGAAAAAAAAATGCTAAATATAACGATAAAACTCATCCCGATATTTTCACGAGCGTTGTTAATTTTTACACCTATAAACTACAAAATACCTACTTCCATTATTTATTGACATAGCTTCAATGCTTAACATACTACTAACAATTGGATGACCGATGAGGCTATGGCAGTGGTTTAACAATGTGACGGTGGGTTTTGTTTTTTCTTTAAAGATGGGTCTTTTGCTTTCTTTTTCATTTTGATAAAACACGTGCTCCCTTTTTATCTATTTAGCAGTGGTAGTTTTCTTGTATAGATTAATAGTAATGGCTATATAGAGGAAAATTGATTAGAAAAAAAAGCTATATAGAGGAAAGGAATGTCAAAATACAACATTCGTGAAAATTCTCGTGAAAAAGGCTTCGCGATATATAGCACGGTTGTTCTGTGTAAATACCAACATTTTCTTTGTAAATTATGATTGTCATAAAAGTTGTCAACTAAATTGGTTGTTCAAATAACACTCCTCATTACAAAATGCATAAAAAATTAAGATAAAAACATATTGATAAAGCCATAAAAATAACAAAAATAATTGTGTTTGACTCAAGGTGTCTTTTTACAATATACAAAATATGTATTTATAAGAAAAATTATTCTTATTGATCAAAACGACGTGACATACAGTGTCCAGTCTCACTGACTAATTTTGCAAGTACTTAACTAATTAGGGGGTTCATGGCACCCCACGTTCAAATATCAACTTCCTTCTTTGCAACATGATCTGTTAACAATGTCATTGATGTGCAACCTTCACACGAACATGCTTCCTTTATCATCGCTTACAGTTAGTGGCTCTATAAACATGGAGCATGATTTTAAACATCATCATCCAGTTCTACTAAGTTTTGACTCAGTTTGAGATCCTCGAGAAACATGGACTTTAGGTCAGTAGACTTGAGAAGACAAAAAATCAGCTTTCCCAACTCGGCTATCATAGCCTTTGTTTAACCTTCTATCGGCTGAGAGATTCCTTATTTAAACCTTAATCGCCTACACAACGTGAGCTAATAGCATACTTATTTTTAGAGAGGTGCTATACATAACAAAAAAAAAATTTCTCTAAATTTCACGAAGCTTATAAACAATGTAAATAGATAGCAGGAATGCTTTAAGTTCCGTATTTGCCGGAAAACACCCAAGTAGTGGTGTGAAACAACCAATCACAATTATTCGTTGTATATTCAGGGACATTTCTATCGCTACGAATAGCATTTTTGTTATTTTTAAGATCGTGTTGATTTAACCCAATTAAAGAGTGTGTGTTAAAGAGAGAATTAAAAAAAAGATATCGCTAGCACTACTCGTATAAAATGGGATGTTATTAGAAAATAGGATCAACCCCTTAATTAATAGTTCCTTTTGAAATGTATACCAAGTTTTTAAAATAAAAAATAAAAGTCGGGTGGTCTCAAAGGAACTCTATCTTTGACTAACAAATAAATTAATGCACCGATTCTCTCTTTAGAAAACCTATGGCCTATCATGACATTTTATATTGCACAATCCCATCATTAGAGTAAATTCTTCAACTTTCTCATGAAAAGTTAAAACAAATATGCTGGTTTTGGAAAATATCAACATTTCATCTTAGTTACTAACGTGAAAATTGTCAGATATCAAAATTTCATCTTATGGTGTGTTGGATCTGCGTTTGGAGATTCTGTTTTAATCTTACAAATTGGACCTCTAATTAAAAGAAGCACAAAAAACTCAAAAGATCGATTTTTATTTAAATTGTAAATAATATTAAAAAAACTTTTAAATAACATCAATAATAAAAATAGGTATGTCTTTCCAATTATGGGTGTGTTTGTTTTCATCTTTAAAAAAAAATAGATTTTGAGTTGAAAGAATCTAGAGATTTTTTGTTTAGAGTTTTTTAAAAAAATCTAAAGTTATTTCCGTTTGTTTACTATCATAAAAATCATTTTTTAAGATTTGAAGCTCTTACACTTGAGTTTCTTATGTTTAGAAAAAAAAATAGATTTTGGAAAAGTTACTTGAAATAGCTTTTCATTTTGAGGCTAAAATTGATTTTTTTTTTAACAAAATGGATTTTTTTTAAAATCTAAAACAAACATTACAAAAATAAAAAAAATGATTTTTTTAGATGAAAAAATAGATTTTTTTTTTCAAAAAAATCCAAAACAAATGGATCCTATATGTCTTTGAAGAAATATTGGGTCAATATTCAATTCAATAGAAATTTCATGATTTCTGCTCTCCCCCCAGCACATTTCGCTCTCACCCAGCCAAACTGATCAAAATACCACTGCGCTAGTTAACTAACGCAAGTGTAAATCAAACGTGACTTAATTTTACACATGCGTGACTTAAGTCATGCCGCATGAGTTAACTCATGCAGGTGTTACACCACACGTGAGTTAACTCACGCTAGTTTATTATTCCAAAGTAGCAAGATTATTCCATGAAACACTCTCAAAACTCTCTTCAATAATTATCAATGTCTAAATTTCATGAAGGACCAGAAAAAGCTGATGTCACCCAACAAGCATGCTGAATCATTGATTACATAGAAAGCATACCCCATACTGATTTTGTAGTATAACTGGAATTTATGCTTTATATTGTGTTTAATTACATTCAAAAAACGACAATGATCAACCATACCTAACAGAAAATGTAGGATTCATCTTACAGTTAAAAAATATATATAAAAACTTTAGGAGAACTAATAACCAATCCCATTTGTACAAACCAAAACGAAAATATCCATCTCCATCCTCCACAATGATATCAGTGAAAGAGAAATTCCATATCATGTTGGTGTTTATAGCTAAAATTTAAATGGCACGTGATTTATTGAGAAACAATAATATATACAACACATACTTGAATTTCAATATATGTGAATAATAAAATCATGTGCACAATAAGACCTGAGACATGAATGTGAAGATAAATAAGCCATGCAATACTCGTTTTGGAATTTAAGTCACACATGTGTAAAAACTAAGTCACGTTTTTTTTACACTTGCGTTATTAAGAACAGTTTGGCTGGGCGCGAGCGAAAAGTGCAGGGGGAATAGCAGAAATCAAATTTCATTAGTATCATTCAAAACATTATTAAGAACAGTTTCTCCCTATCCTTACTTCTAGTAGACCTGCGGAAACAAACATCATAAGAGTACTAATGATCCTTGCTCTACTTGTTGCTTACCATCTGACACCTTTCACACATTGTTTAGTAATCACCACCTGAAAATCCTCCACCAGTTTCACATGTTTGTAGATGGATTTACATGGATATATTTTCTAAAAAGAAAATATGAGGCCCTTAACATTTTTTAATAGTTCAAAATCCTTGTAGAAAACCAATTTCCTTTCAAAATTAAGGCAGTGTGGCATAACACACAAATTCATTTGTCCTCACACCCATCACCAAAATGGTGTGTTTGATGGAAGACACATGAAAGTTGACGAACTTGGCCAACACTTCTTGAACAAGCAGCACTGCCACTTCAATACTAGGACTATGTCTTCCTTACAGTTTGAAGTTGCCTCGACTATTATGTGTAGCCTTGGATACATCCACTACTGATAGTTCTTTGGTGGTATCAAAGATTTCTTTTTATCGTTTTAAGAGAGACTTGCAAATATTTCAACCGTTAAGTTGTTTTTATTATTCTAAGTTAGGGTTTTCGACAATTTGTTGTAACATAAACAAATTGCAGTAAATATATGGAAACTTCATAGATAAAAAAGTTGTGCTGAGATTAGACTCAATTAACTACACTTCTATAATGTATTCTCTTTATCAATTATATGCTCGTAGTGTTTTAATTATACATTCACATGTTGTTCATCATAGGCTTTTGTGTCCGACAAACGACAAAACAACTATTGTATCTACTAACTTTCGATTAGGGTTGGAAATGAAGTGAGTCAAATCAAACAAAGTTTGGAACTTGACAATTAACTTGTTGATCTTGGTTCATAAAATTGTAATAAAATTGAGTTATATATAGTTCAACTCATTTGTTAACTAGTTGGCTCTATATATGTATTGGAGTTTGTAAGTGGAACGTTATTTTGAGGAATTCTCAACTCTAGTTCGCTCTATTCAAACTTGAGCTAAAAAAAGATTTGCATCGAACTCGAGTTGAGTTTCGTTCTGAACCAATTCAACACGAGTTGAGCTCAGACAAGTTCAAAACGACTCATTACCAGTCCTACTTTTCATGTCTCGCTAAATTAATTGTTACAATAGTTGTTAAGTTCCAATGATGTTTAGTGAGTGCAAATCTATCTCTATGTCTAGCAACTAAATCTACTGATGAAATTATTTCAAATCCCTTAGATAAAAAGTCTTTGTCAAACACTTTATAAATTAAAAGTTCAGTTTCAGAGTTTAACGTCAGAAAAATATTAACAGAAATAGTTCATCGATACAATGAAATAAATATTACATACAACATAACTAGTCAGATCAAGAGTGTACATCAAAATCATACTTACAATAATAAAAACAACTTTTGATACAAAGAGATGAGGAGAAGATGAAACTGCATCAACGCCTTCATAATCTAAGTCTTGAATGCTTCCACCAATTTGATACTTATCGACTACTTTGTGCTCACTCTCCACTAACTGAATTAGGTGTCTCATATTCAACTCACATACTTTGGGTTCACTCTATACACTTACCACCAACTACTTTGGGTTCGCCCTCTAGAACCAAAACTTATTTGGGGCACATTTAGCACTGGTTTCTATGCAGGACCACCCCCCAAAAATTTATATAAAAGAAAGCGGAAATTTTACTTTGAAAAATATAGAAATGAAGACTTTGAATCTAGTATGAATATTGCCAAAAACCTTGAATTTGATATGAGTATAGAGTCGACACTTCCAACAAAACGTCATAAGTTTAGAAAAAAGACAATATGATGAGAATGATAATGATGAACAAATACAATATTCCGAGAAATCTCTTAGTCAATCTTTTTTTGGTGGTTGTTGATATGCCAATAACTTCATCGAAAAATAGATTTGAGCAGTTAGAAGTATTTGAAAGTATTGTTGGATTTTATTTGATGCAAGAACCTTGAAATCATTGGATGATGATGAATTAAAAAAATTGTATAAATTTTAAGGCTGCGTTTTCTTAGAAGGATTTGTTGGATGTTGATGCAAATAATATTTTGCTGCATTGAAAGTATTGCAAATATCTTTGTCAAATGTGTTGATGTCAGCAACTGAAATTCTTAAGTTTGTCAAATATTTCAATTGCTAATTGAATTCTCTTAATTATGTCGATAATTGTTGCATGTGTGGTAAAAAGTTTTTCAAAGTTAAAATTGAAAAACGTTGCATCTAGAAACATATGATAAAACATATTGATACATACATAATTTTTAGTGACTTTACATCTAGAAATGCTCATACGGTCTAAATTGTAGGTTCACTATAAGTCATCAAAATGTCAGAGACGGTGAGAAAAGCAAGAGAGTCGAAAATCCGGGTTAGTTATACTATGCACAGGTAAAATAGTGTTCCACTATGTATTAGTTCTTTTTTTTCCCGATCATTGAATTAGTAAGTCTAACTATACCTCATTTGATTTAATAGAGACTTACTAATTCAATGGTGAAAATAAATTTATTCATGATACAACACGTACTTTATTTGTGCCCCACCGAGAAATTTTTGATTGTGGGAAAAGAATACAACAAGATAATTTGTGCAACATAGCAATGTTTTTTTTCTTCATAATTTAATGGTTGTATTATCTTAGGGTTTGGCGACCACTTATGGGTTCAATTCTTTATGAAGAGAGTTACCATTTCAACTAAGTAATATTACCAGAGTAATTTTGTCTTCCTTTGTGTTTTTAAGAAATGATCCAAAAAAGTGTTCTTGATTTTTTCTGCAATGCTTCTTAAATTTACAAGTTGTCCACCAAATTCTAGTATTTCTTAATTGTGCAAAATACATCAATCAAGTTATTTTACATACTCGTGATTTGTTATATTATATTTGTAATATCTACTTTTTAACTACTCATTAGTCGTTGTTTACTTTAGAAGAGTCAGATCACATCCAATATTATACCAAATCTTGATTCTTAATAATACATTCAAATTTTGACTTGTATCATAAAATATAAATAGTATTACACGACTCAAGTGAATACATTGGAATTTTTGTAAACTAAGACCACCTCTAAGGTGGATGAGATAGGTCAAATATTAGTACAACAAATAATGAACGCATATACATTAGGTTAATGTAAAGCATTGCTAGAGGACAAAATTGTTTTTTTGTTTTGTTTATATAGCTGTTGGATAACAATTTGTCATCAAACAAGAACAAACTTTGCTCAAATTATAAATCCAAAGAACTAGAAGGAATCATTCTACTTGTTTCTCAGCTATGAATAATTTACACCATGAAGCATAATTAAATCTTGAAACAAACAATTTCACTGTTTTTATATATGAGTCATACTGCCTTTGCTCATGTATAACTCTTCGTACTGCCCACCAATTACACAGTGGGAAAAACCTCAATCAACATCAATTAGCTATCTTGAAAAGTGTGAGGGTACTCAAATTTCGCTTTAGCCGGAAATGCAGTGAAGTTTCCAGGTTCCTTATTGACTGATTAATTTTATAACAGATGTGTTAATCTCATCAACCCTATCGCTTCTTCCACAAAACCGCATCAAAAAATTATATCGAAAAATTGAGCACCCGTAGCACAGGCATCTTCTTGTTGCTTCTTAAAAGCTCTCCAATAATTTTCTATGAATTTACATTGCACTCACTCAAGAGCTGATCCTCTTTGTTCAGATACTTCTTCCAATAGCTCTTGTAATTTGGAATTCCCAGATCAAGCCAAGGTTTCATTTTCCCATTGTAGTGTAGTACTGGAGCTGATTTAATGGAGTTGGAATCAATTTTGTAATCATGACCCAATCCAGACCGCACCCACGACTCATTGAGTGGATATATTTTATTCTCAAATGCGAGCAAGCTTGCAGGCCATGCTGCAGCAGTAGTGGATCCTTTTTGTACGCTCAACTACATATGGACATAAATAACACCATAACAGGTAAATAACACAGAATAACCAACAAACTACATCATGCAATCATTAAAGACAACATAATTCTTTAGGTAATTTCATATTTGCTATGTTAATAAAGTAGAATATGACCCAGCTGAATGTCAAGACTACTTCTGACCCTTCACAAAAAAATCCCTAAGTAAAGGCAAAACAACATAAAGAAACCGACAGAAAATTCCTATGCTCAAATAAACTATCTCTGTTGCTACTATTTCTAACTAGTGTAAAATCAGGCTGGCCTTGTGCATTTGGACCAGAATTTAATTCAGATCAATAAATTGTTAGTCAAGCTCTCAATCCTATCTGGGCTGTGTTCCTATTTTTATTCTTAAAACTAGAGTTTAGTATAATTTCCAAATAATTTATTCAACTAATTTGTATTTAAAGATGTTAAGGTAAAAGACATAGATGCTTGTTTTAAAATGACATTTCGTTTCATTTCATTTCACTTCAAAACAAGAGACTATGACTCCATTGGATTTGCAAATTAATTTCAAATTCTCATCTTTAATTTAAAAAATACCACCTTTTATATCTTCAAAGTGATGCAAGAAACAGTGAAAACAACATAAAAAATGTTTTCACAGTTTTCTATACATACATGACATGAAAACAGAAAACAAAATGAAAACAAGTTTGTCCTTTTTAATTACGAATGAAAACATAAATAGTTTTAAAACAAGCAGTCCCTTGATAATTCAAGTAAATTTAACTATTCTCTGAAGACCAGGCTATGTGGGGCCAGCCATCCCAAATTGGGCCGGGGCAATTTTTTAAGAGGATTCCTCTTTAGGCACCTAGCAATTGCCCACAGGCACCCAGTCACCTACTGAATGGCAATTAAATACCGTTCGCTGCAAAACGGTAGTTAATTGTCAGTTGGCACCTTTTCAATTCGGCACCTTTGCAATTGCTACATGCCTAAAGAGAAACTTTCAGTTTTTAATTCTGTTAGCCTAGTACATTCATTTTGTTGGGTTTTTCAGACCAATACATTGAGCTCTGCCCAATTTGACTCCTCTACTACTACCACCACTATATTTAACAATATTACTTCCAGTACTGCTATATCCAATAATAGTATTTTCCAAAATTATTATAACGCAGATCTAGGGATTTTAACCACTAACCTCTTTTATCAACCTTTTATAAGTTTGAGTAAGACCAAACTCTCTCCACCTCACTAGGTCAATTATGTTCAATCCCGACATCCAAGCACAGGAATTATGACTGAAACCTTTCTCACCTAAATAACCTTTCAATTGACCTAGCCTTACTGAGCAGAATTGCACAGCACCATTGACTTTTTCTCCCATGTCTAGGTTCCAAAGGGATGACAAGTCTCGCTGAATAACAACATCATCGTCCAGAACAACAACTTTCTTCAATTTGCTGAATATATCAGGAAGTAAATAGTGTGAATGAGAAAAAATTGAAATGTATTCCGTTCTAAACTGGCCCATGGATGGATTATCATAACTGCGAAATGAAACACGAAACTCTTCTGGCAAGGACAGTTGTAATGAATTTTCTTTAAGGCTATCCAACTCAAGATGCTCAACATTTAACACTTGAACAGCAGCTTCCCCATAATTGTTCCTCTTGAACCAAAGCTTCATTGCATAATAATTTTGACTATCAGACATTACATGAAAAACCTGATTCCGACTTACCTGAAATATTGAGCAGCAACAAGTGAAATTATTAAAATAGTCGCTAAAATTCAACCTCTATCAATTCACTGGTGCATGATTAGAAGCAAAGCATACTTTTGCATGAGTTACAGTTGAGTTAATAACCACTGATGCTGCAAGCACATTATTAGAGAAAATAACATAATGGTGCAATGAAGAGTCTTCAAATTTTTCTGAATCGGCCTCTTCTTCATATTGTGATGATTTGAAATATTCAACAGTTAGTTTCAGTGCCAGGCAGTGAAAACTCTTTGGCATTGTCAGAACATTAAGTTTATATAGGAATGCACTCTGTTTCCTGTGGAAATCAGCTTCATCCTCAGTCAGATCATATAATTGTCTAAATTTCTTATCAACATTGTCGCAAACCACGGGGACTGATTTAGCTCTGGCTATTGCAACATCCATCTTCTCTGATTTGGTCTCAACCCTATAAGATGATTTTGAATACCTTGTAAATTCTTTTGAAAACTTAAGCAACTCAAATGAGAAAAGTGCTTTTGCACGAGGGGACATGTTAAGAGATGTAATAAAAACATTCATAGGCTAACATCTAATAAATCCTAAGCTTTTGATAGTTGGTTCATGAATCATGACATGCCTGAAAGTCAAGGTTCACAGAACAATGGCATTGGGTTTGAGGTTAATCAACAGAAAGGACATTGTATACCCCGAGATAGAACAAATTTGAGATGAGAAAGAAAGATAACGCCATGCTTTGCAGTATAACCTGTTAGTCCAAAAAATTGTCTAGGGAACCATAAATGGTGCTAAAAATAATATACCCAATACAAATATATAGAAGCTAATAAAATAATACAGGTCACTTTAGTTGTTTTAGGAAATAAACTAATTAAACTACATTAAGGACTCTACTGTCTGAAAGCATAACAAACATTTGAATCCAAGAAAATTAACAAGCCAAATCTGCAAGCTAATAAGAAAACTGATAATCAACATTTTTTACAAGACTAATTGATTGAAGATGAACTTAAATTCACAAAAAATTATCAGATACCAATAACTTCTCAAGTAGAAAGCAACTGAAACATCTAAGCTGGGGGGAAAAGAAAAATCAAATTATAACAGCTTACAGTGGTGGAAGATCAGCATCTGTAGAAGATTCACTAAGCACATGCTCCAGCTCTTGTATACTCTGTTTTAGTTGGCGAGACAGTTTGTCTTGTGCTGGGAGTTTTGCAATGCTAGGATAATAAGCTCTAGCCACAAATAGTTGGTCTTTCAATTTCTTAACCATGGCGTCTTTCATAACTTCTCTATGTTCTTGTTGCCACAGACAGTAACTACCATATGTGAGCTCGCACGACTTTCCAGTTTCATCAGCAGAACTTATCTTAGGGTGGGTGACTTGTTCAGTGCGACCATGTTTAGCATTCTGAACTTTAGGAGTCTGAGTCTGTTGCAGAACTTAAATTAGTTCAAATAGTTACATGAACAATAATATATAAAATAACTTTTAAAGTCTGCTGGAAAGTACAAAGCTATATAACTTGTATTACAACACTGAGAGACTGTGAGTTTGATTTGGTTGTTTATACACCTCTGATTTCCTGCGAGCCGATTAACTATTCGAGTGGAGCGTTAGAGTTTCCTTTTTAAGTCAGTACTTAGTCTGCTGTGAATCTTATAGGAGATTATACTAGTTATACAAGATTCTGCCTACTAAATTTTTATCCCAACAAAAAAAATAAAAAATCTGCCCTCTAAGATTAATAGTATATATGAGTCTCTCAGTCTCAGTAAATGGCTTAAATTGAACTATTCTGAGCAGTTATGTGTTCAATAAATGACAATAATATATTCGTACATTAGAAGTTGGAGGTGATTGCAGGGCAGCATTAGGTGGCGGTGGTGGCGGCGCCTTGACACCTGAAAATAATTAAAATTTAAAACAGAAAAAAAGGAAATGATTTTCAAGAAGGTATTAGGGCAGATGATATTGAATCGGTAGAAGCACACCTCTATGTTTTTCTTCATTAGTATTGATGATGCCATTCTTGTCTCCTTGAGAATAATTCTTCAGAACATCCTGACATGCAAAATTATTATTGATAAATGATAATCAATAGGTAGCCACAACACAACACATAGAACATGCATTTACACCCCAATCCCACATGTCAATCTGGAACAAGGAATTTGTAAGATTTAAAACCTGGTGCACACAAGTGTGCCAATTTTTGCAATATAAAGAGGCCACTTTGACGAGGAACAATTTATTTAGGATTTTCGTCAATAATGGATATGTCTTACTTTGAATTAATTTCTAAGGGTTAGGAACAAAGGCTTTACCAAAAACAAAGAGACAGATATTTTGCACCATTGGCAATGTGCAGTTTATGCAGTCCTTGGGAGTGTTTGGTTAGTTAAGATAGGATTACCTAGATACCTCTCAAGTCTCAACTAGGGGATGGGAATGGGTACATGGCATTCTTCTAATGTTTGTCTAAAAATAGCTTCCATTTCAAACAAACTTTGAGAATCGACATTTGGGAAGGTTTTGATATATTGTTTATTTATATTATATTCCACTGTTCTCTTATGTTTCTTTCTTTTTCTATTCTGGAGGAATCTGTGTGTCCGGTTACCTTTGTTTTGCCCAAATTTTTCTAACATATTTTTGTTGTAATAACAACCAAAAAACTATGCAATTTACAAGGCTGAGGTCTTAAGGTTGACATGAAACCCAAAAACCTTACAATGATGACAATTACAGAATCATGATCAACATCAAGTTTTCCCTTCGATTACGTTAGGCAAGAATTAAAAGACAAGATAATCGATTATCCGTTATTTATATAAATATTTTCTCATACAAACTTCTAAATAAAGAAGTATAAAATTAACCACCAGAGTATTATGCAGAGAACCTTGGGAAGAGTTGGTTTAAACTTAGTCATCAGTTCCTTCACATGTTTTGATTTATCTCCCTGCGGAAGAAATTTACAAAAAATAAGACATTATTTAATGCTTTGGGAGGGGCAAGATTTCCGTTTTTGAATGTTTGGTTCAAACACCAACCATTTGTTTTGTTTGAACTTTATACTGATAACCTAGTAAAAGGATTAATTGTTTACCCATTTTCTATGCTTTGAGAATACCCATCAATGTTTTTGCATGCTAATTGAAAATTAGAAAAGTATTCACATGTTTGACGATTTAAAAATTGACATTTTACGTGACTCTTGACTACAACTAAAACAGTGAGGCTACCGTGACACAGTATCCTGCAGAAGATTGTTAGAAGAAAAGGAAGGCTTATTTAAAATAGCTTTGGGACTAAACCACCGTACCTCAGACTCATCCTCTTTATGGCGAACATCATGTCTATTGTATGGAATAACATTTTGACTCTGATTTGGAAAATGACACAAGAAAAAGTGAGGGAAAAAAAATGACAAACTCAACATGATAATTCTACATTAAGCTAGAAAATTTGTCACAAGTTCACATATACATTTGAATTGAATGCTTACCGGAGGAGTATTTCTATGTTCATATATATATCCTGCATAAACATAACAACAAATGGCAACAAAGTGTAAGAAAAAAACAATTTACAAAAAATACATAAATAAAGTGCAATGCTATTTAGCGTGAACACTATCATCACAACACCAAACAATAAAAACCAATCATAACAGTATTTGGCAGAATACAGGGAAGTTGCTGAATGAAAACGTAACTAGAAACAATGCCTAAATTCATGCAAGTTTCGTGCAAAATTCCATCGTTACAAATAGTGCTTTTCCTAAATAAATAAAGTTAGCAGAGTATATTTTGTGACTGAAAGAAATTCAACTCAGAGATGGCATTTCATTACTACTACTACTTATAAATACGCGTGTAAATACCATAACCAAGCAATTGTGCTCAAGTGGTTTATGAGCTCCACCAAAGAACATTTGTTCAGGAGAACTTGAGTTCGATTCATTGGTGAAACAATTCTTGGTCAGACTTACTTACCTCTTGGCCGAATTGGATTACTAGGGCCCCTTTCCCCGGAAACCCAAAGGTTAACACAAAAAAAAAAACATAAATACATACAAAGCAAGAGAGACAAAAGTTTTGTAGCATGAACACTTCGGATCACAGGCGTGTCTGATGTCTAACATGTGTCTATGTCGGAAACCAGAACATGTGATTACATTCAATTGTGTCTTTCCTTAAATCACTATTGTTGACGACGTTTTAATGTCATGTCCGGTGTCCGTATACGTGTCAATGCTTCTACAAAAGTATTGAATTCTACTATTCTACATTTCTACTATATATACTACAAACTCGCAATTATAAATAAATTTATTTACATATATAAATAAACAAATAAAACAGAAAAAAGACATTTATCACATAATTAATCCATAATTGATCAAACGTACAAATGTGCATTGAACTATCCTGAATTAAATTAAAAAGAGAAACGATTCGTAATTCACATTGATAACACAGATCTTCTAGAAGCATCAAAATTAAACGAATCAAACTCAAACTACAATCAGCTTAAAACAAAAACAAAAATCAATTAACATTGGATCTAAACGCTATAATGAAAATCGATGTGGATCTGAATTGTTTCGAAAATGTGATGAAAATGAAAAATTGGAATGATATAGATCTCAGTGAAAAAGAGCGAGATCAAGTACCAGAAGTGTGAAAACTGTTATGGAGACCGAGAAGGAAGACGAGAGGAACGAGCATGGAGAGAATGACGAGACCGAGAACCGGAATAACGTGACCTCTACACCGTCGTTTCGCCGGGACGCCGTACGATGATTGAACCGCGCCCAAACCACCGCTCTTCATCATCGCTTTCTTCAATCTCTTGCTTTCTCTTTCTCTTTTTTATCACTCGCTTTTTCTAGTTGTTTGTGTTTTGTGCTTTTTCTGTTTTTTGTTTTTATTATTTTTTTTGTTTTGTTTGATTGGAGATGATAATAATAATTAATAACTGGTTTTTGAAAATAATAAAATAATGTATAAATCAATCAACCGCTGAGTGAGGAAGTTAGTTTGGGTTGATCTGCCAACAAATGAAATAATATTGGATCTGGTCTGGTGGTACAAATGCATTATTTTTTAAACTAGGAAACTTAACTGTAAAAACCAACCATAAGATTAAATTCAAATTAATATTATTTATTATTCTATTATAAAATTGTTAGTAGGAAACTTACCTGTAAAAATTCTAAAATAGAGATACACATCTATTATTACAGAAAAAATATGGATACGCATTTTCTCTTAATGTTTAAATTTATAAATATGATTTTTTTTAATACTTTTTTTTGAAAGGATGATTTATTTTTCTTTGTTGAGTTCGAACTAATTTATTTAGAGATTATTTTGTATGTTTCGTCATGTTATTTATTTATTTTTAAAAAAAACACAACTATATTCATTTATTTAAATTGATAGAATACATCATAATTAACATTGATTGAAACGTAAAGGGTTGTATTGATGTATATATTCATTCGAAACAAATTATGCTTTAATTTTAATGTATCCAATACTAAATTAACGCACATGCTAAATATTCTAGACAGTTTCGTATGAGTGTTACATTTGGGAATTTGTGAACAAACTCACAACATCCAAGTTAATATGACAACAAAATGCCTACAAACAACATGATAAAATCTAAATCACCATAATACCCCTGCTTCTAGATCTGTAACGTTAACGTCTAAATTTTTGATCAAATCTGTGATTGATTGAAGCTGATCTTTCAATATGTACCAAATGAACACCACAACAAGACGCGAAATCAAACCACGCCGCACAAGACGAAGAACAACACAACGTTGCACTCAGACGACGAAATCACGACAAAACACAAAATCAAACACTTGATATATGTGATAATCACTTATTTAAATTTAAAGGAAGAGGGAAAAATATGCAGATGGGTGATTCTAGGTCAAAAATGACCTAAAACCATCCCTAGTGAAAGAAAAAGAAAACTTACGTTAATTTTTTTTATTGTGTTAAATAATCACAATTCATTCTTTGTATGTCTTTTAAGATAATTATGATTGAATTAAATATTTTAAGTGATTTGACTCTTAAAAAAATTAATTTGATGATTATGATTGACTCAGTGTAACTTTTTTTCAAATGTTACCGATCTATATCCGTTAAATACATTCAAATAAGAAGCTTCACTTATACACTGTCAACCTTGTGGTATGATTGAAAAACGAAATATGGACGACAATGCCGGCAAAAATACCACTAGATAAACGTGAATCATGTGTCTTTCATTCATTAAATATGGATGACAATGCCGGCAAAAAAAAAAAAACTAGATCAACGTGAATCATATGTCTTTCATCATCCGTGGAATTGGATCTTCTCCTACCTTTTTTGTTCAGCCATCCCTCCTTTTCCTAATCCAATGGTTGGTTCACTAACAAAGGAAGAACAAAACAAAGGAGAGAGAAAAAAAACATGTGGGCCAAATGGTTAAGATTAATGCAGCACTAACAACATGAGAGAAATGACATGAGAAGATCTAAATCCTTCATTCTTTGATTTCTTTTCGTGACATGATGGTGGGTTAACAACAAGATCTATTTGTTGACAATCTTGCCAAGTCCTTGGAAATATGTGCTTGTTGTCAAACGTCTTGATAAGAGTATAATTTTGTCCGCGTTAGCTTAGTTAAGTTGGCATGGACAATACGTAATATATGTAAGGTTTGAGGTTCAAACCCCAGCCACAAAAAAAAAACGTCTTGAAAAGAGGCTTGACTTCCGCACCATGAAAGATTATTGGTTATTTGATTTGCAGCTATTTTAATCCTTGTCATTCTTTTTAATTATTTGGGTTTTGTTCAGTAATGTACTCTGTTGGGCTATTAGAATATGAAGTTAGTTATAAGGAACTTAGCTCTATCTTTGTTTAGTTTGTTGATCTTCTTCTATGCTCTATATAAATTAGTAAATTGTAATCATTTTCATTATCTTTTGTTAATTAATCAATATAAAATCTGATAAATTATTCACTCTATCAGCATATTTGATCTACGAGATGAATCTTCATCTCTTTGATTACTATGATTTCTAATTTGAATTTTGAAACATCAAGGTGAATAGAATCTATAAATATATAGAGAAATGATATTTGTACAACCATTTTTGTACAACTTTTGTACAATTTTCTCTCTCTTCTTTTTTCTCTCTCTATTGGTTTTGACCAATGAAAAGAAAGAACAACAAGTTGTCCCAAAAGTTGTACTAAAAGAGTTGTTCAAATATCACTACTCAAATATATATAGCTTTAACTATGGAAAAGTCAACTCCAGTAAAATCTAATGAAAAAATCTTGACAACAATATATTAGATCTGAAATACGCTTTTGTTTATTTGTGGATAAACAAGAAAACTCAATAGACAAAATGTTAACATAAAACGTCACAAAAGAGTGTTAAATTAGTTTGAAGAAGCAAAACTTATGTTTGAATAACACATAATAGTTGGAATTTATTAACGATTTCCAACACATACACATGTTTTCATACAAAGTTATTATATAAAGGTCTTAAAGAGTGTCCGTCCTGGGGGCACTCGTTAACATTTCGATATGTTTTTACTATAATTCCAAATTTTGTTATTCTTATGAAACCCTTCATTTGTTCCATGTTTTTTTTAATTAGAATTTTATTGAATTGAAATTGAAGTCCAATCTTAGCATTAGGGCTGGACATCGGTCGGATAGGGTCGAAATTCGGATGAAAAGTGCAAATCCGATGGAATCCACGGGTGGTAAAAGACAGTCCATCTTCGACCGTTTGTGTGTCCGGTTAAGTCGGATTTCGGTTTAAACGGGTGTCGGTTTGGATGGGTGGTTTCTAACGGGTTTGCATCATTTAAAACTTAGATCTTGCAAGTTCAGAAAAAAAAATACTTCAGAAAATCCAGAGAAACATCACAACAACTTTCAATACATGAAAAAATAGAACAAACACAGTCCATTTTTTCTGTTGAAGTGTGCATTAGGAAAGAGGAGAAGCACTTGAAAAAAAAGATCTGAGGTTGAGAGTGATGAAGGAACAATCAATAACAAGATTGAGAATGTTATATTGACATTTAGTGGTGGTTTAGAAGTGAATGTTGAGAGCCAAGAGGATGGGGAGAAGCATGATAGTCAATGAGAATGAGATGACGGTGAAGTGAGAGAGAAAGAGATGATTTTTCTCTAGTTATTATTCTATGAAGAAATGAAGAGATGAAGGATAATAACTCAATGTTGGAGACTTGGAGTATTAAAAATGTTTGAGTATTAACTATTAAATGTTATGTCCACTTGTTTAGTCATTATTCAATGCTGGCTGACATCTTTTTTATTTGATTGGACTTTAAAACAGCTGTGCGTACATCTTAAGCCATGCGTGTTACATATTTACGATGCTATATACGGTCGGGTTCGGCTCCCGTTGGGTTTAAATAACCCACCCGCATCCGACCGTACCAACCCTTACTTAACCGGGTTTGATCACCCGAATAAACCGGTTTACCTGTTCAGACCGACCCGCATGCAATCGGGCTTATCGGACCGGGCAGTTTGGGTCGGGCGGAGGGTTTTTGTCCAGCCCTACTTAGCATCACAGTTGAAAAACTCTACCTGCATGAAGGGTTGCAAAGGATCCACCAAATCACATCCTCAAAAGTTGGACTATGAAAAAATTACACCTTCCAACATCCCAATACAATGTCCCTGTGACGGCACTATGCTGCTATTATTGGACCCTTCATTTGTTCTATGCTTCCTAGCTCTGTCTTTGATTCTATGTTGGTGTATTTCCTTGTGAACACAACTATAATTTTGTTTGGGGTTAGTAGCACTAAATATGAATGGATTCTCTCATATAACGTGAGAATTCATTGAAATCTCAATCATCTATTAGAAGTTAAAGAGAAAAATAGTTTAGCAAAAAGTAGATTTTAATGATTGAGATTGAAACACGAGGAATTTTTTTTTGAGAGAATCCTCTCCTCCGATAAATGCTCCTCCTCTATCCCATGCAATCTTTTTAATGTTGTCGTATCGTACGTTAATCTTATATGACCAATATAAAAGAAATTCCAAAAAATATGAATCGTGATATATAATTTAATACGGCTTGCCATAATTTCATTTTTTTTAAAGATATCTAACATTCACGCATTTCCGCTAAAAAAACATTTACACATTTGCATTTATAATTACAAAATCCTAAAATAAAATAAAAAGTAAAAAAGTAAAAGAAAAAAGAGAATACACTTACTTTGCTATTTTTTGGTGCAAGTCAAAAATAATTTGGGTAGCTTTTTGGTTTTGCAATTTTTTACCACATAATGTACTCGGTATTATTTCCCACACCATATTACGCCTATCTGCTAACATTTTATTGTTTTTTTTTGAAGGAACTAACATTTTATTGCTGTCCCTCTCAAAAAAAAAAACAGTTTATTGTTGTTATTTTAATTTTGGTGCGAAGCCATATAAAATAAATAATATTTATGTTAAATAGCAATAGGATTGATAAGATCTTAAAATATCAATAGTTTGATAATTTAACTTATAATGTGTTTTTTATTTTCTCTCTCTTGTAAGCCGTCACTAAAATCCTAGTTTCTTCTTTTTCATCCATCAAAGAAGGATGATTTAAGGTCAATTTTTGACCCAAAATAACCGCTCTAACTCGTTTTTGTCTTTCCCTTTTATTGAAATAAGTGATTTTCACATCTATTTCGTTTTTTATTTTGTGATTTTGTCGTCTTTGTGCGACGTTGGTTTGTTCGTCGTCTTTGTGCGACGTTGTTTGTTTTTCTTGTTTCTCTCAGGTATTTGACCGGTTCAGTGCAGATCTAATCAATGACTTTGACGTCATCAACATTCCAGATCCGCAGACATGGTTATTCCAGAGATTTAAATATAGTCATATGTGTAGGCATTTGTACTTTGTCGTTTTATGCTATTAACATGGATGTTGTGAGCCTGTTCATAGGTTCATCATTTTTGTTTGTAGCGAATTTGCATTATATCGATGTACTCTATCAATTTTAATATCATTTATTTTGTAAAAAAAAAAAAAACGTTAAATAGCAATAGCACAAGTCGAAAGCTCTTTCTATGTGGTCCCTCTTTCAACTGCCATATTTATGCAATACAAACAAACACACCCGTATTGCATTAAGTTTTCTCATATAATGAAAACAAATTTCAGTACAAAAACACAACAGTCCAAGTCCCCTCCCCTCTTTTTAACTTCTTTGCTGTTCAACTTTTGCCTAATACAGCTTTAATTTTCATCAAATTCACATGGTATCCAAAATTAAACCTTTTAATTTCTTTTTTCATATCTACACCACATGATTTCTGTAAAATCAAACAAAAATCCATAATCAGCTTTGTTTCATGCTCACAATGATACAATAGTGGAGGGAATTAGAGCCCATAAATTGAGAACAAAAGATCAAAGAAAGGAAGGGACACAACCATAAAAATTCAGAGGAAACAACAAAAACAAAAGAGTGAGAAAAGGTAGAAAGTAGAAATTAAAGACCTTAAGCCAAATACATTACCACCCCCATTTTTTTTTATCATCGTCAACCACCACAAACCCTCCATAGTTCAACCGTTCATAATTTCAACTCCAAAACAATTCACATAGACAAAACTTACCACAAAAAAAAAATAGATATCTTAACTCCACATACTCTTTATTTTTCCTTTTCTTCTCTGCTAACTTGCTGTAGAGTTTGTAAAACCACATACAGACATTGCGGAGTGTCAACTTTGAATGCATTTTTATTTTTTAGATTATTTTTCAATTGGGATCTGTAAAAGTGTTGAGTAAATAAGTTTATGTTTTTGTTTACCATTTACTTATTGTTCTTACTCCTATTTACGTTTTATATTTATACTGAATTAGTTCGTAAATGTAGAACCGTTTGATTTAATCCTGAGACTTAAAATAAATACAATAGTAATAATATTTACTAATAATTAGCATTAGTTTTACAAATTTATTTTATAGCATCTTTTAAGTCATAGTTTTATTGTGATTAAAAACAAAGGGAATTTGCTAATCTTCCTCCTTACCACTTAATGGTGGACCATAAGCTTGATTGGTTAGGTCGCTTTGCCAGAATAGTTAATAGTCATGATAGCAAAGAAAGGCTAAATGCCCACATGCACCATGTAAGGTATTTATGCTTAATATAGTTGATTCAGTACTGATTTTTTTTTGGGTAAGGGTTTGAACTCCAAACTTTATATATTATGCATTGTCTATACCAAATAAACAAAGTTCATAAGGACCGATTCAATACTTATTTACAATAGTAGTGAGCCCACCTGCGGTCCCCTTTAAAAAGTTGTCATGGTTTGTAGGGTTGGCCAGAAGGAATGGATTTCTTTCTTCTTTTCAAATTTTCCAAGTGGTATGATTGAGTTTGCCTTGATTTTGTCTAGGTACTACATGGTTGGAGATGTTTTTAGTCTAGGCAAAGAGAGGCAAACTTGGGAACCAATTTGGCTTTGTTAGGTTTAGGGGTGTGAGAGATGTTGTTGAACTACTTAGATGGTCATATCAGATTTGGATTTTGGATTTTAAATTGAGATACAATATGCCTAGCTAGGTTTGACAATTGACATATTCTCTCCCAAAGCACAATTCCCCTCTTCAGGTGGTCCTTTTCGACCTCTCAATGGGTTCAACCTATTACTATGGACCCTCATTGAAGGAAATAGAATTGATAACTATATGAAAAAGGGAATTACTTTTCCCACCCTATGTCTTTCCTCGCGCGCCCTATTTTTTTTCCCCAAAATACTCCTCGTCCGGATTATAGAATCCGAACCCATTCCAGAATATTAATTCCGGATTTATTCGTGTATTTTGGCACTTCATCCACCCTGATGGATAATGATGCCAGTTATGAATAGATGGATTCGGATTATATAATCCGAAAATTGTAGATAACTTCCGGATTATATAATCTGAAAAGCGTAAATCATCCTGTTGAAAGTCAACAAAAGGGGGTGGTGAACGATGGTTCTGGATTATATAATCCGGAAAGTGATAATTATATCCGGATTATATAATCCGGACTGCATCAGTACTGAGGCAGAAGCCATCTGTTTTGGCTGAGCCTCTGTTTTAGAGCAGATTTATTCAATTTTGTTGGCCTTTGACCATATGCAAACCAAAAAATCAAGTTATAACATCAAAATTAACAACACAATATAATTTTCAAACATTAATTAAACATAATTATCCTAAATGGTACATAACATAATTATCCAAAAGATTCAAACATTAAAATCAAATAAAATACAATCAACTCCTAATAACTACACCAGTACCACCGCCACCTCTGCCACCACCTCTGGCACCCCTGCCACCCTCAGTAGCTCCCTGACGACGGTAAACTTTCCCATCATGCACCTCTTTCAACGCATCCTCCAAATGCTGCCATTCCTCAGTCCTTTTCGGCACCAAACCACTTGTCATCACATCATAGATGTGGTTTCTGATGCGGCTCATCCTTTCGCTAAGCTGTAAGTGCGCAAGGTCTCCATCCTCCTGAGCAGCTCGCGCATCAAGGACCTCACGCTCTGGTGGCCTCGACACCGGTACCGGCATGTCAAGAAGAACCATGCGTGGATGGGAATGGCGATAAAATCAATCGATGTATCCATCTACTGCCTCCACATAATGAACTGCAATCTCTCCCAACTGCTGAGGTGTCAGCGCATAATCAAGTGCAATCTCCGCCAAATTAACATCAATAGGTGCACTCTAAACGGGATGTCTCGGTATGGTCTGAACCCACCCAAACTGACGAAACACCCTCTCCGACAGATATCTCACCATGCGGTCTCTCAACGCCCTTTTATACTTCGAATGAGTCCGGAAAATGTAATCCAGGCCAGAAGTTAACTGTTCGGAATAGGGTTTCCGGAGGACAATTTAGTAATTTTTGTAGGGCGGGTGAGAATGGCATAGGGTGGAAAAAGTAATACTCTATGAAAAATTGAAAACTCTCTCTTTAATAACCAACCAGTCTCACGATTAAAATGGAAATATAGTAGATAAAGTTTATTTCACTATCATAAATTCTTGTGATTTTTGCTTTTTCAATTTTTTTTCTTTCTAAATACACATATTAAAATATATATTAGTGGACCTATTTAATGACTCTTTTTAGTTTAGTACCATTTGAGTCGTTGAATACTGAATAGATGATTTTATTAAAAAATTATAAATAAATGATGTTTGTATGTGATACCCATTTAAAAACATTTTTACTTTACTACCAATGCGGATGCTCTTAGAACATCGACATTGGTAGTGAACTAAAAATAGTCATTAAATGAGTCCCACATGTACACGTCATTTATTTATAATTTTTAAATAAAAATACATATTAAAGACTCAATAACTCCAATGATACTAAACTAAAAAAAAAAAAAATATCCTTAAATAGGCTCATTAATATATACTTAACATGTGCATTTATAAAATAAATTGAAAAAAGAAAGAGTCACATGAACTTGAATGGTGAGACCGACTTTTATTTACTTTTTTTCTTTCTATTTTAATCGTGAGACTCATTAGTTGCTGAAAAAAATAGAGTCCTTATACATGTGCCCACTTTTTTTTCCCTCAAATGGGAGTCCTTAATAGGTTGAAGTACTTATTAAGTAAATGACTCCCCATTGGAGATGTTCTTAGGAAATAATATTCATGTTCAAGAGGTAGGCAAATAATATTATCAAATTTGATGGGTCTGTTTGGAGGGACAACTTATTCGCAAGTTATAACACAAACTCTTACATCGATAAACACTTATATATAAACTTACATAAACCATTTTTATAATAAAAAAGTAAAGTTAAATTATTTTTCTATATGATATAAGTTGTTTTTATAAACTATATTAGAGAACTTATGAATATAAGTCGAAAAAATCGTGTGAAAATTATCATAAGTGTCATAAGTTCTTTCAAACAGTCTTATAAAACTTATGTTAATATACAAGTTCAAATAAGTCAATCCAAACATATCCTATTTGTTGTTACAACTTTTTCTTCACCAAATTATTTGTTTTTGTTTAATTTAAACATAATTAATTGGTACTCGTAGACATAGTGTATGTAAATTCGGTATATTCATTTTTTTTTTGGTACAAGAGAGGGCCAAAGGCCTTAAATTCGGTATATTCTATTATTAGACAAAAATACACACTTGAAAATTTCGGATGTAGATCATCTCGTTTACTTTTTTCCGTCTCCAAACTCTCTATCTTTCTCTTACACTCATTCTCTCTTTATTAAAAAATGTTGGAACATGTCTTCACACTTTAAATTGTTGCCGCTTCTGTCTAACACTTCAAATCATTTCTGAAGAAAAAAAATTCAAACTTGCAAACACACAAAATAATTCCGTTAGATACAAAATTTGGGTTGAGTCACGGACTAGGTCGCTCTCTTTAAGACGTTTCGCGACTCTGCTTCAATGGCGCAACAATTCTTTCTTGCCTCGTCATCCCTAGGATAAAACAACCCTCCATAATTGAGTATGAAGAAATGGTCTGTATTGCTCGATATCTTTGTTTAAAGAATATCGAACAATATTGTAATGATATTATGGATTACGAGGCAACAATTCTTTACACAAAGAGAACTCAAAGATATCGAGCAATTCTTTACCCATAATAAAACAACCATCCACAAAGATACCGAGCAGTATTGTAATACCGGTTACAAAACAGCCCTCCACAAAGATACAGTTTGAGTTCTCTTTGTGTAAAGAATTGTTGTCTCGTCATCAAACCAACATCCACAATACCATTACAATACTGCTTGACATCTTTTCTCTATAAGAAAACTTGTTTATTTTCTTTTCTAATTCTTGTATTTTTCTATAATTGATCACGTGAAATCTCAACGTTTTGTTATCCTCTCTCACTAACACAACCACTACCACCTTAATAATTTTTTTTTTTTTAGGGAACTACCACCTTAATATATTCACATCCTTTAGCTTTTAAGAAATGATCGACTAGAAAAAGAAAGGTTTTCTGCGTTGAACTTTTCATGGCAATAATGATATATAATTGGTGATGCAATGCAATTGATATCCTTTTAATTTCATAAGCACCATTGAAAAAAAAAGGTTACTAAACAAAAGTATTTTAAAGCCGGTCCTCGTTTTCTCTCTCTAGGTTTTCTCTTAGATTTCTTTATTGAGGGGTGGTTTTGGGTCAATTCTTGACCTGAAATTACCCTTCTTCATCTTTCTCTCTCTATTTCAATCTAAATAAGTGATTTTCACATAGATCTAGGTTTTTTTCTTTGTGATTTCATCATCTAAGTGTGGTGGTTTGTTGTTCGTCGTCTTGTGCGGTGTTGTTTGATTTTCCGTCTTCGTGCGGTGTTCATTTGATTCATATTGAAAGATCGATTATTCAATCAAAGATTTAGGTGTCAACGTTGCAGATCCGGAGGTCATGGATATTCCGGTCACTTTAATTTTATCATATTTTTTGTAGGCATTATGCCGTTATATGCCATTAATTTGGATGCTGTGAGTTTGTTCGCAGATTCATCCTTTATGTTTTTAGCGGTGTTGAATGATGTAATCTCTCGATTTGAATGAATGAATATCATTTTATTTTTGTAAAAAAAATAAATAATATTTTAATGCAATGAAAATTTTGTAACCGAGCTTATGCCTCAAATGGTCACACAAAAATAACAAACAATATAAGTTTACTTATTTTTAATAAAATCACAAAAAAAAAAGAAAAAATACAACCAAGAGAGATATTAAGAGATATAGATAGTTAGGAGAGGGAAAGAGAGAAAAATGAAGGAGATTATTCAATTTGACGAAGTTCACAATAAGTCACCCTAACAATAAGTACACTTCTCAATGTAACATCACATTATTTGTGCTCTTGTTTTTTTTTGAAGGATTGTGCTCTTGTTTTATAAGCGTGTAGATCCGAAACTATGTGTTGGAAGTCCTCCTATTTTTTTTTTTAAAATTGATATTTTAAAAATATTTATTTTTGACAAATTTAATGGCATCTTATTTACTATCATTTGTCTTTATATGTTTGTAGGAAAAATATCTGAAAGCATGAATATTCTGGTGATTTAGATTTTATCATATTATTTATAAGTATTTTGTCGTTGTATGCTATTAACTAGGTGCTGTGAGTTTGTTTGCAAATTTATCCTTTACGTTTTTAACAATATTGATCATGTTATTATATCTGATGTATTCTAACAATTTGAATGAATTAATATCATTTTGTTTTGTAAAAAAAAAAGATACAAACCATTTTATTTTGCGAGATACAAATAAATTAGTATTAAATAGATCGTTAGCATATTATCCTGACTTTTTCCTATTGGAGCATATCGTCCTATAAAAGTCCATGTAGGCCATTTTTTATTTATCGATTTTCTTTTGAAAGGGAAAGTCCCTAGTTGTGGTTGGCGGCTTCAACTTTGGTTGGCCTTATAATCCATTTTATTTCATATATATGTTGAGATCCATTCTTCATCTGTACTAAAAAAATCCATTGAAGTAGATCTGACTTCTAAAGTAAATTAAAAAAACTTTTAAATTATCAGTGTAAGGAATTCATGAATTATGCACTCAATCGGTTCTACTCAACTAATTTTTTCCTATGTCAAAATTAACTATCATATTGTTGAATTCATTTTTGTTGTTGCTTAACAGTAACACAGTCCAAAAATAACTTTATTTTTAATTATCCATATTCTTATATATAGAGGATATATGACTTTGTGGTGATTTTTTTTACTCCAATTTTATCCTTTATTTAAACTATTATATTTATAATTTTATCCTTTAACTTGTTTATTTAACTTATTAATTAAAAAAGTTATATTTCATTAAAATAAGAACAACGCTACTATAATTAAAATTTAAATACCATAAAAATATGAACAACATCACTATAATATAAATGTATGATAATATTAAAAGATTTTATTTTATTCTTATTTGTTAAAAGTATTTGATATAATTAGGTGAGGCATGAAAACTATTGAGCACGTTGATGTTTGTTTTTTCGCTAGTAATAACAATTTTTTGGGAAGAGTCGCTAGTAATAATAATTTAAATAAATGGAGACAAAGGGCAAAAGAAAACAAATTTTGCGGTCAAGCCAACGCAAATAATAATATTCAACATGTGACACTTGGTCCAGTACGGCGTTTTCAATTTCTTAATTTTCAATGATTAAGATGTTAGCATGATGTCAAGAGCTAAAAGCATAGAGAAAATAAAAATACTTATCTTCTATATGTTTATTTATTTTTTCTTGGATGTAACCTACCTACTCAAGTAAAAACTTATGAATTAATTAACCGAATTAACATTGGTGACGTTTATTCAGCAAAAATGTTTGACTCAAAAGAGTCCAATAATGTGATAGCCGAAGCAACCAACCAATATTATATTGTGAGTATAGCAATGTATTATAAATATATCAAGTAGAACAAACTTAATAGTAGAGGTTGAGGAAAAGGAAACACTATCAATCACAGAAAAAGAGTGTCCAAATGGCTGAAGGAAAAGGAAGAGTTTGTGTAACTGGAGGTACAGGTTTTCTTGGTTCATGGATTATCAAGAGTCTTCTTGAAAATGGATATTCTGTCAATACCACTATTAGAGCTGATCCAGGTGAATTACCCTTTTTATTTTAATATTTTCACAAAAGAAATTTTTTATTTCACATTGTTGTTTAACTTGACTACGTTTTACTCTTTTTTATTATGTATGATGGACTTGGCTTATACTCTATTTATCAATAAAAGATAATAACTTTATTATTGATTTTGGTTCTTACTTTTATAGTTGTTTCTGTACTCTGTTCAACGCACGGTAATTGTGTTAAAAATTATACTTTAGAATATCATAGAAGTTACACTGCCATTATAATTTTGTCAAATTCACCGTGATTCTAAACATGCTCTTAGAACAACTTGTGCTGCAGCTTTTGGCATGAGTTTTTAATAATGAATTCATTTAGCATATAAAGGAAAAGAGTGATAAAATAATTAACTTTTGTGTTAGGCCAACTTTTTTATCGACGTAGAACATTTTCTGCCTCTCAAGCTAAATCTTAGTCATTGAATTAATCTATCAACAGAGAGCGTTATATCTCTTTCGTAGATTAATCCAACGACCGATTTTAGGCTAGAGAAACTGCAAAGGATTTGGTACTAAGTTTGTATCATATTTTCTAAAAACGTTTAAACATAGTTCACTTTATTTCAAACTCAATTTTTTAAAAATCAACTTCTCAAAATCATCATTTTTTAAACGTTTAAACAAATGCTTATAATTTCCCTATGTTTTTGACATTAACAGAACGTAAGAGGGATGTTAGCTTCCTGACAAATCTACCCGGTGCATCCGAAAAGCTACATTTCTTCAACGCCGATCTAAGCAACCCAGACAGTTTTGCTGCAGCAATCGAAGGCTGTGTCGGAATATTCCACACCGCTTCGCCAATTGACTTCGCCGTGAGTGAACCAGAAGAAATAGTGACAAAAAGAACCGTCGATGGCGCATTAGGCATTTTAAAAGCATGTGTGAATTCAAAGACAGTGAAGAGATTTATATACACTTCAAGTGGTTCTGCTGTTTCATTCAATGGAAAAGACAAAGATGTGTTGGATGAGAGTGATTGGAGTGATGTTGATTTGCTTAGAAGTGTTAAGCCATTTGGTTGGAATTATGCTGTTTCTAAGACTTTGGCTGAGAAAGCTGTCCTTGAATTTGGTGAACAAAATGGGATTGATGTTGTTACTTTGATTCTTCCTTTTATTGTTGGTCGTTTTGTTTGCCCTAAGCTTCCTGATTCTATTGAGAAAGCTCTTGTTTTGGTATTAGGTATGAATTTTGCACCTTATTCTACTCATGTTTCTTTCACTCTTTTTATTGTTCATAAACTCAAATCAGAATATGATGCTGTCATTTCAATCATGAGATCATCGATAAAGATTGGATGAGTCACGTTTCAACTTTCAACTTCGATAAATCAATTTAAAACCTAAACTTGGAATATGAACGTTCGATGTGCAGGCAAAAAGGAACAAATTGGTGTGACACGTTTCCACATGGTACATGTTGATGATGTCGCTAGAGCACATATATATCTACTTGAGAATTCTGTTCCAGGAGGTAGATACAATTGCTCACCATTCATTGTGCCTATTGAAGAGATGTCTCAACTTCTTTCAGCCAAATATCCAGAATATCAAATACTAACAGTAGAGTGAGTTCTATTATTCAATTTCCTTCCCCAATCATATAAAATGCTTCATTACAAATTTGATCTTTTTATTAGGCAAATTATATGGTATAACTAGTATTTTTTTTTCTTTTAGCGAGTTGAAGGAAATTAAAGGTGCAAGGTTACCACATTTAAACACGAAGAAACTCGTGGATGCTGGTTTCGAATTTAAGTACACTATCGAAGATATGTTCGACGATGCAATTCAATGTTGCAAGGAGAAAGGCTATCTCTAAGCATGTGTTTGAAAATTTCATGTTGTAATCTATTTTAGTCATGAAAGTTGAGAAAATAATAATGTGCCTAAGATCAATGAAGGCTAATGAGATGTACAAGTTTATGCGTTTATATGTGATCAATCAACAAATGAAATAATCAGTTTATTTTTCTGAACACTAAGCCCTTTAATATACAAAAGTTCAAGTTATTACTCGTGAAAATCAAATTGAAGTTAATTTTGTAATTGAATTGCCACGATGAATAAATCTAGAAGCCTTAGAATTCATACAACAAAAACTATAAATAGATTAACAAATATGGCATTTTACGTTGGTAGTTCCAAATGGTACATTAGTACTTATCTTGAAGATAATTTTTTTAGATTATAACTTTTTCTTAAAGTACTTATCTTTCAAATGTAAACAATTTGGAACAGACCAACTCTTGCAGATTTATTGAAAGAACTCATTAAGTTGATCGGTTAAACATCAAACTATGTATTTATATATGGGAGGGTAGAAATAACAATTATGTATTTTTAGATTGGTGGAGTAGGCCTCTTTTATGTATTCAAAGTGTTTGATGTAGGAAAGTTGCTGTTGACACTTCACTCTTGGCTGAAAACACTAGTAAATTACTTAAATGCCTCCATCGGCAGTTAACTGTCGCGGAAATTAACCGGCGGTAGTTAACTGTCGAAATCCAATTTAATCCATCGGCACTTAAGTACCGTGAAATCACTTCGTGTTCCTGTATTCATATATGGGAGGGTAGAAATTGTTAAAATAAAAAAAAGCGAAAAATATGTATTCAATTTTTGGTTATATTAAAATAGATCCGCAATACTATTTTTTTTGAAGTGTGTTAGATTATTATTTTTTTGTTAGATAATTAGAAATAAAAAAAATATTGAAGGAGTAAAGTGTAGATTTTAAATAAGAGGGGAGGAGAATGTAATTCAAGCTTCTCTTAGGGGAGGGGAGTGAAAAGTTTTCTAATATGTTTTGAATAAGAGGGGAGTGTATATTTTAACATAAAAGGGGAATAGAGTGTAATTCAAGCATCTTTAAGAGGAGGGGAGTGTAATTTACTCTAAAGTTAATTAATTTAGCTATTAGTCAATTTTTTTTTTGTTACAACCATTAGTAAATTCAATTGATATAAAAGGATTGCAAAATTGACCATTTTATTCTGTGATAAAATTTGAGACAATCTTATTCTCTTTTTTTACTGGACAATAACAATAGTGAGAGAAAAAGTGAAATAGAAAGTAAGAAAACAATGACAATATGAGAGAAAGTTGTTCTAAAATGACCAAGTTCTCTTTTAATTTTTAGTCCTAGTTTTTATTATCCAATATTTTTATTAATTAATCAAGGTTTTTCTTATTTTTAAAAGTTAAAGCATATTATAAATAAAAAATAAGAGGCTTTGGTAGCTCAATTAGTTTTAACTAAGTATTAATGGAGTTTGAGGTCCGGTTCAAATCTGAGAGAAAGAGAAAAATATTTAGTATCAAACAACTAATTGCCAACATTGAAGAGTTCATTTTACGAGGGAGGGATAACTCCTATTCAAACGAGAGATTCCTATCTTCAATTGCATGTAGATGATATCCGGTTCAGACAATGCTTTAGCTAGTGCTCTAATGGTAATGGGAAGAGCCATTGTATCCAGCAAATATCGTGAACAATTTAATAACGGCATGGAAAACTTGGTGCAATAAGTCGCACATATACTTCCCCTAGAAAAAAGGCGCACACATACTTCCATGCATTTGCTCAACAATTAGAACAACAGATTCAGAGAGAGAACAAGTCGTTGATACAAACTTCTCTGGGGAGATTTAATATTTAATACACCAATTGATTGAAAATCAAGTTTTCTCTTGCTTTGAATTTTCGTTTCTATGGTTTTAGTATCTCTTTAATTTATTCAAAGATTTGGTTAGGACTATTAGCAAAATAAACAAAAAAAATTGGTTGACTCATACATATGCATATGTATGTATGTATGTTCAAGGTCTCCGAATTAATCTTGAAGAAAAAAGGTCTCCTAAGTAATATAGAAACAGAAAAGTCATACCGAATTTGCAAGTGTTTTTGGTAAAGTAAAGTTAATTCATTTCATTTAAATTTAATGGATATATATTAAACGATACTAATTTATGGTGAGATAAGGATGCTCTAACAATTGTTTGGTTGCTTTCGAACATGCGACACTACATACAAAATTGTTAAGGTCACCAAACTCGTTAAGAGGAGCATTGTTGTTGGGGAGAACATCAAATAATGTTTTGGAGTCAGTTTCAAACAAAACAACGTGCATTCCATTTGACATGACCACTTTGATAGTTTCCAGTAACAACAATGCTACTTCTCGCGAGGCTTTTTATCGCGAACTCCTCGCGAACTGTTGTGGAACCAATCATATGTCATGCTGGCCGGCAAAAACAGGATAGTGGGGTAGTGGATTTTCAATTGTATAGTGGCAATAAGCCTTCGTAATGTTCTCGTTGCAGAGTTTCTCGCTATTTAAGCATTTTCCTTCTAGTAAGCCTAAAGTTTCGGCTTCTAGAACGGTTGTAGTAGAGAGAATAATGTGATTCACCTAACAAAAATAAGTTTGTAGAGTCTCAAAAACACATATCGTACCCCATGATCGTATATTGTTGAAAGAAAATGTGTCCACATTTCATTTGATTGTGCCTGTCGGTGACTTGGTCCAAAAATTACATTTGAAAGGTGCTTTTGCTCTTTGCATACAATTTCATTCGTTAAGAGCTTTGCTCAGGTAACTATTGTTATGGGAGAGGTGTCAGCGTCATCACGTAGTTTAGTGTTGTGGCTCTTCCATAAACTCTATAAGAGTCAATGCTACCAACAATTACTGCTGAGTTCTCAACCCGTCAAATAAATAAAAAAGCGTTGAAATAAATTAATTGTAGCATTAAGGAAGACTGTCAGAATAGTGTCATGAAGGCCAAATAAAACATGGCTTTCCATATACACTAGTTAAGGGTCAATCGTGATTAGTGAAAAGAATTTACTAGGCTTTCTTAGTGATATGCACGGTTAATATAAACTTTTGCATTTTATCAATGAATTGTTTATTTTTTTAACTAAGGGACTAGCTAAGGGATAAAAACATGATTAAGCCTTAAATAAATTATTCCCTCCGTCTCATTTTAAATGACTTATTTTAAAAATGTATACTATTTATATAACATGCTTTGATCATATATTTCTACTAATATACATATGTTGAGGC
>Ga0315914_1000404_pt1 | contig 52248 bp, 23 predicted proteins | sample MpolenodulesMG_FD_203920 | JGI IMG/M metagenome (GOLD analysis project Ga0315914, IMG submission 203920) | Medicago polymorpha root nodule microbial communities from Los Angeles, California, United States - elongated nodules | ecosystem: Host-associated > Plants > Roots > Nodule | place: USA...
TCCATAATCCAACAACCCAAAACCATAATAAAAATAAAAAATCTTAAATTTCCTCAAAATTCCATGGTTGTTCATGCTCAAAATAGAAACAACACTCTTGTTCTTCTCCTGTCGTGGTTATGGCAAGTTGGGTGAAATTAGGGCACACAATTTCAATTTAATTTATTTATAATTTCTGATTGAATGATTCCATCCAAATTGAGAAGCAACAAAGATGTGATCCAATCCAATAATTGAATTGAATCAAAGTAGGGTGATGTCGGATCGTACGAAGGTGGTGATGATTCGGCACTTGCCTCCAACAATTACACAAGACTCTCTTTTGCCCTTAATTGACTCTTCCTTCGTTGACCGTTACAATTGGCTCTCTTTCCATCCTCCCAAAATCACCAGGTACATACTTTTACTAATTATATTCTTCTTGTTGCTCAATTTAATTCAATTCAATTTTCTTACTTTCTTTCATTCAGCCACAAGCATTCATCATCATCATCATTCTCTAGAGCTTACATTGACTTCAATACCCCCGATGACGTTTTAGATTTTGCTCACTTCTTCATGCAACCTTTTGCATGTAGGGAGGTGTGTTATTACCCAAGTTTAGGCATTTGTTTCCTGCAAAAGAATAGAGAACAATTATTATGTCGATAATTGAGAGATAACAGACTTGATGGTTGATAGAGCAGAGATAATGATTGTAAAGAACTTATTTTTGTCTTTTGGAATGTTTTGAGATGGAGGGTATGAAGGAAGATGAAGATATGAACTTGTTAATTTTTTCCAGAAGATGGAGGGATATTACATTCATTCACGTCCCTCTCCAATCACACTTAACGTTCATTTAACGTTTTGGATGCATTTGACTAACGGAACAGACATTTGAGGAGTTTTTGGTTTGTTTAATTGATCCAGGGATGTGGCTGATAGCGAGGTGCACTTTCAGGAACCCAAATGAGGGTTTACTCATGCCAAAATAACCAATTATACTCAAAGTTTTCATAATCCATGGCATGATCAAATCAAGGGACCGATATTAAACTAAGACAAAATATGGTAATCATGCAATTGACGGTTAGTACTAAATGCATTTTGATTTTAGAAATATAGGGGAGACCGTTTAAGTTGGTTATAAACACAAATAAAAATGACTTAGGCACATACATATTGATAATAAAAATTTAAAAATAAAAGTAAAAATGATGTGATTAATTTATTCTTCTTTTAATTCTCTTCATTTATGTACCTGTGCTCAAATATTTTTGATTTGGGGTTATGCTCAAGTAAGAATTGTTCAATCTGAGTTATGGAAAATGTTTAATAAGGCTTTGTTTGAGTGTTTCGAGAGAAAGAAATGGAGTGCTTTTGGGAGTGGAAAAAAGAGGAGAAATTCGGAAAAAATTCATCTTTTTTGAAAAAATTGATTTTATTAGAATGATAAATTAATATTTATAATTAATATATTTTAATTTTAATAAAAAGAATGCTAACGAGTGTCCTTGAGATATTGGTTAAAGTTCTAAAATACTCCCTCCGTCCCTCTATGTAAGTCCCCTTTACATTTTTCACATTTCCTAAGAAAAGTTGTCAGTGTAATTAATGTGTCTGTTTTGTGTATTAATATTACCAAATTATCATTTGTTCGTATGTGTACTAAATTTGAATTTTCATATTTCAAGACAAATTAGTAATATTAATTAGGGGTATGTTTAGGAAAAAATAATAAATACATCTAGTAATTTGAAAAGGGGTTTACATTTATGGACAAAAATAAAGTCAAATGAATGCTTAAATATAGGGACGGAGGGAGTAAATAAGTTTGCATCAATAACTGATGTAATTATTGATAAGACAAAATTAAAAAGTTGTATTTCCAAGACAAAGTTCTACTATTAAGGGATTAGTTAAACAATTCATTAGCAAGATTATTTTAATAATATTATAACAACATAGATTAAATTTTTAAAAAAAATCATATAAACCCTGCAATGCAACTTTGAATTCCTCCAAATGAAGAGGATGTTGTTTTATGCACCAAAAAAAAAATGAACTCATCAAAGTTATTCCCTCTTATTGTCTTTTACTTTTTTCACTTGCTCCTTTTTTTAAAAAACTCTCTTCTCACTTTTCCAAACTCGTAAATAAAACCTAAGTGTGTAAAGATATTTGTTAAAAAATATATAAATAATATATTTCATTTTAAAACGGTGCATTCAACATTTTTAAATTACTCCTCTTAATGAATCGTGACTCTTTTCAAAATCGTGTTTTTTCCCTTCATTTTTCTTCCGCTATTAATTAATGGGTTAAATATGTTTTTTGTCCTTATATTTTGCCCGTCTTTGACAAATAGTCCTTACATTTCATTAAATGTTTTTAAAATTCCTACATTTTTCCTCCGTTAGCACAAATAGTCTTTGCTGTCAAATAATTAACGAGAAGCTGACGTGGCAGCTAGTGGGTCCCATTTTTTAAGGGTTGAATATGTTTTTGGTCCTTAGATTTTGCGTGATTTTGAAGAATATTCCTTACATTTCAATAAATGTTTTTAAAATCCCTATATTTTTCCACTGTTAACAAAATTGGTCCCTGTCGTCCATTTTCGCTAACCGGACAAACGGAACATGCCACATAGATGCCACCAAGAACATTTTAGTAATTTCCAATAAAGTGCAGAGGCATAATTGATTTTTCAGCTGAACCTTCTCTCTCATCTTCATCCTCTCTCCGCGTTTTCTCTATTTCTCCCAAACCACCATCAGCCTCACACACCCATCCTCAACCACCACCGTCCTCTCCACCATCGATTTGCTCAGATATGTTCTCTCTCCTGTCACTGCCAGCGACATCCTCTTCTCCCTCACGCTGTCAGGGAATCATTCAAACTGCAAGTGACAATGACAGACCAGATCGAAGTTAAAGTTGGAATTTTTGTGAATAAAATCTTGGGTAAAGGTGAATTAGGCCCATGCACTTTATTGGAAATTACTAAAATGTCCTTGGTGGCATCTGTGTGGCATTTTCCGTTCGTCTGGTCAGTGAAAATAGACGACAGGGACGAATTTTGTTAACGGTGAAAAAATGTAGGGATTTTAAAAACATTTATTGAAATGCAAGGATTATTCTTCAAAGTCACGCAAAATATGAGGATAAAAAACATATAACCCTTAAAAAAAAAAGGGTTAACTAGCTGTCATGTCAGTTTCTCGTTAATTATTTGACAGCAGGGACTATTTGTGCTAACGGAGGAAAAATGTAGGAATTTTAAAAACATTTATTAAAACGCAAAGACTATTTGTCAAAGAAGGACAAAATGTAGAATCAAAAACATATTTAATCCTTAATTAATTTACTCGGTTGACCGAGTGATATTGAGGCCGTGCATGTCTTGATTAACATACTTTTTGAAAATAAAATGACAGCACCTAAACGTACCATGCATAGTTTTGCTTAAAATCCAAAGTTTATTATAAAACGTGTTTATGTCCCATTTTGTCTGTTTTTAGAGTTTAATAATCACTGATTTTGTATAGTAGAGTACAATACATTCTGTAAGTTTAAGAAGCGACTTTGTCTACTGTGCATGCATGACATGATGACAATTTCTTATTTGTCATCACATTATACTCTACAGTGTTCTATTCTGATTTATGTAGGATGGATATAGGTTACTTAGATGATCTCAAATTTCAAAAAAAACATTACTATCCAATGAACTTTTTGCGCATCTCTACCTTAACTAGGGCTAGTATTGCCGGACCACTATCGTCCTACATCCGAAGACTTTTAAAAGGCAACTGTTGCCCAACCCCACTTGTCTCCTTCCTGCTTTTTCAAGTCCAATATGTCACCTCAATGAATATTGTAATATCATCCTATATTATCATCAAATAACCCAAATTAATAACCATATATGCCATATTAATATTACTTCTTTTAAAATTTCAATTCAACCTTTTTTTTACGTAATGTAAATCGGATATAATAAGGATACCCTATTAGATGATATATTCTTATCAAAAGAACGATATCCGACAAGCAACAATGATGTTGATTAGTGGCGTTGGCAGAAACCTAATAAAGGGGTTCAAACTTTTGAATCTTAATAATTATAATAATATATAAAAATAAGACTATTCGACATTTGTTGTGCATGACAACAAGAAAATTTATTTAATCCTCAAATGTGTTTTTTTTTGTGCTCAATTTTGCCATAAAACTATTCACAAAATAGACATAAGAGATGTGTTTGCAATTTTGATAACTTTAAAGACTAAAGTGACAATATCTCACATATCATATGTTCAAAATAGTTGTTTTCCTATTTAAAGACAAAAAGAGAGAAATGATAATTATGAAAATTGTTATGATGTTATGAGTCAAGATACTTTAACATCAAACATCAAGTTTTTTTTATACTAAATATTACCCGTTGATTTTGTTTGATCGGAAGCCCGGTATTTATTTTTCTTAAATTCGTTCTTCCTTCTTTTTTATTTTTTTTATTTTAATACTCAATTTTTATAGGGTTAAGTATGTTTTTAGTCCCTACAAAATTATAAATTTTCAAGTTTAGTCTATAAAATTTCAATTGTAATTTTAATCCTTCATAATATTGTAATTTGTAATAATAGTCCCTATTTTAAAAACTTTTTACAAAAATAGATATTGTTAGTCTTCCAAAATAGTTGTTATAAAATGCAAACAGGGATTAAATGTGAATAATATTTTTCAGGAACTAAACTTCCAGACTTGTAATTTTGAAGCAACTTAAAACATATTTAATTCATTTTTATATATTTTGTTCCTCCACATGTTGTCGGACACATTCAAAGACTTGTATCCTTGTGTAACATACAAACTCAAGGTGAATGGTGCAGGCTATATACTTGAGGGGATTCAAGACACATAAAACATAGGATTTATAGGAGTAAATTGAAGAGTTGAGGGGCTTCAGCTGCATCCCCTGGATGTAAGCTGGCTCCGCCCCTGATGTTGATGATGAGTTGGAGGACACATAACATTGTGACAATTAAGTCAGGTAATGGAGAGTGGCAAGTTTTTAGATAATGAATGTGTATTTGAGAGAAGGTTTGAGGTCTCTTTTTAATCAGTTGTTGATATGGTTGTTGAAGACTCATGTAGGAGTTGTTACGAGTGGTGGGTTTGTATCTGTCGAACATTGTCTGTCGTTGATGATTAAAAATGTTATGGATTATCGGGAATCCTAAACTTTTGTCTGTTCAGCATCATCCGATGAAGAAGCACATATGCATCAGTTGGGCCTTTACAAATTTTGGCCTATGTTTGATAAAGGGTTTTTTTTAGCTAAAGATATGTTTTGGGTCTTTTCGAGATTGGGCTTATGCTTAGTATTAGACTGTCGAACATAGCCTTTTGGGAAGTCTAAAATTGGAAATATTTTGATGGAAATAAACACCAGAGATTAACTCTTTGAGATTGGTAAACATGTTAAAGATAAGAATGTTGCTATGAAACTGGATATAAGCATGCCTTATGATCGTATTAACTAGTTGTACCTCAAAGATAAAGTGTTAAAGTTGGGGTTTTCTTCTCAATGGATGTAGTGGATTATGGTGCGTGTTAAATCTGAAGACTATTCAATTATAGTGAACAATGAATTTGTAGGGCTTGTTGTACCTGGTAGAGGTTTGGGCATGGAAATCCTTTATTTGCGCCTATTGGACAAGATGAACGACGAAAAGATCTTCATGACATCAGAATGTGCGATAATGCCCATGTGATTTCTCATATGTTATTTTCATATGATTATTTCTAATTTTTAAGGGCGATGAGCGTGGAGCGAGTGTCATGTAGAATATATTAACTACTTACGAAACCACTTCTCGACAAGCAATAAGCTAACCAAAATCAGATATGTGTTATAGTAGCAGTGTCCCAACATATTTGCATAATGCATTTACTAATATCCTAGGGGGTCAAAGCTTTCATCAGAACAAGAGAGTATCTTAGACTTTTGTCGATGGTTGGTCGAAGTAAAGAAGCGACCTTTAGAAAGAGAGTTAATGATTAAATCAGTCATTTAATCCATTCCTTCCTATGTTCTAAGCATCTTTCTCCTCATGAGTTCTCTAGTTGATGCTATAGAAAAAATGTTTAACGCCTTTTGGTGGGGGCATGGAGAATCCTCAAGACGAAGTATACACTGGATATCATGGGAACATTTGTCAATTCACAAAAACATGGGGGGATGGGGTTCAAATATTTTGCTTCGTATAATGTGGCTATGCTTGGTAAACAGGGCTATAAATTCCAACTAGATCGCAATAGCCTAGTTACTCGGTTATTTAAGGTGCGCCATTTCCTAAATAGTGATTTTATTGGGTCAAGAATCAGGAGTAATCCAGGTTATGTGTGGCGTAGTATTTTTAGTGCGAAAAATGGTAGTGAAAAGGGGTGCAAGATGGTGTGTTAGTACTAGTGCAAAAATCCCCCTCTTCGGTGATCTGTGGATCAAAGACGATTTGTTCCTTTCAACTGATGTCCCTGTATATGCACCTTTGGCTCATGTGAAGGGGATGAATATTATAGACCAAGCTAGCAAGCTAGTCACAAAGCATAGATTGGTTTGGAAGGCTGAGTAAAATGATAGATACGTCATTCGCAATGCTTACCAAATATGTATGAATGAAACTATTGACAATACTTATTTGCATAAATCAGGTCATTGGGATTTAATTTGGAACATTAAAGATCCCCAGAATAAAAAAATCTCTTGTGCAATGTGTCTCGGGGTAGTTTTACCACTTGAGCACGGCTTAGTAGTAGAAGTGTTTTTGTCCAACCAAATGTGTAATTTGTGGAAATAATTATGAAGACACCATTCATGTGATATTGGAATGTCCGGGTGATGTGGATGTTTGGTGCACAGTGAATTTATGGGAACGCAAAACCTAAAATGTTGGAAATAAACTGACAAAACTAACGTTTAGGTAATACAGCGTGCAAAACAGTTGATGGAAGAACAGAGACGTACGCAAGCGATTCACTCAGACAGTGCAACTCCCTCTAATTCTGATCCACACGGGCCAACACTTACATCGTCTCAATGATGGGTAAAACTGATATCTGAAAGGTATAAATGCAATATAGATGTCTCATTCACCTCATCGCTTAATAAGGTGGCAAGTATAAATTAAGTGCCCTTGGAATACTTATTATGTAAATTTTAAAAATAATGCATTCAATTTAAATCAACTTTTTTAAAGTTCAAGATTTATTTTCAATGCAAAATTTTCATTTCTTACTTTCCCAAGGACATTTTTTAGTTTAACTTAAAAATAAAAGAAAAATGTTAACAAATACTCCCTTCAGTCCTATTTACAAGAAACAATTGACTTTTTAGATACATTGAATAATTTATGTATCTAGTCTATAATCTAAACTAAATACATAATTTATTCAATTTATTTAAAAAATCAATTGTTTCTTGTAAAAAGGACCAGAGGGAGTATCTTCATGACATTCTTTTAGGTCTTTATAAGATATATTTTTATATAAATTTGTATATAATTATAAATTTAAACATTTAATTTTCTAATGATTCATTTTTAATTTATAGTAATTCTTAAAAAATGTTCGATCACTCACCCAAAATAAAATATGTTAGTAATTAATGGAAGTGGCATTTGATTGTTGGTGATTTGTGACAGCTAAGCACACTTCACTTGTAGTAATTGATTGCCATCGCCTATTTCCAAGAGAGCAAGAAAGGATACAATTTTGTGGTGAGATTGGGGAATGAACCATGCCTTTTTCGGTCGTCTAAAAGTTTATGATTGAAAAGAATTTCCCAACCTACTCTCTCCGTTTCTAAATATAAGTAATATTGATTTTTTATGTTCATTTAATTAATGTTGTATGTGGTCTATAATATGAACCATATATATCATTGATTAAATGAACCTAAAAAGTTAATTTTGCTTATATTTAAAAACGGAGGGAGTAGTTTATTACGAGCAGAGAAGTTGCTATGATTGAAGATTTCTGATTTGGGTCATGTTAACTTGTGCTCTAAGGGCACATGTTAAGGAATTCAAAAAGAGACATTTTGCACTGAAAAACATAATATTTTAACTTTTTAAAAGTTGACTACACGATTTTTGATGGGTATATTTCTATAATGAATTCCTTAACTACATTTGTCTTCTGATTTTTACGAAGCTGTCGTTAATTACGAGTAGTTTATCCACTACTCCCACTATTTCATGAAAGGGTTTGTCTAACATGTGCAATATTGCACATGTTAAGGTAACTAAAAGTAGTATCTTTTCATTGAAAACCAACAATTATTGATTAAAAGTTACATATTTAATATAAAAAACACAAGTTTCAAGTCAAAGTTACTGCTTTAAACTTCTTAACATGTGCAAATTTGCACATGATAGAAAAACCCTTCCTGAAAATGCAAGGAACAAGTTTAAGGAAAGATGAGGGGAAAAAAATGTAGGATTGCATTTTTATTAAAAAAAAACAACAATTATTTATTAAAAAGTTATATATTTAATATAAAATATACAAGTTCCAATGCAAAGTTACTAATTTAAACTTGGGTTAATATGTTTACCTCCGGTAATATTAGTGATTTCCGTTTACCCCCTGTAAAAAAAATTTGTTTAGATTCTAATTCTGTAATTTGAAGATTATTTAGTTTTCGACCTTCATGAACTTTGACTATATAAAATCGATGATATGATATGGGGTAAACAAAAATTCTCTCAAATTACAGGGGTAGAAAGTACCTTAAATGTTGTAATATGATGTCATGAAGGTCTAAAACCAAAGAATCTTGAAATTACAGGGTTGAAATCTAAACAATTTTTTTTACAGGGGATAAACCGGAAATCACTAATATGAAGGTAAACATGTATTAACCCATTAAACTTTTTAACATATGCAAATATGCACATGATAGAAAAACTCTTCCATAAAAATGCACTCCTACATTTTTTTTTCCTTTTTTTTACAAATGTACTTATTTTTAACCATAGTTTTATTATTGAGAGAAATTTAAAAAAGAAAAATATAAATGAACTTGAAATGTTATTCAATTCAAAACGGTTAAGTATGAATTCTAATTGCTTATTTTATGAAAAATGATATACTTTGACATCAAAATTTTAAAGTCAAATGTGATGTAGTCTAATTTTAATTTAATTGTTAAATACATTTAAGTTGTAAAATCTTTCATAATGAATATAAGAAAAAATTATGCGTGAAAAATTGATATAACCACGTGTAACTTTGATATAACCACGTGTAACTTTATTTCTTTGGAGTAGTCATAAATATCATGTTTTTATTTTTTAACAAAGCTGACAACATTCATTTTAACACTCATTCTTTCATCGAATGAATACATATTAGTCAAAGAAAACTTTGAGAATGGATTTCATATAAAATATCGAAACTCGTATATGGAGTTTTAATCCAATTAAAAGGATGGTAGACGGTAAAAAAATGTATTAAAATAAGTGTTGTTAACATTTATTTTTTAGGCATGTTTGTGTTTTGGTGCAACACTTATTTGGACACAAACTTAAATAAAAATGACTCAGATACACACATATCAAATTATATATTGTTTACTTATTTATAAAATATACTCTGTTTAATTCCTTTTTATTTTACTTTCATTCACTCATGTGGGTATACTTAAAATCTTTATATTTGGGTTTGTGACCAAGTATGAATAGGCATGTGTTTTGATCTTCGTATAAGTAACTTCTATATGTAAGCCAACAAAAGATAACACTATCTGTCTTAAATTAAGTGTTTCTTTTGAGTTTTATAAGATTATTAAGAAAATGGTTAATAATGTTGATTTTGATGGTAAAATATTTTTTATTTACTAAAATATATTTTATTAATTATAGCTACCAGAGTAGTTAAATGATTAAAAAGGACAAATAATTTAAATCAAAGAAAAATGGTACTCCATCCGTCCTATAATAAGTGAGTAATTTGCATAAAAATATTATCTAAAAAAATTGAGCCATTTCACTTTCCAATACAAAATTAACTACTTTTTTTTCCAATTAATACTATTTTTATCACTCTCAATTTAACATATCATACTTTACATTTATGATAAGAGGAATGGCCAATAAGTGACAAGACACTCAAAATCATTTTTCTTTCTTTCATTTATGCCAAATGTTAACTTGGGTCTTCAAGGACACATGTTTAGGAACTCATTATAAAAATATACTCCCTCCGTCCCAAAATGTATGACGTTTTGGGTATTTCACACATATTAAGAAATGCAATTAATATTGTGTGGAAAAGAGATATTATGAGTTGTTTTACAAAATTGCCCTTAATAAATAATATGGGAAAGATAAATGAAAGAATTGAAAGAAGAAAGAGTAATAAATAGTTAAGGTTATAATAGGAAAAACAACATTAATGTTGCATTGGTATTATAAAGCGACATATAATTTGGGACAAATTTTTTTCTCTAAAGCGACATACAATTTGGGACGGAGGGAGTATGTATCAAAGTTGTGCATTCAACTACTTAAAAGTTAACATATTATGTTTTTCAACGCAAAATTACTATTTTTATGTTGCTTAACATGTGCCACAAGAACACAAGTTAGCGTAACCCTTCATTTATTCTTAATACGTGTGAAATGAGCAAAATACTCTTGTTATTATAGGATGGATGGAGTATCTATAAAATACGGATTTAATACGTGTGAAATGAACAAAATACTCTTGTTATAATAGGATGGAGGGAGTATCTAATATCTATAAAATACTGATGGAGTACTAATAAAGGCGGGAGATTTTCATGTTCAGCATGGTGTAGACGTGTAGTGATAAAGCTGCTTGTAGCTTGGTGATAGGTGATTTTTTTCTTTAAAATTTAAACAAAAAAAATATTTTATGGGAAGTTGGAGAAGTCTTCAAAAATCCCCTGTGATTATCATTTTGAATGATTACACTGGCGGCGCTCAGAAATTGTTCCTCCTACTTTGGTTTATTTTTGGTTATTTACTTCAATTTTATTTACCATTTTAGTGAGGTTGATTATGCAAGTGTCAAAACATTTGCTGATTTACTTATTTATCTTTGCCTTACTGATGTTGATTTTGTGAAAACCAAGAATTTAAATATCACATGGACTTGTCTCATAAAAAGGGGTTTATATGAAGATATGTGAGATTATTTAGGTCCTGTTATTGATAGCTATAAAGTATAAACTGAAAAGTTGTTACTGCTTGTACTATTTCAAATCAGAAAAAAGGACTAGAATGAAAAACTTGGCAAGATTTCACACGATCACACCCACTCTTCCCCTCAAATTTTGCCTAAATTTGTTACTCCTTTAACTGACTAATCTTTGCATTACAACTGAATTCTCTCAAACTAACATTTCCCAATTGATAACAGTTTAGATTACTCACTTTTCAAGCTCATCAGTACATTTTTCTAAATTAAGGTGGTTACCTTTCTTGTTGCATACTACTAAAAAAATTCACTTGGTTTTTCTATAAATAGAAATGAAAAATGTTAATATCCTTAAAGCATTGGTTAAGAAACATAAAAAAATTATTTTAAAAATTAATAGAAATGAAAAATGTTAATATCCTTTAAGCATTGGTTAAGAAACAAACAAAAAAAAAATTTAAAAAATTGATTGTTAAGAAGTCTAAAAAAAATGTTAATGCCCTTGGAGTGTGTTTGGATGGGGGAATGTTTTGAGGAAATGTAATGTTTTGAGGGAATTCAAATATTTTGAGGTGAATTCAATTGTTTGGATAATAACTTGAAGAATTTTCAAAATAATGGAAATTTATGAAGTATTTTGTTCAAGTTAAATTTAGAGAATTTCAAATGACACCTAAAAGTTGAGAATTTCAAAATTCTTCATTGTTATAATCTTTCAAATTTTGAATTTTGGTCCTCAAATTTTCCAAAATTTTCAATTTGACCCCAATAAATTTATGACAAATTGACCACTCAAATTTTCCAAAAATTATAATTTGACCTCTAAATTTTTTTAAATTTGCAAATTGACCCCTAATTTTATTTTTCAAATTTGGCCTAAAAAATTTGATATTTATAAAAGTTACCCAAAAATGATGACAATATTTTTTTTATTACTCCATTCAAACAATAATATTTAGGAATGAAAACAATTTAATTGAATCATTTGAGTTATCTAGGATTATAAATTCTTCAAAATTTCTCAATCACCCCATCCAAACACACTCTTAGAGTCTTCCGCTCGCAATGCATTCAACTGTTTGAAAATTGATTATTTTTCTACAAAGAATTCATAATTTATTTTCTTTTTCACTTCTTAACAAGTGCAATCCAATAGAAAATTACTATATGATTTAATTTTTTGTGTAAAAGAATGAAAAAGAGTTTACTAGTATCTAAATCTATATTCTATCTAAACATTTTGAAAAGAAAATCACTTTGATAATCACAAGTTCTCGTTGATTCGATTCTCTTTACTAAAAATATATACCTTGAATTTGTGGATGCCTCAATATGTGTTGCACTCATTCGTCAAGCAAAAATAAGCCAAAAACCAATGTATTTCACAAGCAAAACACTGCAAAGGTCCTGAAATACATTGTTAGAGGATGGAAAAGGTCGTGCTCACCTAATTTATGGCGGCTAGAAGACTTCGACAATACTTCTTAGCCCATATGATCACTGTATGAATATATCATCCTATAAGGCAAATCCCTTTTCAACCAAATATGGGAAGAATAATGATGAAATGTTCACTTGAACTATAAGAATTTTACATCAATTTGAAGTCAATAAGGCTTTAAAAGAACAAATGCTCGTAGTAGAAATGACCGCTATGCTACGACCATACTTCCTCACACTTATGGATATAAAGTCCTTACTACGGATCACACAATAACGACTTAAGGGGCAACTAAGCTAGACTCATGAAAAGCCCTTGCTTGACGATCCTCTATCGAACAAGCACTCAATTGTAAGATGGCCCAAATATGTCCTCTTGATTTGCGTATAATGGCCTGAACAAAGGCCAAAACATATGGCTTACACTGACCCATCATCCTTAAACGAACTAAAAATAAAAGATCCCTTGGATTTGTAGCATCCCCGATGATTCACATACAACAATGTTGACGGCTACAATCATTGACACCCATCGACTATAATTACCCGCCAACGGCTACTTCGATAGCCATACCGCCTATTGTGTAAAAAGGTCATTGGCCTATAACTCATGGTACACACAATTTATCATTTAACTTATCATTATTTTCTCTCTTGCTGGCTTGAACGTAAGAGTGGTTGTGGATACTTCTCTGAACTCGCATCTCTGCTATTTGTCGGATGCCATCATTTTGATCAGAACATATCAAAAGTAAAAAATGTAAGAAATCTCTGATTTTGATTTTCTCTAGTGTCAATAATTTATGTGGCGGGTAAGTTCATAAAGAATTATGCTCCAACTTCAATCGAACCTCTTGTTAATGATGATGAGATTGGTTTTCAGATTAGTCGGTATTTTGACTAGATACCAAGTTTTAAAAAATGTGAAAAAATATTAAAAAAAAAAGGAAAAGAATATTTGAAAATAATCTTATAGAACTCAACCAGTAAACATGATACTATACTAAAACAGTTGAAAAAATAATTATTGTGGTCAAAAATAGAAAAGCAACGGGAAGAGAATATGTGCAGCATGGAATAGAATGAATGTGCGGTGTTAATTGCTCCAGTCTTAACGGATCCATCATCCATGTACTTTCTGCTGTGGCCTTAAGAGATTTTACTACACACAATACAAATAAGGCACCACAAACACAGGTAAACGCGTGCAGGTAATATATATCTTTTCGTGTACATATCTGTGTATAAGGGACTTACATGTCTTTGGTTTATTTTATGGCAAAAATTGATTAGGATTATATTGATTGTTGTCAAATTAACTTTAGTAAAAATTATATTTACGTTAAAATAATTTATTATGTTTAAATATATTTATATAAAAATGAGTTAGCTAGACAGTAAAATCTAGTAGTGTAAATTGTTTTCGTGAGCACACTCAATTGTGGAAATATGTAAAGATCGAAGTTCAAACTCTTGATTCTTCACTTATTCATACTTTTATATTAATTCAAACACCTTACACATCTGAGTTATATTTTATATGATATCGAATATAGTTTCTAACTTTTACCACATTATTTTTTATCTTTAATTGATTATAACATTATAATTTCAAATGTGTGAGATACAATATTCTATTTTAAATGTCTAAATAACAGTCAACTCTTTTATAATCATAACCTCAAATAAATTTTATTTAGACACATGTATAACGGATAAAATTTTAAAAAAATAATAATTTGTTCTCATCACTTAATATAATCTTTTAAATTTTTGTTATTTATTACCCATGTGTGTTGCCAAATAAAATTTATTTGGAGTTATGATTATGGAAAGTTAGTCCAACACATCTCAAATCCAATAGCTGTACACAGTGTACACTATTCTGTCCAGTGAAGTTGTTGTAGAAGATCCAATTTATTGTATCATAAATATCCCTGCAATATTTCATTTGCAATTGTACACCATGTCTCATCCCAATAATGATGCCTTTTTTTCTTTCTCTGTGTTACTGTCTCTATTACAACAATTTCTATCAGGCAGCTTTTCATTAAAATCCTCTGCTACTGATGTTTCTCACAGCTTCAATTCGTGTGAAAATTTCTTCCTTCTGGGTGGGTGGGACCCATAAACATAAGAAATAGAAGAAAGAACATTGGAGACATGTTTTATCAAGCATGCACCAGCATATCCCGGTTCAGATATCTTTTCAGGATACGCTCTCTACGGATTCTTCTATAAATCTAATTGCCACATTCTTTTCTACTCTACTATACTAATAATACTATAGATAAATAAATAAATTTTGATATTATTAGATTAAATTATTATTCAAATTAATAAAAATATAAAATGTATTGTACTTGCAATGTGGTAGATGATTGTATTATGCAGTGGTTTTAAGTTGACCTCCTGACCTGACACCCATTTCAATTTTAAGTTACGTGAGAAGCAAAATCAAATTTAGTTTCTCATTTACTTACCATAAACTCATACTCTTTAATCTTGCTTGTGAATGCTGAATTATTTATTATAATAAACTTATAAAACACATGTCTTTGTTCTTATTCTTTTAATTACAAAAAAAATATATCCTCTTTTACGTTTGCCAGCCTTCACGTCCAACTACCCAAGTAACCATCCATCCATGAGATGATCCAACTACCATTCTATTCTTTTGTACTACTCAGCTATATATGTCCCTTATTACTTTCTCTAGTTTTATATATAAGCAACAAAAATAATTACATGTTAGATTTTAGAAGGTCTAAGTTCGGTCTGCCAAACAATTGAACGTCTCAGTCTGATTTGTAGTTTATTATAAAACATCTACAATAAATATGTTCAATTTTATGTACTTAAATGAGTATCAATGTGGATATTTAATAGGTTTTTATTTGCGTGTTTGAGTTTTCAATAACTATTATTATTTCGTTTATCTGACAAAAAGAAAAGAAATCAACCATTTTGCAGATTGGTTCAAACTCATTTGAATTATGGTTAGGTTTGGTTGAGGTTAAATCGGTTGAACCATACATATAGTTGTTTTAATAAGTTTTCTATTTCTTTATTAGTTATCCAGCCGTAGTTTTTTTTTTTTTTTTACAAAAATTGAAACTGTAGTTGACACTTGACATTATTCAAATAATTGCACGTGACACAAAAGTCTTGCCAATCTGATTTTCAAAACATTCATTTAAATCAAATTAAAGCAATTAAATTTTCACGGTAATGGTCATTGCAGTTTGATCTAATAAGATCGGCCAGATTCAATTCTCACAATAGTGATTTCAATATTATCACTAATAGTTGTCTAATTGTCTATCACAGCTACATTATAATTACATCATCTTACATTCTCATAATGAATACTTCATAATTGAGATAGCGTAGAAGAATAGGTTTGGTCCACATGCATGCGGGCATTTCCATTAATTAATAAAGAGTAAATTACACTTTTCATTACTCAAAGATATTTGAATTACACTTCTATTCCTCTTATATTAAAATATACACTCCCCTCCTCCCTTATTCAAAATATATTATAAAACTTTTCACTCATCTCCCCTAAGAGATACTTGAATTACATTTCACTCTCCTCTTATGTTAAAATCTACACTTTACTCCCTCAATATATTTTTTATTTTATTTCTAATAATCTAGCAAAAAATAAATCTAACACACTTCTAAAAAATAGTATTGCGGGTCTATTTAGATATAATCAAAATTTGAATACATATTTTTGCTATTTTTTATTCACAATTTCATTAACATGTAGTTTTAAACCCTATTATAAAATATGAAACAACCCAAAATAAAATTAAAATATGTGAAAAATTACTAAAGATAATAAAACATGGTTATTTAAAAGTTAATTTTATACTCTAAATTATAAAATCAATAGCAAAATATTTAAATTTAATTATCATTGACATTTAAATTATAATGAAATGAATTTATTTTTCTTAAATGATGGTTCAAAATTAGTATATATCATAAAAATATTTTGTATGTTAAAATATATTAAAGTGTAGTGCATATTTAATTATTAAGGGAGGGGATTGTAATTGAAGCATCTTATAAGGGAGGGGAGTATAAATTTTACTTTTCAAGGAAGGGGAGTGTATATTTTAACACAAGAGGGGAGTGAAGTGTAATTCAAGCATCTTTAAGGGGAGAGGGAGTAATCTACTCATTAATAAATTCATAAGTAGTAGAGACAAAATTGGAGACAAGAATATATCGTTCGTATAGATGTCGTTATATGTCAAGTTAGTAAGTAATTTTACAACGGATTGAAATTTTTTATATAATGGAGGAAACAATAAGAGAAATATGTTTGGATTGATCGTGAGATCGTCAGAATTATGGTGAATCAATGTGATTTTGGATGGTTCAAAGGATACATCGTACATATAAATGTCATTATATATGTATATATACGATGTTTTCTTTTCACCTCATTTTCTTAGTTGTGCATTCGTCCTGACATCCATGAAATGATGGGTGGGATCAGAGTCGTTCATATAAAATAGGAGGCTCACTTCTCTTTTTAAAATAGGCCCCAGTAAAATAAAAACGTAATTTTTTGTATAGATAAGCTTCATTAAAAAAATCACTATCAAAACAACTTCTAAACATGAAACGAAATAAAAAAAATTAAGTGAAAGAGAGGTGAAATTTACCAAACGATATCATTTGGATTTGTCACTCCACCGTTGTGGGAAAGGGAAAAACGAATGGTTTATGCGAAAAAAGAAATGATTGTTGTGATTCTTTCAATGAAATAGCTTTTCAAATTGACTGATTAAGTGATTATAAAAATTGACGGTGGTTTGATAGCATCAAATTTATGTCCAGAAAGTAGAACTAAAGTCTAGAAGAAAAAAAACTCATACGTGTACCGAAGAAAGAAAAAGAAGTAACATGTGATTTTTTAATTTAAGTGAGGGGTGGGTATTATACTTAATTTTTTTTAAGGCCCATAGTTTTTAGAGGCACGGCTTGGTTGAGCTCCTTGCGCTCCCCAGAGGTCCGTCCCTGCATGAAATGATGAGTGCGTTGTTGAACCAAGATGAATTTTACAACAATATCTCTAAGATTTAATTGATAACAATGTATAGAAGAAAAATTGAGTACTCTAAAGTTTGTTCAAATGTGATAATTAGAATTAAATTTCGACTCTAAAATTAACCTTCTGGCCCTAAAAGTCAACGATTTGAGCAAAGAAGAACAATTATAATGCTCAAGAGAAGCCGATGGCAACGCTCTGATATGAAGATGATCAACAAAAAGTCAAAGCAATGATAAAATATTCATCAAATTGTTAAGACAAAACTCTAATATGAGTCAATGGTCAACGTTTTGACAAGGAGAATTCATTCGTCCATTTTAAAAGTTTTGATGAATCCATTGATCAGCTCAGATCAACATGAAAAACCACGAAAATTTACCACTTTTCACTAAACAGATTAAATAAATATCTAACCATTTAAAACACATTGCAGCCTTTCTTTTGCTTAAAAAAAAACACATTTTTGAAATATTTCCAAAATCGCTAAAATTTTCATCATGAATCAATTCCAATTTTTCTTCTTCACATTTATGCTCACATTGACGATTAAAAACACTTTAGCAAATAACTTTAAACAACAAAGCAAGAAAAATCACATCCAATTCAATAGGGCTCAACCCCGTGGTAAAAAGAGAGAAAAGGGAGATATAAGAGAGAAATTTTTTAAACAAACTAGACCATCGACCTGTGCTGTAACACCCAAGGCTGATGAGGACGGGGAGTAGTCACCGGTGCACAAGGCACGACAATGAGCGACTCCCGACAGCTTCTAGAGGAACCAAATTACACCGGAATGAGAGGGATCTGAGGCCATGTAGGTATGGGATTACATGGTTGAAGGAAGGCTTATAAGAATTGTTTGGTACTACCTATATCAACAAAATGCATCTTCTTTTTGGTAGCCCATTCCATAAGAACTTCATAGTTAAGCGTGCTTGACTTGGAGTAGCCTTTGGATGGGTGACCTACCGGAAAGTTTTCTAGTAAGCGTGCGAGTGAGGACAAAGCATGCTGAAAAGACTCATGTTGATTTGTGGGGTCAGTCTGCAATCCTGAAAGTCGTTTGGGATGTTACAAATGGTATCAGAGCAGACCTCTCCCAGTACGGTGTGGTTCGGGGACGAACCAAGCAGAAGCTGGTGGGCATGTAACACCCAAGGCTGATGAGGGCGGGGAGTGGTCGCCGGTGCACAAGGCACGACAGTGAGCGGCTCCCGACAGCTTTTAGAGGAACCAAATTACACCGGAATGAGAGGGATCCTGAGGCCGTGTAGGTATGTGACTACATGGTTGAAGGAAGGCTTATAAGAATTGTTTGGTACTACCTATATCAACAAGATGCATCTTCTTTTTGGTAGCTCATTCCATAAGAACTCCATAGTTAAGCGTGCTTGACTTGGAGTAGTCTTTGGATGGGTGACCTACCGGAAATTTCCCGGTAAGCGTGCGAGTGAGGACAAAGCATGCTGAAAAGACTCGTGTTGATTTGTGGGGTCAGTCTGCAATCCTGAAAGTCATCTGGGATGTTACACGTGCTAACACACGAGTCATATGGAAGATAATATTTGACGGTAATAGGTAACAAAATAGTTTAGATGAATGTCATGATTGTCATATAGTATTTCATAATATTAAGAAGCATAGATGTTGGTACTGTACCATAACATAATTTTCCATGATACCGTCCTTGATACCGTAATGTAACATGACAGGTTAAGTATAGCAAGACGGATTAACATTTATAAGTAAAAGATTAAATTAAGTATAGCGAGATGAGTTAGCGGTTATTCCTTTAAAAAAAAACATATAATTCAGAACATAATTTTATTTTACTTTAGATAAACATTAAATGCAAAAGTTTGGAGCGAAAAATTAGGTTAAAATTAGAGATGACATTTTGCATAAATTAAATCTAAGGTTAATATAGTAAAGTCACGCAAAAAATTAGGTTAAATTTAAGGTTAATATTACGTCACAGATTAACATTTAGAAATAAGAGATTCATCGTGCACAGTCTTGCCTTTTATAGATATTGATTGAGTTTGAAAATAAACAAAACTTGATTCACTAGCGGTTCAAGACACACGTTACTAATAATGCTTTATTTTTGTTCTTCGACAATTCTAACCCTCTTAGAATGTTTTAAAACTATATGAACACTCGAAAACCACTACTCACATGACAATCTATTTTCTCGAAAAAATTCTCATTCTAGAATTTCAAAAATATAACGACTCAAAATCTCATTAAAAATGATGTATGAATTCTCTAATTAAATTTAGATGACTTTCAAAGTCCACTCGATTTTTAATCACATACAAATTTATATTGGATTTCACTTCAATTTAGATGACTATCGAAGTCCACTTAATTTTTAATCACGTACAAATTTATATTGGCTTTCACTTAAATTCAAAATTCGTCGCAATGCATAGAAATTAGACAATTCACACAACACAACACAACATAAATATTTCACATATCGTCATGCTTTCACACGTCATATTAAGGATAAACACACAAGAATCATAATCATTTCAAAACAAATAAACACATAAATTCAAAGTAACACCTAATTAAGCTTAAGAGACTGAAAATCATAACACTAGCTAGGGCTAGACTATGAATACAGTGCACGTTTTAAGGGAGGTTGTGCACATTAAATTTTGTCAATGGACAACACATGAAATAGAAAGCTTCTAGACGAACGTAGGGTGCTTTGACCCCCTCAATGAAGGAAACTTACGCACTACCTGCGTAAATAAATAACAGAGTAAGACTAACCATTGTAGGTCATGTTATTTGACGTAGAATTAAAATTTGACTATAAATATTCATTATGTATATTTATTTAGAAGACATATAATCAATCAAACTAAAATTTCTTAGTTCCAAAACTCCAAAAACATCGTATATAACACTATTTGAGATATTTAAAAAACTCATATACGAGGGACAACGTTTCCCCTCAGCACAATCATTTGAAGAAATAAAATAAAAAATAAAAGCTATCAATCGATCCCCAAACTAAATCTTTAGTTGACAACAATTTCTAAACTAATATCATATTAACATTTGTTAGCATGATCACTTATAATTATACGGTAGCTCACAATTACAAACGGCAAGCAAGAGAAAACACTTGTTAGGTCATAGTTTGTATTTTCTTTAACTTTTTTATTATGTTATCGTTGTTGCTGAGGTGGCATCTTTTGTTTGCGTCCTACCTTCTTGGCCATATATACCTCTTCTAGATCCAAAAATAACCAAGCACCCCTACTACCCTAAAATCAAGCTATCTCTGCAACCCCTCCCAACGAAACAAAATCCCACCATTCTGCCAAACAAACTCACTGTTTTAGTCATCACTCCTTTGTGCAATGCGTGGTGCCTGCCTACTAGCTAGCCAGTACTACCTTTGTACTTTTAGTTTACAAGTTTCAGTAAGATTTTTGTCTTTATTTTTTGTATTCCTTCTAGGATCTAGTTTAGTTTTATACATCAAATAAAAAAAGAAGATTTAGTTTCATATTTATCTTTAATCTTTATACTTTTTTTTAGGAAATTTATCTTTATACTTTTATTTTGATTCTTTCAATAAAAGTTACCGAAACCGAGTTGTATAATATTAACTTAAAAATTTTCCTAAATAAAAACAAAGTTAACTTAATAAGTACTAAAGGGTAGTGTCCTTCAAAAAAAGTACTAAAGGGTAGTGATTAAAATTTAAATATGCGTACATAGAAGCATATGAGACAAAATTCTACATATTTTTCTCCAAAATAAATAAATTCTACAAACATTTTTCTTAGAGAAAATTCTCTCTCTCTCTCTCAATGTACGTGTGTGTATATATATTGATGCATTGTATTTATGAAATATATACTTATATTTATTGAATTTACTTATATAAAGTGATGAGTAATTTGTTTCTTTACAGTAATATAGATACAATGTTCCCTGTATCGTTTCAATTTTATCGGATGTCTCCGAAGAGACAATATAGATACAATATTTTCACCACCGTTTAATCATGGCTAATAAATTCTAGAAAAACATGCATATGGTACACAAGAGTATGAGATTGAACCTCTGATACTTGTTTAAAGGGTTAAAATTTCTTAATTATCACTAATTTTAATGCTAGGATACTGTCCATGTTCAAATGCAGAGACTAATCTTTAAAATATTTGAGATCCATTTAAAGTTTGACATTTCCCAACCAAATTTTTTTCATATTCACCGACGAGAGATCGAACCTCGACCAAATGATTAAAAAATCCAATTATATTTGCCATTTGTGCCATATTATGTAACTGATTTATATCTTTTAAATATATTTATAGAAGGAGATATATTTTTTTTATCAGACATGACCTCATAATATAAATGCATAAAAATAAAAATAAATTAGATAACTAATTTAAGTTCTAAATGTCATGCTAACACGTGCTTATGACACATGTTAAAGTTTCCACAACCAGTAAATATTTATTAAAAAAACATTTATCAAAAAGTTTGAAAAATAAATTAACATAATTTTCAATTCATAATTTTCATCTTTAATACCTTAGCCTATGCTCTATGGACACATTTTAATTACGAAATTATTTTATTTAAAAAAAAACTAAGAATAGAATCATAGTAATATTAAACATTCTATATTTGACCAAATTAGAGTTAGATGTTAAATAAAATGAAATATTACTCAGACTACACAAACATGATCTAAATTTTATCTAGCTTACTAATAAAAGCTTAGCCTTGTAATTAATTTTTTTTTTAGGCAGAATAGAAATTAAATTATAATGAAAAAGAAGTACAAAATACGGGGGCAAAATATCTGACCCAGTAAATCACAAAAGTTAAACCATCAAGGGTGATTCAGGCAAATAAGTACAAAGTGATACAAAAAAGATAAACAACCCAAAAATGGCTACTACCACGGACAATCCAATGAGCTGTCGTGTGGACGCAAAACCAAATTGCAAAAAAAAAAAAACACATAGAGTGGATGTTCAAAGCATTAAATAAGAATATGAATCACATGTTAATACAGAAACGATCTAAGTTCCAACAACTCTATTCAAAACGGAGCAAGTTAATTAACGCCCTTTCAAGTCATACCAACCAATGACGAATGGAAGCAGAAAGCACAAAGTTGCCTAGGTCTTGAAACAGAAATCAATTTACAGTCGTAGTCCAGATCGAGGGATGAACAAACGACGAAACTCCATCACTGTCCATCGACAATTCATTAAGCGACAACAACGGATGTAGTCCTGAAGGAACTACAAACGACTACCATCAATGTGGAGCATCTATGGACCTAACCCTTTAGAGCAACATCAGGGAAATCATGTTTTCTCATGACGTCGTAAAATTATTATTAATATCATGTTTTTTTTTTGTGTTCCTTATTTTTAGCTTTTTTAAAAGTGTCCTGCTAACTAGTGGCTCTGGGGCATTGGTTAAGCATACCATAAAAGAGAATTATTACCATAAAAGGAAATTGTTTTTGACTTTATTATAAATTAATTACACAATTTCACTACATTAACTACTATATAATTTCCTTTTTCAAATCCTTAACCAGTGTCCCGGGGACACCGGTTAGTATTTCCCTTTTTAAAAATAGAATTAAAACATCTAAATTTTAAATAATTAAAACAATTACTCCAGTCATTGTATTCTCTATTCTGTGTCATGGATAACATCCAAATAATAATAGACACACTTGATAACTTACAAGGATTATTGAGGATGGATGTATTAGAATTGATTGATACTAGTATTGATGGAGACTGCATCGTAAAAAGCTTTTAGATGAGACAAGTATCCCTGTGCTTTGTCGGTTTCAGAACTCAGATACTCTGTCTGGTCTATGGAAATTAAAGTGAATCCTTTCTCGAAACTTACCACCTTACATAATAAGCAACTTTTTATTACTACTACTATTAGTATGGCTCTTAAGAGGGCCAAAGGCCCAAGCTCTCTCTTATGGTTTTAACCTAATAAAAAAACATTGTTAGTTTATTCAACAAAATATATTAGTTAAATCATATAAAGTTCATTAATTAAATTATTATTATTATTATTATTAAATGTTAACCTTAAACTGATTTTCTTGTAAAACAAAAATATCTTTGAGATTTTAGCATCATTTTATTGTATTTTGATCCAAATATGTTTGTGCAATCTTGAATTTTTAGTTAATTATTAGTGTTTTAATATGCGTGAGAAGGTTTAGTTTGATAGTTACTTGATTCATCACGGGAGTAATTTAAATTCTGGGATTGTTGGAGTTTACTTTTGAGATTTTTTTACAACTTTATCATTTTCTTCCCTTACAACTGATTTAATACAAAATTTCGTTTTTATACTTATTTTTTATGTTATTCTTCCTCTCAATTTAGGAAATTTAAAGCCTAACTTAATTTGAAAAATAAGAGGAATTTGAATGTGCAGAGAAAATATGAAAGAAAATTGCGGCAAAAAAAATGATTATGCACAAAAACGCTTATAGAAAAATACATTTACCCAACAAAACAGTTTTTTTTTTAGGGAAATAAAAAAAAAGTTGAATTGTTTATTTGGATACATCAATCATTTTTACATCATTTTTGTCTCTATTAGACATTTTAAGTTTGATTTTAGTACACCTTATATCTCATCTCATATAGAGGAGTGATATTTGTATCATACACATATTTGGATCACTTATAGCACTTTAGTTCCAATCTTTCTTGAGTTGTTTCAATGATAATATATTTGGGCGTGCTCATTTTTTCCAATTAAAGTTTTATGCTTCTCGTTTTTATCTTTTAGAGGTTTTGCATTGCATTTGGAGCATGTAAAATATCTTTATGAAAGTCACGTAAAATAAGGAAATTCAAAGGTTCATAAAAAAATGCTTGCAAGGAAATTCTATGTTTGAACCTTAACAACTTTGCTCCTTCTACTACTTTAATTGATGGATCTCATTATATTTTTTGTGAAGTTTCGTCCTTCTATGCTTGCTTGCTAGGTTTACAAATTTGCATGTTAAAATGTCTAACTTAATGTTATGTCTGTAAGCCTAATTTGAGTTTTGAAACCATGAAATTAACATGAAGTGTTTAATGTATATTACTACGATTTTACACTTGATTTAAGAATTTTCAACCAAGACTTGAATGTATTTCTTGATAAATGTGATGTCATGCTTTCTAATGTTAACTTAGTTCATAAGAAAGGATCTTATCCCGCTCAAGGAATGCAATGATAGAACAAAGAAGTATTTACAAACGATACAAAACAACACAAACAAAACAAAAAATGGAGTAGCCAGAAGCAAAGTTGACATTTTTCGCTTTCAGTAGCCAAATAGTATGAATAGAAACCTGAACATATTTAAAAAAACCTTCTAAATTTCCAAATTGAATTAATTGATCTGCAAGATATAATGGATTAGCTGATAAAATGCCAACCTATTGTCGAACCAAATACCACATGCTTCAAAGAAAGCGCAGCCAAAGAATAGATGATTGACGCTTTCCTCCATCTCGCAACCACCCACATACAAACCAATATTAGACATAATAACTTCATGTCTAACCAAGTCATCTATAGTAAGTAACTGATTTCGTAACAACTACAAGGAAAAAAGAAAACTTTTAACGGAACTGATTTATTTGAAGAGTATTGCTATTCCACACGAAACGAAACAGACGACCAATTCATTTATTTTTAATAAAAAAGGATAGAATGGGCTTTTTCACACAATACATGGTTTATGTGTAGTGTTTTTTTTTTTTGGGTCAGGTAGCCTAGTGACTAGAATTCACCTTATAAGGTGAATAAATTGGGTGTCTGGGGTTCGAAACCCAACCCCTGCATATAATAACGCATTGTCCTACCAACTGAGCTATGTTCACGGGACGGTTTATGTGTAGTGTTATTCTTGTGTTTCTTGTGTCCAGGCTTCGTAACAAATAGAATTATCCTTAATTGAAATAATCTCGATAGCATTTGAACGCACATTCTCATCCACATTTGATAGCAAATGACAAATCCGCTTTCTGTACACGAGGTACCAGATCAGCCAATCTTCCCCGCCTTCTTGCAAAATAATATTATGTAGCAATTCACAACACTCCCCCACCTGCTATTCCTCCCATGCTAATAACCTACACCACTATTTACAAGCTTCCCCATACACCACAACCTAAGGAACACATATTAGCAACTGAAATCAAACATGTTTTGGATAACTCAAAAATACATTTGAACCTAACACATAATAGACCGCCCTCCAACCACCCATCATGCCAAAAAAAAGCGTTTTGACCCAATCACCCACTACACCCGCCAAATTATCGTAAATCTAACTACCCACAACCAACCATACGCCTTTACGAACACCCATCATATCCTTCCACCAAGCTGATCTCAACCTCCCACCTTCCCTGTTTCGACCACCTTCATGCTTATACATCACCACTAATATCATATATCACAAACTCACTTGGTTCAGATGCGTCCTCTAACACCATTTACCTAACAAAGCCTAATTAAATTATCTAATTCTCAGAATCCCAAACCAACTTGTATCTCATTTCATCCATGGAGTTTTCCTTACATCCTCACCACCCGCCCGAAAAAACATTTAAAAATATAATGACTAGAGGAGATAACACATGTGGGACTCTAATTAATTATAGTTTGCTGAATTATAAGACTTTTCAAAATCGAATTTAACTAATAATAATAATAATAATAATAATAATAATAATAAAATTTGTCGCCCTTTTATAAAAGCCGGCTAGAATTCAAATATTTTACTTCCAACAATCAGTGTTAATCTATTCGCTAGAACTTTTGCAACCACTTTATACAAGCACCCAACAAGAGATATAGGTTGAAAACCCGTCAAACGCTGCATGACTCTTAATTAACATCGTCGAGGCCAAGACTCTTGCAACTATCATAATCCCACACAACTTGTTTCACCTTCTCTTCATTGAAAGGTTTAATCAAACCGCCTTTGTCGATCACATTAAATGTTTTGAATTAAAATGATTAGCAAAATGATGGTAGATTGTTGCTCGGGCATTAACACGCCCTCCGCATGCGCTCCATTAACAAAATTAGTGATAATAGGGTTGCTCCTCCTTCTACTCGACATTGACCCACAAAAGAATTTTGAGTTAGCATCACCCTCCCAAAGCCAATGGTAAAAAAACAATTTTAAAATATTGTAGCGTCGACAAAAATATTTAACCATTATTTTATTCTGCCAAAACAAACCATTGTTTTTATCTAGATTTAGTTAATATTGTTCTCGTGAGCTTAACTCAGTTGATATGGACAATGCATAATATATGCAAGGTCCATGTTTCAAACCCCGACCACCACAAAAAAAAAGATTTAGTTAATATTATGTTTAAGTGCATGTACTCTATATTCTTAGATTTGTTTTATTTTAGGCAATATAATGTTTTCCCAATGTGTCTAGAGAGAGGATATGGTCATGGACCATGGTACCACTTATGGCCCATGTGGATTTTGGGGAAACATTTCTTTAAATAGGGTTTTGAGACTTCATTTTGTTAGTGAGCAATGGTCTAATTTTTGTTTTCTAATTGATTTTTATCAATGTCATTTTTGTATTCAGTGGAGCTACATAGTCTTAAAGTATTCTTAATAGTACTTAACTTTCTCCTATCGTGGAACTGGGGTTTGGTTGCACGGGGATGTTATGAGGAATTGGTGGGAAAGAGGGAGGAAATGAAGTGGAATTCTGATAGCCACTGTGGAACTAGGGTTGGGCTGCATGTGGAAATGAAAGGGAGAGTGGACTATTTTTTAGGAAAAAAAGTGAAATGTTTTACGGGGTGGGGATTTAAAATGTGCGAGGTGTAGTTAAAATTCCCTTAAGGTGGATAAGATGCAAATTGGTGGGTTAATTTATTGTTGGATTACGCAAGAAGTGGGAAAAGGTCCATTAGTCATGGTTATTGAATCTAGATAATTGCTATTCTCCCATTTAAATTTGCTCATTCCCGTCAAATAGCCGAGCTTGAGTTAACTCACAAATGTGTATTTTCAATGTGAGTTACTTCATGTAGGTGTATTTTTCAGCATGAGTTAACTCACGTAGGACGGGAATAAGCAAAAACTGATGGGAGAAGCTCTTGAATCTAACTGCTATAAAAGCGTGTTTCTTTATTTATTTTACTAATTTTCCGCGCACTCGTTTCAAATTATTTAATCTAAGTAAAAAACCATCCAAAACCCTCCATTTTTTTGGACTTTATAATCCAAAATAACACGCGCGAAAAAGATTTTGGTGGGAAAAGAAACACTCAAACATATTTACTCCACATTCTGGGCTATATAGACAGGCTTTGATTTTCGTTTTTTGAAGTTAAATTGAAGTTATCCATCTCACAGAAACTAGAAGGATAAAAATGACCCAAGATTCTTGCATGATAAATGCCTTTTGGAGTTTTTCCATGTACTTACGGAGTTACAGTGTTAAATTTGATTTCTCAGCAAATTGATTCTCTTTAAAGAGATGGAATCAACCGGGAATCGCTTATAAGTTGAAGTCGTATCCATTTATTTATCTATCAAACTTTAGAAATTAAATTTTCTGATTTTTTTTTTCAATTTGTTTTCTTTATAAGGACACTTACTAAGAAATCAAGATTAGAAACTTGTTAAAATTATATATAGTTTTGGGGTTTGTAAACGTAACTTAAATGATAAAATTCTCCAACATTTAATGTGTGTGAATTTTACCGCTATATTTTGTAGAACTATTTATTTTTATTTTTTTTATAGTTTTGGTTGGGAGACACAAGGGTGACTTGATATTATAGATTAATATCAAAATTTATTGATATGGTCTATATGACACTAGCATTCAATTCAACAGTTGATTTTGAAAAATATTTATAGTGTAGAATATTATTGAATGAAGTATGCTAATTTACACCGATTTATATTTTTAGTGCATGTGAATTAGCAAGTTATAAATATAAATTTGTTAGATACACCTTAAGATGTAATTTGTTAAGTTAGACTAACTAAAAATGTAGTACATGCAAGTTATCAAATTTTACATAGACTTGATAACTTATATCGATCCAGTTAGCGGTCAAAAGTAGCTAAGTTATAAAAAGAATTGTCAAATTAGCATCTAGAATATACAATTTTCATGGGAAGAAAAATGGAAAGACCATCGTAATTTTTTATTTTTTTTGAATAAACCATCGTAATTTTTTTTATAGATAAATGTTAATTTGTTAGTATATTGTTGGAAGAAAAGGAGAAATGTTAATTAGTAGCCGAGATCGAACCTTGAACCTCCGTCTTAAACTTCTTCAATGTCCAAACCCTTGCCACTTGGCTACACCTAGTGTCACGTATATGGTCATCGACCCTATAAGATGCAATCAGCTAAAGTTGTTATCCATCTTTATTGAATTGATCAATGTTGTCTTTATCTCAAATTCTCACTAAAAAGATGCGACCATCTTATCCATTAAGATGTGCATATATGATATATGCTACTATTAAAAATTGAATCCTACACAAGAAACAAAATATATTTGATACCCACTCCAATGTATGCTATCACAGGTGTGGGTAATGGGGGACCCTTTGCAGATAGAGTTTGTTTATTTTTACATCATGATCCAATGAAACTCCACAAGATAAAAGAAGGATAATTGAACAGGGAAAGTTTAGTTGATGATATAATTTCATGTCCCTAAAGTGGTCAAAATGTTGTTGAGGTGGGGGAATTAAATAGAGTACATATTTCTTACCCGTGACTTAGAAAAAAAGAAAACTTGAGTAGCATATATTTATAATCTTAACCTTAAATCATTTTATATGTGCCATTTTATCAACTCTATCACCCAATTCACTCTCTTTCTGAAAAAAATTCTTCTTCCTTAAATTTCAAACCCTTTGAGACCATTTTCAAGATGACAACAAAGGAAATAAAAGTTCAAATTTCATCAAGAAATGATGTGATTCAACAAAGTGGTCTTTTGAGACAAGCAAATATGAACAAGAACAATTGTTTATGTTCTCCAACAACACATGCTGGATCATTTAGGTGTAGGCTACATCGTACACCTAGTCTCATAAGGACAAAAAGTATGGAGTCCTCATCATCTACTCATGGTTCTGTGGTTGATGCTAATGGTGATGCCAACAAGGATTAGATCTTTTGTTGAATTCAATGTTCATTATCATGCTGCTTTTATCAACTGTTTACTTGTGTTACAATTAGTATTTTATCAACTTTTTTCTCAGTTCTTGTTTTTTTTTTGTTTGTATGACTGATAAATAGTACTCTCTCCGTCGTAGAATAGTTGACTTGTTTGAAGGGAAAAAAAAACGTGTGCCAAAATAATTGTCACTTTTAATTTTCTAGGCGATATTAATTATATTGTTTCAACTGAACCTTTAGTTAATACTACATGCATCCATTTCAATTCAATATCTTCAATTTTGCATGTATGGTAATTATAAACATACAAATATTTGATTAGTATGGTGTAATAAAAGTACTATTACTGTGTGTGAAATGATGAAATAGGACCATTATTGTGGGACTGAGGGAGTAGCATTTTATGTAAAGCAATTTATCTAGTGGACTTGGAATAATTGTGAAAATCTGTCCCCTTAGTCAATGGTTTTGGGATTGTTACAAAACTCATTAGGTGTCTCTTTCTGCATTATAGGCAAGAATCACTTCAGTGAGCTTTTTGCACTTTTTCTTTCTTTAATTTTTTATGTTTTGTTTAGGAAGTGTACCTGTAAATTATATCCTGCTAACATAAAGTAACAATGTGATTATGATATAAGAGTTGTAACCACTGAGAAGATGCAATACTGTGATGCATCAAAACGAGTTTACACCCACATTTTATAGACTTTATCAACATGTTTAGGGATATGACGGGTTAGTTTGGTACGTTTTTTTTAATATTGTGATCTGAACCGATTGATAATAGTTCGTTCAATTTTTGCAATATTTTTAAAGATCATGCTATATGGCCTAGAGCTATTGAGACTCAGGCTGCACATAATACACATTCACACAAGAAAAGACTATTTACAGTGCAGATGTTTAACTTGACCAACAATTCAGTTGCTGTATAGAATTGTGTTTGTAACTGTGTGTTTTGTAATGACAAAGAAGGTTCTAAATCATGATTACAGTAACAGCTACATAACAATCTTTGACATTATAAAAAATTGTGGTTGGATACGGTTGATGTGGCTCAATCGCGGCTGTGGACTTTCTTAGAATAACCTGATGACTATTAGAGAAATATGACAGTTACAGTTAAATTGCAATTAGATTCATTTCAATTACATTTTTTACTGCTGAGTGAGCACCACTGTAACTAACTGAATTCAGTTAGTTCATTGAGTTTGAGGTCAAGTAATTTATGCATAGACATTTGTACTCTCAAATTTAGTTTGATGTTATAAAGCAGAAATACAAACACGGACACTAGAACAACATTGACACGTTGATGCTGGTAATAATTTGAGAGAATGAAATTACTGAATGTAAGCACATGTGTTAGCATTGTATCGGACACCAATGTGTGGCAGAAGTCAGATACAATGTCGATACAGTGTCGTTGTCGACTCAATGCAAAAATGACTTCAAGGCTTCAATTATTGTAGACAAAGTTATTCAGTGATGCTGAAAAGATTTTGCTTTAAATGGAACATACATATTTGACCTTATAGTACTTTTTTCTTGGTATAGTCAATACAGATAAATAGGTGTATCAAAGAGTTTATTTGAAAGGAACCATACACAAGTCAAGTAGTTCAATTACACCATTAGGTTGTATTATTATTTATAAATAATGCTACTTAGAAGCAAACATATCATATCATAGCAGATCTTATTCTTTTTTTGTACCAAGATCGGATTTATATTGTACATCATATTTAATACTGATTTATCTTACTAATATTTCAGAGTATGATTGATCAAGGAACAATAAATACATGTTGAACCTTAAATTTATGTCACAATAACACTTCAAATCTTGTTAATAATTGTATACAAATTCCTTAAGGACGAAATTTTCTATGTGAATACAAATAAATAAGACAAATGTAATCAGATACTATTACAGTATTGAATTATTCCAGACACATGAAAATACGAAATATTTTGTCAAGACACAAGTGTTGCAGATTTGTAGACAAATACAGCAATATTGGCCCCATGATTTGTCACTGACACCAAAGATTCCTATTCCTATATCAACTTTTCATGACACTAGAATTAATTACCAAAGAGATTTTCCCTCAAAATTATTATTATTATAGGTTACATCAACCATGCACATACATTAAAAGATTCTTGTGGATTTTCCTACAAGTTACAAGGCTTTTTGCATAAAACAAAAATAGAGTATATGTTAATAATACCCTCTAAATTACCCTTACCAACATGAAAAAACTAACATAACTTAATTCATATTCAATTTTTTTCAGTAGCAGTTCTATTAGTAGACCACAATTTACTAAGCATTTTTTTAGGTTGTGTAGGAAGAGCACAAATGGACTTAAATCTAGAGTTTCTTCCAATTCCATCATCATTTACCAAACCATTTTCATCAAATTCATCATGATCCTCAGCTAGCTTCATTCTTAGAGTTGAAGACTTTGATTTTGGTGACTTGAAACCAGAAACACTCCAATTATCCTCACCTTGAATACTTGTAGTAGAGCTTAACTGTGTTGTTGTATGTTTTGATGGATCAATACCATGTGTTGTAAGCAATGCTTTGATATTGCTTTGTAATTCTGTTACTTTGCCACCATTTGATGCTGCTCTAGCTTGCTCAAAGAACAGAACTTGAACAACAACTCTTAATGGGAGTAGCTCATTTTGCGCTGCATGCATGCACGCTTCCATTGAGAGCTTTTTGCAGTCAAGAATTCTACATAGTCTTTTCCTTTCACTCTTGTTGAGTTCTGGATGAGCCTGCATGTTTCAAGTTAAGAAATACATAAATTTTAGCAAGAATAATAATAATAATAAATCTATTGCTGCCGCCTGCAGTCACATATTCACGTATTCGCACCGTCAGCACATTTGTTATGAAATTTTTTTAACTCTAAAATAACGAGCTGGAAATATGGACCGTCAAATTTTGATCCAACAGCTACCAATGAACTGACTGCGTGAATGCGTGAAATTTGTGACAAGAGTAAGTCCAATCATTACAATATCGTCTCATGGTAGAAAATTTTCTTCCATGGCCTAATTTTTATTAGTTCTATATTAATTGAACATGGTTGCTCGGTTGGTGAGGTAAGAGACACCGAATGAGTTCTAAACAGTAGGTTCTGGATTCAATCCTTGAAAACTAAATTATATTAAAATTTACTAATTTGTATAGCCAAAATAAAAATAAAAAAACCTGAACTTGAAAGTACATGTTACATCATTATAGAGTTCATGAATGGACAAAATTTGTGATGGAAAATTGAAGAGACACACTATCAATTCATGTGAAGGACATAGTACTGGATCTATGATGGAACTCTGTAACAGTTTTGACAAGAAATTTTTCTTCACGTTTTTAGCCAAATGAGTTATCAAATTATCTGAGTACATACTGCAACTATATCTCAGTCAAGATAAGGAGTCAGTCAGGCTAAAATTTCTGGTGGGTCAGTCCACACCTAACTTCCAATAAATGTTGAATAAGACAATATTTTAAGGTCAAGAGAGTTGGTTATCCACTAATTCTGTTTCATATCCTAGAATTTGAAAATGAAGTGTGAATTATGTTCTGCCACTTTTTTTCTTCTCTATCACATGTTTTTATGTGTGTATTTTTTTATTGGCAAATGTTAGTGATTAATAGTTTGTTATCAAGGTATTAAATGGAGTGACTTGAAACAAATACAATAAACATTTTATAGGAATGATTTTTACCTTGAGATAAATGTCAATAGCTCTATAGAGATCATCATGATCATATCTTGCAAATTCTGGTATAATATCAGCAAGAGCAATGAATTTTGACAATGAAAAATTCACATCTCTTGCAACTTCCTGAAGGTACCTATCCACAAGCTTTGCCACTTTCAATTTTGAACTATGTGATGCCGAAGAGGACCTCCTACTCTCTTGTAATTCAAAGTTAATATTCTCAGCCGAACGCGATCGCCTTCTTTCAAAAGTCTTCAACGATCTCGGAGGGCTAGTTGGTGGACTTTGTCCTTGTAACATGAACTGTTCCAATATAGTCATCACCAACTCAACATCATAGAGTGTATCATTTGTATAAGAAAGTGAAGGTATTAATAGATCATTCACTGTGGCTTCCTCCAATTGAAGTCCTACCCTTCTTGCTAATTCCATCTTTGAAGATGAAGAAGCATTGAGAATATTGGATGCTTTCAATAGTTTCAAAAGAAAGCTACATGAAACAGCGCCTTTTTCGGTTGGAAGCAAGCTTACTATTGACTCCAATAGCAGCCTATGCTTTGAAGTTATTTCGCTGGCCGAGTCTGAGTTAGACTCAGACTCGGCTAGTGAAACATTCTTCTTTCTATTTCCGTTCTTGGAAATATTTGGTAACCATCTAGATGCATAAATTTTCAATGCGTCACCAATGAGATTGGAAGGAACTTTGCCACCAGATTTGATTGCTATCATTGTTCTCCAATAAAGGTCTATGCTAAGTTCTGCTAAATCTTCAGCCCACCATCCTTTACTTCCTGATTTGATTCTCAAACTTTCTGTATCATTGCAAGATATGTCATCCCTCACCCTTCTAGAATGACTATGTGACAAACTCACCTTTGTAGGGTGGCTCAAGACTTTTGACGCAATAGTTTCAATGCATCTGCTGGTAATTCCCATGTCTTCCGACCACAAATGCAACGCTTTTGTGGTCTGAAGACTTACTATGGTATCCTTCCAACCGTGGAGGATGCAAGAATTGAAGAAAACCTCAAGCTTGTGAATCAAGTTTCCTTTTTCAACTTCTTCTGTCATTTGGAGATATTCAGCAGCACATCTTGCAGCTACAATGTTGTAAGGACTTAGAGTAATTTGTATTCCATAGCAGAACTTAGCACACAACTCAAATGCTTCCACTCCACCCGGAAAATCAGGAAGTTGAACTATTTGGTGATGAGATGAATCAGGAGGTGATTCTGAGCATAATCTTTGCAGGCATAAGCATTTGGACAGCAGGGGAAACTGAAAAACATCAGCATGAACTTCAGATAAGTTACCAAAGTAAAATTATACACTTATGAAGAACTGACACGGACCCCAGAGACAACACTGATACTAACACATTGATACAGATAATAATTTGAGATTTTTTTCTGAATGTAACAATATGTGCCGGTGTCGTGTAAGTGTCTGACTGAGAAGCCTTCAATTTGAAGTGTCAGTACTACATAGAAATATACAATTGAATAAATAAATAAATAAAAGAAACTTGATGAGTTTATTCTACTTTCAAGAAACATACCTTGTGAAGAAGATATCTACTTCCCCTTACTTGAATTATGAGATCACTAGAAACTTCAGAAGAGATTGTCCTGCATATACAAAGAAAAGAAACCATGTTACAAAATTAAAGAAGCCAAAAATGAGATGCATCATCCAAGAACAAAGATGAAATTTATTTTTGTTAATGTCTTACCTTATAGCTTCTGAAGTGTAGAAAGTATCTGGACGAGATCCAAGTTTCATAAACTTCATGGCTTTAAGTTTCTTACCTTCTTCTAAATCATGTGTTAAACAAAACTAGCCACTTGCATAATAATTCAGTGTAGAAGAACACTGAACAAGTGCACCTTACAGATAGTAAAAGAAAATAAGTACAACACAAATATCAAGATGAAGAATATTTATTATTTGCTAAGCAAGCTCAAGTGGACACTAGATGATACTGAACCGACAGTGTTCTCAGAGTGTATGAGGATTTCAAGAAAAGTTCAGAATTCTTAGAAATATAAAAGAAGAAAATAAAGCAAAGATAGAATTTCTTTGGTGGAGAGAAGAAGGTGTATAATTTGCAAGGGGAAAGGAAAGGTAAGGAAGAGGCTTTGTAGTTGTAGGAGCAAAAATAATAATAGTAGCTTAAATAGGTAGGATAGATGACATTAATGGTATGAAAGAAACATACAAGATCAAACACACCTAAGTTATGTCCATTCAGTCAAATAGTTATAACCTTCAGTGATTTTGACATTTTAAATCAAAAATATCATAGGGTAATGTAATTTTAGAGAATAGAGATTGCCTATTAAAAAAAAATTAAGAGAATAGATGCTCTAATTATTATTATTATTGTTATTATTATTATTGTTATTATTATTATTGTTATTATTATTATTATTATTATTATTATTATTATTATTTCATGTTTCCTAATTTTCACCTTTAACTCTCCTCTAGACTTATTTCATGGTAAATGTTTTATCTCTTTTGTACCATATATACAAGAAATTTGCTCTTCTCCCAACAAAAAACGTTCACTCCCAACTGAACTACCTAAAATACTTCTGCGTGAGTTAACTCACGCCGGTGTATAACTCAGCATGACTTAAGTCACGTTCGACACATGACTTAAGTCAGCGTGACTTAACTCACGTTGGGTTATTATAAAAACAGAACAACACCATAGGAATTTCCAAAGCTCTATTGTCGCGGTTTTGAGCTCCATTGTTGCGGTTTTCTCCAAACTTAAGCCATTCAACGCCAATTACAATCCCAAAATTAAGTGTTTATTATCCTAGTGCATTGGTTTTTTTTATTGAATTGTTAGATTTTTTTGGATAAATTGTCACATATCTAGATTTTTTTGATTTTTGATTTTTGATTTTATGATGTTAGATGTTTATGATTTTATTGAATTGTTAGATGTTGATTAGAGTAGAAATTGTTGATTAGAGTAGAATTGATTGAATTGTTGTAGAAATTGTTAGGAATTGTTTGAAATTGTTAGGAATTTGTGGTAGAATTTTTAGGATTAGAGTAGGTTTTGATCTCTCATGTTTGCATTGTGTAGATATGTCTTAGCGTGGTGTTCAATTGAAAAAGGAGGGTGACAAGAAGAAAGCAAAATCGACTGTGACATGGCACAAAATCGAATGTGATGGTTTCGTAAGAAAAACAATTCAATGATGCTGGTGTCCAATCATTCTAGGCTGAGGAGGAACGGAAGGACTTGTTATTTTGGTCCTCGATCAAAAGCAGGTGCCCCAGGAACTTTCGAGGACAACCCAATTGACTTATGTGACGAGAGAGATGATTAAATGTAATGACTTGCAATGTCTTGGTTTTTTTGGATGTTTTTATGTTTTTTGATATGTTGTGCATTTTGGTATTGAATAAATTTGAATAAAGTTGTCCATTGAATAAATTTGAATAAAGTTGTGTATTGACTAAATTCGAATAAAGTTGCACAAGTACACGAAATCAATTCAAAAAACACACAATTTTATTTAGTTTTAATTTCATCTACGTTACAGTACATTCTCCTTAAATATGTGGTATCATTATGATGTTGGGTTTAAATTATATTCTTGAAAGTTTGCTCAAAATGTTGGGATTAAAGTGTCTTATACTTAACGTAGAGATTTACAACATCCTTTGAAAACTTAAAAGAATGAAGAGAACACAACACTTATATTCTACCAAATCAACTATATAGGTTATCACATCGAATTCCCTCATATAAAATGAGTAGTAACAAAAATGAATGTATTCCAATATATTCTTTTGAATTAATCCTACTGCACTGCCAACTAACAAGGGAATTCGATGTGAAAACATATATACTTGATTTGGTAAAATACAAGTTGTGTTCTCTTCATTCTTTTGACTTTTTAAAAGATGTTGCAAATCATTACGCTAAGTATAAGACACTTTAATACCATCATCTCTAATAAACTTTCATGAATTAAACCTAAATTCCAACAAAATAAAGACACTACATAATAATGATGTTGCCTAAACATAATCTTGTGGCATAATCAAACTCTTGAGAATATCTCCAGGCGATCTTAACAACGTAGCTTCCATCTCAATCCTCGGGAACATGCGGTGCTGACGATATATGGAGAACATGCTCCTCACGCAGTCATCGTCTGTCAGCATTATCTTTTCGGACTGCAAATAACCAGGACGTGCATACTGAAGGTCCTTCACCCTCCTTGTGTCTCTGGGGTTGAGTCCTTGATTGATTTCATTTAGTTGATCCTTCATATCCTTTAGCGTGACATCGACCCGAACCTTGAACAAATGAGGGTTTCCATCGTAGAGCGTACTTGAGCGCTGAATAAATTGTCCATTGTTTCAGGTCTACACCACACCATAAGAAATTAAACAATCAATGAAAAACTCATTCAAACATTTCATCAAACACTTGGAGTGCAAATTATACATAAACCTTGAAACTCAAAACTACAACATAAACATGTAAGCATCTAAACAATTAAACAATATAAGTCATTTACATGTAAACATTGTATAATTTCTTGTGAAAAAAATCAAAATTTAAACAAACCCTTAAACTAATCAATATCTAATTTAAGAGGAAAAATCTAACATATAAACATAAAATATTAATAGTATTTAATTATGAAAACTTACTTGTTAGGAATGTTGTTTGATTTCAACTTGAAGAAATTAGAGTTTTGGTTGATTTGAGAGAATTTTTGGAGATTTTAGACATAAAAGAGAAAATGAAGAAATGAGTTGTTGTCTGATCTTTAAAAGAACAAGCATCATAACTTAACCCACGTTGACCTTCAGCGTGACTTAAGTCGCGTAGGTTGTATTTCAATGTGACTTAAATAACGTTGCATTTAAGAGGACATTTTTGGAAGTACAGTTGAGAATGAGCAAAACATGATGGGAGAGAGTAATTTTTTGGATACAACCTTGATCGAAAGAAATTGAAGGGATATTAATATATTAGAGTGCGGATTCAAACATACTATGTGTTCGTTTGATTTGCTATAAAATGAAGGACATGACAGAACAACTCTAGTTGTCCAGTGTTTGATTTGTAAAACTGTTTCAGGTACAGGACAAACTGGAGGCAAGGGACAAGACAAAAACTCATATTTTTGTCCCTCACCAAACCACAACTTTTTATTCCACAACACAACTTTGTCTAAAATACCAAAATAGCATTTTGTTCCCCAAAAATTGTATAAAACAAAAAATCACTCAATGCCATAAAAATTTGTCATGTGTTGTTCTGCCTTGTGTTGTACTGTCCTATTTTGTACTTACTGTTTTACAAACCAAACACACCCATGTCTCATTTCAGCTATAAACTATTTGATATTTTATTTTTAGATGTAAATTCTACAAATTAAAAGACTATTGTTCAACGTAAATTATCCACGTTTATAAAACACATGCAAAAAAATATGTTATACAACACAAATTCTACACAGAAAAAAAAACCAAGCTGCCCTTTTCATGGCTTATGTGTTGGATCACGAGGGAACCTAAAACAACATAGGAACATCACATGGGCATATGAACAAGCGTATAAGTAGATCGAAGGAGACATCTTAACCAAAATTTTAAGATATTATGTATTTGAATAATCTCACTTATATGATGTGTAACATTCACTTTTTTATCTGGTGTGAGACTCTAACCCATACTTGACATACTGATGATATCTCCTGAAAATGTGAATACATCACATGATTTAGGATTGCTCCCCCTCTATCCAAGGTTCTTTCATCCAAATACACTTGCACTACCGTTGGCGCAATATCAACTAAACATGTCGGTTGACCACTGCATTTTCAGAACGACTTTCAATATAACAATTCAATCGAAACTATCAGTTTTGATACCATTGTTGGATCAAAGAACCGCATAAGTGGAATTAGACACCAAATCTTAACTAAAAATTTTAAGATATTAAATTTACGAGTCATCTCATTTATATGATATTCCAACATTTGCTTTTCCATCCAATATAAAACTCTTACTCACATTTGACATACTAAAACTATGTGGACAAGACTCAATTTAGTTAAAATGGACTATTGTCAATAACCTTGTGTTTTAAGATGTATATATGCAGATAAACACCATTTTTTGAGTAGTTTTTAGGTAAGATCTAAGACCGTTAAACATGATATGAGAGTCAGACTAAAGATAATAATAATATAGAAATTAAACCCAAGCCCCAGTTAAAAATAAAAGTGGTTATTGATGTGCCCTATGGTCAAAGTTCCTAGGGTGTTAATGTAATTTAACACTTTAATCTTAGGACCAGTAAGATCTTGAGTCATTTAATAAATAACCTTAATATCATTCAACTTTCTAAGAAAAACCTACTTATTGTGAGTGTTGTTAGTTATTACACTCCTTTAAAAGAAAATGAAAGTGGTTGGGATTGTTGAAACAAGAGCTTTGTTATTGTTGAATATGATGAGCTTTACTTATGTTTTTGTTAAATCAAAGAACTTTATTTTTATTAAATGTAAGAGACTTTATTTATGTTTTTGTTGAGTCAATGATCTTTGTTGTTATTGTAATGTATTAATATTATGTTTCGCTAAAAAAAATGCATGTGAAGAACCTTTGTTTCTAAATTTTAGCTAAAAAAATTAAACAAATTTTTTATTTTATTTTTATAAATGTTATCTATGGATATCTGAATAAACCAGCGGATACCTCAAAATCAAAATCCACGTTAAACGAATATCTGCGCGGATATGAATAGGGTACGGATTTCATATTTATCCAACTGAGCGGACACGAATATCACACTATCCGCATCCAAGGATATCCATTTAGATCCCTAATACACTCCCAATACAGAAGCAGCCAACCATTCATATAGAAAATCGTATCTCATGGTAAAACTATGCAACTTTTTTGTTTTCCAGCAAATCTTTGCTAATATTTCAAAGAAGAATATAATATGTTCGAGGATTTATTTATGCAACTAGACATGCTATTGGCAGCGTGCAATTATAAAAGCAGCTTCCACGTGCTTATCCTGTGCCCACCTGCGTATATATAATCTTGATTCTCATCATTGTCACAACAAAATTGCAAATTTTCCAATTCCCTTATCTTTACTTATGTGTATTTTTAAGTCCAATGTACTGCAAATTTTATTTTAGTCAAACCCTATTTTATTTTACACCACCATCATACATCTACAGTAGTGGAATATGTCTCTCCCTTTCCGTAGGAGAATGTTTTACCTAAAATAACATATTAAAAGCGCAAAAAGAAAATAGAGAAAGAAATTAAAGAATGACTAGAATATCAAATGAAAATTTTAGAGCAAACTTTGATGAGTATTCTACATATCATACATGATTTTCACAACGTTTTTTTTTCTTTTTACTCAAAAAAAAAAATATCAACATCCAACTTTTTTTTAAATAAGGAAAATGTTAACATGTACCACCAGGAGTCCAGGACACATTAAAAAAATGCAATATAGAAATTTCGTAAAGTCGTACATTCAACTTTTTAAGAGTTCTTTAAAAAAACTTTTTAAAAGGCAAAATATTTTTGTTTTCAATGTAAAATTACTATTTTTATATTCTTTAACATGTTTTCTTATAGCAAATGTTACCAAGACCTTTAAATAAAATAATTTTTTTAAAAGCAAAAATGTAAACAGAGTGACCATATCAAAGTTAGCTATACTGATATTGGAGCCCAAGTATGGAAGATCAGCGACGTAAGCCTTGGTGTCTGCCGTCCGCGACGACATCATCTTGATAGGAGATGGAGGAAGGAGGTGCGGTGAGGGAGAAGAGAGGATGGTTCATAGTGTGCAATACATGATAAATTTCCATGGACACTCAATATCTATCCGCAACACCAACTTGTGTACGGTGCGCGATGTTAACCACTTGCGCACCCTAGACGCAGCCCACAAGTACAGTAGTACATGATAATTAGGATTAGAAGATTCAATTTGTTTATTTTTCTTAATGAATTGGGCATAAGTTTTGTAGGTAGAGAGCATAAATCCCACATAAACAAGACATAATGAATATTATTGGGCATAAGTTTTGCCCTAAGTGTGATCCCAATTAAATTTATTATGGTTGTATTTGACAAAATTAATTTTCGAGCTTAAAGCAATAATATTTTACGACCAAAATAAATAAGTTTAGTAAAGTTCATTACCTTACCAAAATAAATAAGTTAGTAAATTTCAATATTAATTAAAATTATTATTTTATGTCATTTTATATTCATTAACTTTTTTTAACTAGACATTCATTAATTCGATGAACTACTAATTCACCAAAACAAAAAAAAAACCACCACAAAAAAAAATAAGAACTACAAATTTTATCAAACATTTCAATTAAGTTATTTTTAGTTAGTTCATATTTTATCAATTAATTTATTCGTTATCCACCTTTACTTTTACTAAATAGAGATTACATCTATTCTATATACATGACTCTTCTGAACAAAATTCTTGTCTCTTTTCAACTTTATTAATTTACTAGGAATACTCTTCTTAATTATTTTTCATTTTTTTTAACCAATAAGTAAACAGAAAATACAATATACGAAATGTGAACACAATGACATCCGTTGAATTCGGTTGGGTATGTGCTCATCGAGTCATCGTCAAATCAATCAATATTATGTCATATTTTTATATTAATTTGTTTTAAAATAAATTAATGTTAAAAAAAATACCATAAATTTTTTCCATCAATAACATAACTGCCATGCCTTATCTCTTTTCAAGGTTTCTTTGCTTGTGTGATGTGCATTCATTAACATTTATTGCAAATGGTCCATTAGATTGAAATTCTGCCTATTATTGGAGTGAAACAAAGAAACCCAAAGTTGCTTATTTTTGATTTGTTTGCGTTTGATTAAGTCATAAAGTCAATCTTTATGGGTGGACATTTACTTTTTGGTGCTCTAATGAAAATTGTTAAAATGTTTTAATCTGGCAGTTGAGGGTCGTCTTCAAACTTTGTTTGGCTTTGGATTCTCACGATGCAATGACTTATGACTTGTGCTATTTGTGAAAAAAATTCCTTAACAATGAGACCAATTTGTGTGGACCCTATTCATTGATAAACTAGAAAAGAAAATTGGTGAATTATTAGAGTATTCATATTCATGATTGAAAATTCTATCATCTAGTTGTGCTTGTGTATTTTATACGAATTTTATACTTCATATAATAAAATTCGTTGGCATAGTTATATGTCAAGAAAAAGCAAGATTGGCAAAAATAGGAAAGGGATTAAGGGTTTAATCATAGACTTCAACAATTTGGACAAAGCGTTAAAAAGCCCCTACATTGTTAGGCTCCACTAAAAAGCGTGAACTCAATTTAGTTTTACATAGGTGCCACCAAATGGACATGATGGATTATCTCAACCCCTCAAAAGTAATCATAAAATGAAACATAATAGAAAATTTAGCCCTACAAGTTCTACGAGTAGGATCATATAGGGTTTTAACTATAATCTTGATTCTCCTACTTTGGTTTCAGACTTTTTTAAACAAACAGCTGGAGAATTGCTCTTCTCATTTTTCATTTTGCTCATTCATTTAATTTAGCGTGAGATTTTTCAGTGAAAGTTAACTTACGCTAACACTTTTAAAATCAGTTCAATCACACCGAAAAAGTGGCAACGTAAGTTAACTCACGCTGAAAAACGTCGAACATAAGTTAACTCATGTTGAATTAAGGGAATGAACAAAATTAAAAGTGATGACAACAATTCTCTATAAGTTGTTGTAATACTTGACCATATAAAAGGAACAAGTCCAATTCGTTTTCAATTATTTTTTTATGAAAATTTTCAATTGCCAAGACTAGGGGCATATGCATTCATAATCAAACTTTTAAAATGCACAATGCTATGTAGGATAATTTTTGTAAGTGTTTAATATTTCTGTTGTACACAACGAATGATGCATCAAATGCTAATAAAGCACAAGAAGGTTCATCTTCTTTCCACTATACTTGTGAAAATAATATAGACCAGATTGCAATGTCAAAAAATGCTCATTAACAACCCTCTTCTTTGGTTCAAGAAGCAAATAATGTTAATAATCACTCCATGTAGATTCTCCAGGTCAAAATGATAGTTTAATAGTAGCGCAACAAACTCCAAAGATAGAGGTAAATGCTGGGCTTCAGATGACAATCACAACAAGTACAATATTAAGAATGATCTACGTATCTGACCAAACATTAGGGTGATGAAATTGAAGACTTTTGTATCACAACTTTAATAACACAGATTTTGAAGGAAAACATGTTTCTGACTTCACACCGATTAGATATAAATTTTAGAAATATCACACGAGGTTGAATAGAACTTTTGTAACATTTGACTTTCTGCATGATTTTTGGTTTTTTTTATTCCCCCATGAAGTTGTATATTATTTTTTTTCCAAATACATTCTTTTCACTTCACCTAAATTTATTAAAAGAGCAAATAGTCATTATAATCTATAAATGTGTAACGAGTAGACACAACAGTTCTTCAATGTATTGAAATTCCAAAATAGTTTATAATTGTGCAATTCATTAGTGAAAATAATTCATGACGTTAAAATAGTATTTGTAAGACTAATTTATAGTTGTTCAATATTAATAATAACTCTTTTTTTTATAGAGACTGATATAATAATAAATAAGTACTTGTAAGACTAATATGACAATAAATAAGTATATTGAGGAACTGATACAACAGTATTAACATAGCATTTTTACGTCAAAGATTATTTTAATTAACGTAATACACAATTAACGACTATTTTAAAATTTTGATACATTAAAAAATTATTATGGTAGCCCGTTACACATTTAGAGGTGAAAATGACTATCCACCTTTTATTCTAAGCATATAGGATACAAAATGTTTAGATCTCTCTCATCCGATATTTAAACCTTGACTCAAAAGGTTTTTAGAGTCTGATATCTTCCGCTATTTAAACCTTGACTCAAAAGGTTTTTAGAGTCTGATATCTTCCGCTAGACCTAATCCAATTATTTTCTTCTTATTTTAATTAGTCACATGAAATATTGAATGTGCGTGTGGGTGTGCAATAAATCTATGATGCAGCCTAATATGTGTGACAAATGTTTGCAATAGAAAGGACAACTTCAGTTATGAATACCGTTACCACTCGGGCAAGGAACCACACAAAACATCAAATTAAACCCATCTGACAGAATCAAGAGCTAGAACAAAAAATTAAGGACAAGACGATATAGTTTGACAATGGTGGGTACTTGGATTTATTATGAGAAAAAGAGTTAGTGCTTAAACTCCAGTACTTGCTCACCAATTGTAAGTATAGCCAAAAAACATAAGTGGTCATACAACACTACAAAACGACACACTTGTATGGTATTGGCACAATCAATGTCTGGTAGATACCCATACTTTAGGTCGTGTTGGCTCGATCAAATATGACTCGTGTGTTTTTTAATTAAGGAAAAGAAAGGGTCAAAAATGAAATTGAAAATGATAAGTGGGAAAAAAAGTTAACACATATATTTAAGAAAAAGAAAATATTTGATTAAAGATCTATGTGGGGATGAGAAAGGAGAACCACAGAAGCTGCTGTTAACGTGTCTTTCTCAATGTGTTACCCCATGATACATCAACCCGACAACGTGGGACCTTCAATACTTTCCTATCATCCTAGCTTTGGGACCTTCTACCACTTCAAATCTATCCATAGAGATAGGAGTGGGATCCAACAAAATCATCCAATGATATTGGGTGATTAATCTCGGTTATTGATTTGAGATCGAATGAATGATATTATACTTTCAATAAATTATTTTTGAATAATTTTTATTTAATATCAAATAATGAATTTTTTTAACTCATTCACATGGTTACTAGTTGCACTCACCCTAAAAAAGATTTTGTCACATAACTAGTTGCACTCACCTCAAAAAATAACACAAGAAGAAAGTGTTTCTTGAGAGATTGGCTATATACTAACTCAATGTATATGTATAACACATTTATTTTTAGACGTGCTCATATTAGCACTAATATTGAGTAGTTATTTTTTACTTTTTGATTTGGGGATATTAGTGATTAAATCCTAATATTGTTAGTATTTTAGCAATCACATATTTAATAGAGTACATATCCATTTTTTATTTATTCTAGTGTGTATTATCTTTATCCAAAACATCTAAACACTTGCGATTCTCAGATACATGACACTCGTTATCTGATCCGATATAATATTTATCACTTGTTGCCAAACTAAAAAGTAAAACAAGTAATTCGACTAGTAACTATCGAAAGTTATTTTATTTTCTTCAAAAACAAGATTACATCACATAATTATGTTTCTCAACTGCACGTTTTTTGACTTATTAAAAGAGTGTTAAGTTATCCCCATGAACTTACTTCAGTTGGTAGAGATATTGTATATTATATGCAGATGTTGGGGTTCAAACCCCATACACTCTACTTCTCCACAATTAAATTGTGTGAGCTCTAGCCACTATGCTACTTGACAAAAAAAAAAAAAGTGTTGAAGTTAAGAAATGGATGAAGAGAACTAAATGCAAGTTAAATAAGTTTGTATTGTTTGAGGTGTGTTTAATGTGATATGTACATTTGCTAATTTTAATTTCACAAAAATGTTAAAGCATAATTCCTACCAACCATGACTTTGGCAGACTCCATTTACATCACCCTACACTTAAAAATAAGAAATTGAGCACGTATAATCAAAATTATTCAATCCGTTTAAAGATGATATAAAAGAGATGCATTCATCTAAAGGATAAAAAATCAAAATATTTAAGAGCGCCAGATAGAGAGAGAAAGATCAATCAGTTAGGGAAGGGAGTCTAATAAGCGACGAAAGAGACATTGCAATCGTGCAAATTGCATTATTTAACAAGACAATATTTTTGCATTATTGCAATCAAAACAAGCAAGATTGAAAAGTCTTGGATTCATAGGGCCATCCAACTATTGCCAAGCTTGAAATTTTAATTTTTACAACTTTTTTAGTTGTTGAAATTTGACAACTTTGTTTAATTCCCATGATGGGTAGTTGAATAATTTGTTAGACACCGAAAATTGAAATGACTTGAGTAGTTTTAAATTTTAATGATCTTGTCCATGAACAAACGATGTTACACCCGACATAAACATATCTAGCTAATTGCCATCTTTAATTGAAGCTATCAATCAATTAATGTTAAAAACAGAAGTCATGGAGTAAGCCTATGTTTGGTATCATAGTAGATATCTCCAGTATCACGGTGATTTACCGTAATTTTTTAAAAGCTACATTTTGTAACTTCTGTAAAATCACGGTGGATCATCATGATTCTAACGTAGCCACCGTGATACCAAACACACTAAAGAGAATCCCTTCTTTTTGGACACATCACATGGTGCCTAAAGCATCTACTATTGTCAATATTGATGCACCTTCTATGAGTTATCACTATTGTAGCCCAGAAAAATTAAAAACCCTTTATGTGACACTTCAATTTTGTAAGCATTATACGATACTTACAAATCCCACAAAGCTAAAAGAGCCAGTCAATAGTGCATGGCATGGTATCTATCTAGATGTGGTGATCAAGGGCAACAACTTTCTTTCTCAATATATGAGCTGTATCATTCTAGTGTCACACCTTATAGGACCAGCTCTGGTCAAATTATATTGGCCATTAATATTAGCTAGGGGGAATACCAAGTAAAGAGTTTAAATGAACTTTTTACTAATGTGGCTGCTTGACTCAAAATTATTTCATTTCGCAATTATAGATTAGGTTTGCCTAGTATGTTTTTATTGTTGAAAATGGTTTAACTAATCTCTTTTTTGCAATGTAGACTTGAGTTTTTTTTTCTTTTTCAAGACCCTCACATTAAATACAATTGAACTTGATGCGTTGATAATTTGGTGGGTGGTCAAGATGGACAAGCTTTCATACTCCCTCCGTTTCAATATATAAGCAAAAAAGACCAATTCACATTTATTAAGAAAGTTAAAACATAGTAATTTGAGGTATAATTTTTTGTATTCTCCTTGGAATAAGTTTCATGGAAAAAAGTAAAATCAATTCTCATTGGTTAATGATTATGGAGAGAATAAAAAGGTAAACAAATTCAATGCAATTTGCATTTAATTTTACTTTGAAAAAGAAGATTTTCTTGAAAAAACATAATAATAGCATAAAAATTGGTCTTTTTTGCTTGTATTTTGAGACAAAGAAAATGTGATTTTTTTGCTTATATTTTAGGACGAAGGGAGTACCATATTAGATCTTGATGTGTGTGTTTGTTTTTAAGGTGGTTTTATCTTAGAATCACGATGAACTACAATGATTTTTTAAAGCTACAAAGGTAAATTTTGAAAATCATGGTGGTCCACCGCATTTTTGACAAAGCCATTGTGATAACGAACATACACTATATTGAGTCTAAATCATTCTTATAAAATTAGGTTTTTATGTTGAAGCGTGTCAAACTTTATAAACTCTTTTAAAACTATCTTTTTCCATTGCGAGACTTGAATTTTCTCAAAATTGAGTCAAAGTTATTTCAAATTCGGTGTGGTTAACGATTCTCAACAATCATGTAGTCGGTAGTTTGGGTTGTGTTAATCTTATTGGACCGGTCAAGCCATATATTCCTATTTAAGTAAACCGTGGGTTTAACAATATTTAGAAAACTCACTCAAAAAATGAAGTGTTCGATAAAAATCAGACATTATACACACACAAACACACGCATATGAACATGATTAATTGACATCATAGTGTCAAACTTAATATTATGACACATAGGATAATTCTTTATCTTATATTCATGTTACAAAATCCATTGTTAGAATGAAAATTATTAAAATATAGACTATATTTATGAAATTTCACATTGATCTTAAATCATTTGATTTATCAATGACATACATCAAAATTAACTTGTTCCTTTTTAAGTTTATCTCATGTGTCAATAAAATACATCAAAATTAAATTATTTAAATAAATGTTAGTAAATTGAAATAGCAACAGTTTTCTTCATTTAGTAACATTTTTCAAGTGTAACACTTAATCTCAAATATGTTATAGGAATACCGAGAGACATCACACTTAGCCCTCTCATCTGTAAATTACACACGAGAGAATCCATACCATGCAGTATAAAACGAGCTAAAGATCCTCTTGGCCACATGTGTTAACCTAATATGATTATGAAATATTTTCTTTGTCAACATATATTTATCTCATTAGTGAGTACTTCTACCATCTTTTTCATCTTGTGGGGTCTCAATGTCCCTTATTTCTGTAGACACATACTTTCAAGAAGTTGAAAAAGGAAAAAACACATCAGCCGCAGCAAGTGGGAGGCTTCAATCTAATCTACCTTAACAATTTCAATGGCAATTAGCTGCAGTCACTCACTCTGGCTAGACTCCTCCTTAATTTGTTTTCTTCTTTCTTTTTAAGCTCTTGTTTTTTAGTGGTACAGATTTATATACTATTCTTTTTGCTTTTTTCTATGAGCATCGATCATAATCACTTTTTCTTTTTAAGAGAATAGGGTGTCGTATGTGTTTTGTCCAAAGTATTAAAAATTTCACACACTGTTATTCTGTATAAAGACATCATAGAAAAATGTACATCATATTATATTTTATTAGTAATACCACAAAATAAATATATTTAATTATGATTTTTTAGCTATATATATGCGTGTTTAATTCATGATACATTTTCCGCAACCAATACAATCTATTAGACCACTAAAACATATTAAAAATTTCACTTAATAAAATGACTTTATATTATTATTTTTAAAGATAAAGTTAATAAAAGCTTATCTAAAATTAATATTGCCTCAACAACAATTAAATCATTGATTGGCTTTATAATCATTTGAAAACACATATTGAACAAAATCGATCACATTAATTTAATAAATAATTTTGTTTTCTAAGGGCTTGAAAAACAAATTTAAACAAAAATTTAGTAATTTAACTAAAATACTATTATAGATTTTAAATATGACTCATCTTAAAATTTGCATTAAGTTTTAATATGTGTTCGAAAAAAAGACTCTTTACAAGAACTAAAACAAAACAAATAAGAATATATTACACGAGCCAAAAAAAAAATCCAAATATAAATTATTTCTTACGAAGTGTAACATTTTTTTTTTTTGGCGGTTACACATTTAGTTTTGCTAGTACAATTTTCAGTTTCTACCTTAATCAATCTGCTAAGAACATTGCCTTATCATGGATTATAATCATATACTATTTCATAAGTATTTAGTCATGCTAGTTTTCATCAAGAGAAGCTAGAGTTAATTCTGTCCTACATGAACTAAGACCTTGAAGAGCAGTAAACTTCCTGTCTCAAACCAATGACATTAGACCAACTCATGTGGGTTCCCTGTAACTAAATAATTAGCCATATATATTATGTTTTTTTTCTTCTTCTTATCCATTATAATTTGTAGCAATAATCATAACATGTTCTCCAATATATTTTCTATCACTTAGGCCCTTAAAACTTGTTATAAACTAAAATTTTAAGAATCAAACTCAAGTTTTTTTTTCCGAGCGAGAATCATGTTATCAATTATCTCAATAGAGTATACGGATCTGTCTAGTATGTATCTCTATGAAGTTTATATATTTACTTCTTCTTTTCATTAGTTATCCCAATCGACCCCATGCAAAATTAGGTTTGTTTAACAAATAATTTAAGCATGTGTTTGGCTCTACGATACAATTTCCACATCAAGCCAAAATTATGGTAGGAGCCACGTTTACAGCGAAGTTACATATAGTAGCTTTTCCAAATCACGGCAATTTTTGGCTTGAGACGCGAGAAAGCTGCTTCCACCGCACATCCAAACAAGCTATAAAGCTACTTGGGACAACGAGATCAATTCAGCATATACAGTGATAGAAGTAGGTATTAAAAGGTGTTCTCTTAGAAAACTTCCTTCGTAATAGATCATAATATGTCATGCCAATCATAACTTTCACTTTAAAAAAATAGTTAACACAATTTTAGATAATAATACGATGAATCGTTTTGTCTCTCTATCAAGTTCCATCAAGGTGCTAGACTGCTAGTACAATTACACAAACTTTTTTGAGCCAAATTTACACAAAATTTATAAAAGATTTAAAATGAAATATTTTTCAATTAATTGGAGTTGTTAAATGATGAAAAATGTGTAAAACAAAAACAAAAAAAGTAAGTCACCCCACCATTGATGTGTCCATTTGACAAAGATTCGCGTGCATCGCATGGATTAAATGGGCACTATGAATTTGACACGACAAAATGTGTCTCCAACTTTAGATAATTATTGACTGAAAAAATACAAAAGGTGATATACGGATTTTTTATGTGTTCTATTGTATGATTAGTACACTAATCCAATTGATTATCATGTTCCCCTTTTTGAAATAAAAAACTGTTGTGTGACAAGAAAATTTGTGTATACCTCAGCTGTCATCATATAACCTACCATTTGGTGGGCTTGATTGAAATCCTTACTTTTCTTGATTCAATTTGAAGAAAATTCTTTCAGGCAGTAAAGGAGAAAACGACTTTGGAGTATACACTAGAATTTGAATCAAAACCTTGTATCCGCGCCATGTAGAAATAAATTGTGTTAAGTGTTAAGAATAATATTTTTATATGGTATGAATAACTTGTATTATACTAAGATTTGGAAAGTGTTCCTCTGCAAACATGAAGTGCTTGCTGGATTTTTATGTTTTGGAAATCTCAAATTATACTATACTAATTCAGATTAAAATGTGTCACTTATGGTATAACTTTTGTCCTAACTATGAAAGAAGCAGCAGAAGAGGTTGTGAATATTTTGAAATCCTAATTTTCGAATACTTTATTTAGAATTTAATTACTACTCGGTTTCAAAAGATACTTCAATTACTTTTATCTTCTTTTTATGTTAAAATTTCCACTATCATACCTTAAGGAGGAAATTGCATTACACTTAAAAAAAAGTTTGGTCGTGGTTTTCTTCTGTGGTGTTCATATGGGAGATTAGCCTTTTCTCTTGAAGTCATTGTTTCTTACCTCTCCCTCAAAGAAATTTGGAAGACCTTTGAAAGGGAATGAGATACCGCGACTTTAAGATGAAAAAGTAATTGGTTTTAATGTAATTTTGTGTGTTTTATTAACACAACGATAAAAGAAAAATAACAAAATGATGAGATAGAAAGTAATATAAGAATTACACTAAAACACACAAAATTACACACTAAAGCCAATGTGACTCTTCTATCTCATCTTCTTTTAAATATGTTTTTGATCCCTATAAATATATCAACTTTTCGTTTTAGTCCCTCTAAAATTTTCCTTCAACTTTTAGTCCCTAAAAAATTTTGCATCTTCACTTTTGGTCCCTCTTTTAAAGTAAACTCATATGTAGAATTCATATTTTTGAATAAAATTTTGCAGAAA
>Ga0315914_1000405_pt1 | contig 52226 bp, 35 predicted proteins | sample MpolenodulesMG_FD_203920 | JGI IMG/M metagenome (GOLD analysis project Ga0315914, IMG submission 203920) | Medicago polymorpha root nodule microbial communities from Los Angeles, California, United States - elongated nodules | ecosystem: Host-associated > Plants > Roots > Nodule | place: USA...
GTCAGTAACGTTATTGAGGGATTTGTTTGTGTTACTGAAGGTTTATTCTGTCAGTAATTACTGAGGGTCTAAATCCCTCAGTAATGCAATTTTAAATTGGTTAGTAATTTGGGGAATTCTTGTAGTGTAAAATCCGTCATGGGTACGGGTGGGTAGTTAAATAGGTATTTGTGAGTATAATAAACGGGTATTTAACTACTCGTTACTTTATGGACACAGATACGGATTTGATGATACATGTGTCTGCGGGTATCTGTACCCATTAATAAATTAAGTAAATTAGTAAAATATTTATGTGTGTGTCGATATATATATATCTTACTTATAAATGTTAACCCGTCTCGCTATACTTAACCTAATTTTTCCCTCCACACTTTTGCATTTAATGTTTATCTAAAAAGTAAAATAAAATTATGTTCCTAATTATATGCTATTTTTTTTTTTTGGAAATGAATAACCGTTAACCCGTCTCGCAATACTTAACATATTATGTTACGTAACGGTACCAAGGACGATGTCATGTAAATATTATGTTATGGTACAGTACCAACGTCTATGTTTCTTAATATTATGAAGGGTTTTTCTATCATGTGCAAATTTGCACATGTTAAGAAATTTAAAGTAGTAAGTTTGTATTGAAACTTGAACATTTTGTATTGAATATATAACTTTTTAATAAATAGTTGTGGTTTTTCAATAAAATATTACTACTTTTAGTTCCTTTAACAAGTGCAATGTTGCACATGTTAGACAAACCCTATTATGAAATACTATATGACAATCATGACATTCATCTAAACTATTTTGTTACCTATTACCGTCAAATATTACCTTCGATGTAGCACGGGTCGATGGTCTAGTGTGTGTGTGTGTGTATAAGAGTTTGGTGTCTCAAAAAACCCTAGTTTACTCATGTGTACGGCACTCTTACATGTTCTTTCTCTCAAAGATTCTTTCAAAAATTTATCTTCCTCTCCTCTTCTTGTGCGGCCAGGTTTTCTTCTCCTTCATCTCTTTTTTTTTCTTCTTCTCCTCAGTATGATTACTTGTTTATGATTTTAGTCTTTTCTAGCTTTTATTTGAAGTTTTTATGCTTTTTGGATGTTTATTTGGATTGTGGATGTTTTTATCCTTTTATTTTACTTCAAGAATTTGCGTGGGTTTGTGTAAGAATTATGAATTTTGTTTTGATTATGATATGGATTATGAAAATTTGAATGAAATATGTTGTGTATGGATGTTTAAAAGTTGAAGTTTCTAGGTAATTAAAAAAGTATTTTCCTTTTGTACAAAAAAAAAAATTGAAGTTTGACCATTACTATAATTCATTTTCATTTTTTTTGTTTTTTGTTTTGCAAAAGGGGTTATACGCAACAGATCAAAGTTACCCAAAAACTTAATAAAATTCAAAATTGGGTATAATAAGGGGGTAAATCCCTAAAGTTATAGAAAGGGGAGAACGAATTTGGAAAAAAAATGAAAAAACAAAAATTAGGGTTCAATTACCTTTGGAAATGAGAATGAGAAAAAATCTCTACCAAAATTAGATTCAGTTCCAGCAACTTCCACGACAAAAACTAGTTTAAAGTGTCATTTGAGGGTAATAATATTCATGATTTCACGTATGGAAGTAGAACTTTTTGTTTCTTTCATTTCCCTTTGATTTGTACATCTAAATCCACCACCCATCATTTTCAAATGATTTAGAAAGAATTGAATTTAGTTGGAGAAGAATGAGGATGAAGATCAAGTTAGGGATATACATGAAGAAGATGAAGTTACTGTTGAAGAAAACAACTTTTAGCGATTTAACGGGCACGTCACAACCAAACGATAGAAATAGACCGAGTGACGAAAATGACTTGCATTCTGCAATTTTATGGGGGTTTTGAAGTTTCGTTAAATTCAGAGGATATTTAACGAAACGTACAATTTCAAGGATAATTGTCTATTCACTTAAATACAATAACTCTCACAGTAGAGATAGAAGAGAACTCGCTCAAAAGAGGAGAGAGAATGATCTTGCCATGATATGAATTATCATCTTATATTTGTTTGTTCAACTGACACTTATCATCCAAGAGTAATATAAAGAAGTGATGAACCATAACTAAATAAAGATGGTGACTAATTTTCAGATATATGCTAATCAATTAGCAGCTATTATGTTAATTAGAATTTGAACTCTAAACTTCCTTCTTTAAACTTTTTTGGCGTCCTTATTCTACGAATAGAGATACGACATAACTAATATAAAACAATTATATATGTGGATTTTTTTGTGCTCATTCTCTCGTGTTATTCATTTTGCATTAATCTCGGTCGTTGGCTAACTTTTTTTCTTTCTCTTTTTTACATTTTGTTTGGATCAATCAACTGTAAAATTAATAAAAGTACAGATGATTGAACAAAAAGGACATGAAGATTCAGATCCAATAATTATTGTGTGATGAAAAATAGAGTAGTTTCAAAACCAAAATGGGTGCATTTTCTTTTGAAAAGAGAGACAACTTTCCTAACAAACAATGAATTGGCAAAAAACATTAAATGACTTTGACATGATAATTCATGACACCACCACCAACCTCAATTTCTTATTTTAGTTAGAAGATAGAGGCAAACTTGCACCATATTCATTACTATCTTACCCTTAAAACACATAAATGATTGCATTCCACATCACACACCAGAAAAGGTAAACAAAGCATTGAATTCTTTTTGGATTTCAACACCTGTATCTTCAATCTCAAATGTAAAAATCACATTATACAATATACAATCACAATAATAATGATAGTACTAACGCTCATTTTCTCCGGTTTGCAATTCATCCGGTTCATGTTTCTGAGAATTGCTCCTCCAAAAACCGTTTACGCTGAACCGGGACCATAAATCCTCCTCCGGCAACTCCTCTTTGGCCAAAAGCTCCTCCATCGTGGGCCCAACAACAACCGTCTCAGCCCCAGGCCCACCGAGCTTTTCATGTTCCATCAAGTTCTTCTTATCCCTCTTTATCTGTTTCAGCAACCTTTTCTTTCTGCTATTGATAGTTGCCTTCTTCCACAAACAAGCCGGAACTTTATACGTCGCGAGCGCCACCATGTCCACCACCGCACATGGGACACAGCAGCAGATGGCTGCACACTCCGCTGTTGCATTTCCAGCCACTTCTCCGACGCTGCGACGACGGCTTTGGAGTTGGTTCTGGCGAGTCATTATGGAAAGAAAAAAACGTGAAAGAGAAGGAGGAAAAGACTAGAGAGGTGATGGTAGGAACGGAGGCATGAGAGAAGAACGCCGGCGAGGCATTTGAGAGGCTAGCTCATGATGGGCAGGAGGAGGAGGAAGAAGAATAGGGTTTGTGATAAATGAGAATACTTTTGAAAGCGGTTAAAGTGGGAAATGGTTGGGAGAGATTAAAAGGTGGGATGAGAGAAGAAAATATAGGAATAGGAATGAAAACAGATGAGCATGGTTGATTTGGTGTGCTGTTGTTACTATTTATATTCCATTTTCTTACTTGGATACTTACCACCAAAATTCATAAATGAAAGAATATTTTTTTAGTTTAAAATCAATACATCAAGTTATTTTATCGTCGCATCTAATTATGTGTTGTCGTGTCGTTCATTGATAAATATAACACGTCATATGTTTTAAACACATTAAAATATGTGACAAGACCTATATGTAAAATAACTTTGCACCGATAGTGCAAACAAATTAAATTATATTTCTCCTATATTGAAATGCAACCTTAACTCACTTCCTAAAACCTTTATATATCAAGTCATGTTTTATGTTGTATATGATAGTCATTGATAGATATTTGTGAAATATTTTACTTGTGAAATATTTTACAAAGTGTTATTATAACTTTTGGGGAATTTGTTGGGTGGGGTTTGAGGAGAATTTAGAGCAATAGACTAAAGGTCATCATGAAGAGGCTACGTTATTTCACTTCTTTTATGTAGTTTTCATTTAACTCATTGTCGCACAATGTTAAGAAGTAAAAGATTGTAATATTTTATAAAAATGCATTGTAATATTTTATAATGGTTTATAAGTCTTTTCTCATATGATAAAAATGTCGAAATTATTAGGTCAGACACGTGATTGAGGTTTAAACTCGAGTCCTTCTACTTGTGTGTGAGTTAATAGTTATTTGTCATTTCGTCTATCTATAAAAAAATTATAATGAATTGGAATTTCAACTATTTTATTGTCTAACTATTTTTTCCCACAAAATGTTGCAATATAAATTTGGTAATTACTAATTATTAAATTAAACTCTTGTATCTTTTAGGTACAGTTAAACCGGTTTTTATTCCAAAAACTGAAGTATAGCTGAGTAAATATGTGAATTTGATCTTTCGTGCTTTCCTATGGACTATGGTCTATGGAGTAAGTTAAAAACAAAAGGTCGTGCGCGTGTGTCTATATATATATATATATATATATATATATATATATATATTGGTGGTGTTCGGGTCTGAACTTCAAATTTTGCATATATTATACATTATCTTTACCAACTAAGCTAAGTTGACTAAGACATATATTTTTTTTTTGTACCAAGGTTGTGCGTTTTATTACAATTCCTAAAAAAAAATTGCATTTGGCATAAACAAATACTTGATTATTCTTCTTAGTTTAGTTTCAACATCAACCCTCTTATAGGTGTGTAATGATTTACGAGAATGAATAATAATTTTTCTATTTTTTTAAAGGACAAATATATTAATAATTTCCTAAACTGTGAATATCATATGTATGAATGTGTGGAAGGCCAATTTTAAGATAAAATTTGAGCTCAATCATTTGGTTTGTCATGAAACTTAATTTAAAAATACTAAACTTCTTTATAAGAAAAATGTTAAACTTCTTTTATTTTTTGACTCAACATTGGCATATGTTTTTTTACGCGATGTACTTATCAACTTCATTGAAGTTTAATCTTGGTCGGAGAATGTGACACCTTTTTAGTGATCTCTCAATCACGTTTTTTCTTCTACATGCTTAAACTTTACATACTCCCTTCCTGTCATTATTATAAGCAAAAAAATATATTTATTAGATTCATAGAATAATTGATCTATCTGATCTATATTATAGAACAAATACATCGGTTATTCAATAAACATAAAAAGTGTTTTTTTACTTATAATAGTGATCAGAGAAAATATGGACTGATGGGTTTTTGAAGGTGGAAGGAAAGAAAACGGTGCTTGGAGTATGGACTGATGGGTTTTGTACGAAAACAGTAACTTTGCGTTACTTAAGATGCGCAGGGGCAATTTGGACATGGCTGCAGGGTGCGAGTGTTTTGTGCTAGGGGAAGAGCAGAAATTTTTGGAAAAAGGGAAGGTGCAAATGAAAGAAATAGAAGATATATTGGGAGAGGAGGGCTTTAGGGGTTCATTTTTCTTCGTAATACAAACTCCTCCTCATTTGAGGGAGCTCAAAAATTGTATTATAAAAGAGTTTTCAAGGGTTTTTTAAAGTATTATATGAATTCTTCATATTCAATCTCCTTCTTATAATATTTTTTCCTCTATATTTCCCATCTCCCAGAGTCATCCCCTCCCTTTCATCCAAACTCCCAAACAAAACATTAGTGAAGGATTGTAGTCTTTTGCTTCTTTGAACGATAAATTAATAAAAGTAAACATTCATTTAACAATAAATTAAATGCAATATCATGTCATTCCAACACCTAATCTTTTATCAGAACATTAGATCACCCAAAATAACATGATAAGAGCAGCTGCGCTACTCAGGACAGATGATCAGTTGAAATGTCATTTCGTTACATTTATTTCTCTAAAGCCTATAGGACGATCTGCCACAAGAGGACAAAGAGAGGGAACAGTTCTCGACACAGATTTTAAATCTCTGCAATGACTTTAAAGTTTAATCAGTGGGACACAACAACACAGGGCCAGATGAAGGTTGGAGAACAGCAATGTTGTTCTCTTACAAGTTAGAAAAAATGGGGTCAATTTGTTTTCAAGCAGATACATAATTAGCGTTAAACAAAACATGCTTTAATTAAGTAGAGAATTAGTTACAACATTATAGAACAAAATAGTTTAGGTGGCATGGGAAATGCCTTCTAACAATAATTTTGTCTCCTGAATAGATGTCCTTAGATTTCTCATCTGCTCCTCTACCTTCTCAAAGGTGCCTACACAAGACATGGAAGATAAGAAATTGCTATTTGCAGCAATGATCATGGATGCTTGCAACTCTTCAGCTCTTAAAAAATCCATTTGCAATTCTTCCCCTAGAATCTTTGTTTCAGCCTCCTTTAGATCATATTCAAACAAACACTGATGGAGATCAATGATCAAGTGCTCCATTTCCAACATTCCATTATCTCTAAACTCCAAGAACATTTCTTTTTCATTCATTGCGCGATGAAGTGAAAGCTCCTTTTCCTTTGTGTTCTTCAAACTTTGCTGTATTTCCAGTCCAACAGCCTGTATCTGACTCTCTACATTTGCCACCTTCTTGTTTAGGTTTCCCAATTCCTTTCTAATAACCCCAATCTTTTCTTGAGAAAGCTTCATCTCTGCTTGCAGCTTTGTTTTCTCTTCTTCTAACTTGAGTAAATCAAATGCTTTACCACTATATTGCCAACTTTTCACTGAGGAATCTACGTTTCTTGTGTTATCAATAGCAAAGAGAACTTTTTCGCCTTCGCGCTTGCGATTCTCTTCTTCCAATTTGGATTTGACGCCTGCAATATTTTTGGCTAACTCAGCTTCAGATTCTTGGTTCTTCTTTAAAGCATTCTCCAACCCTTGTTTGGAAGCTTGAAGAGAAGCCAACTCCCCTTTCTTTCGGTCAATATGAGTTGCCAAGTCTTTCACAGCTGCTCTTGCCTTTGCTTCCCGTTGCTCAAAATAAGAAAATGACCCGTGCTTCATAAAATTTGACAATGAGTATTTGAGGGCAGATAATTTTTTATCAGCTAGAGTTCTTCTATTATGTGCTTCATGAAGTTCAAGGTTCAAGGATTTAAACTGTTGATGTTTGACCTGAATATCATGTTCTGTCACTTGAATTTCTCTAGAGAGCTCATCGACCTGTACAATTTCATTTTCAGCGCAACCAAGCATTCTGACAGCATCTAAGATTTGTTCATCAACTCTTTCAAGCTTCTCTTTAGCACAATTTAATTCCATTGATAACTTTGCCTCATGGAAATTTAATATCTCAGTGTCCTTTTCAGTGTTGTCCAGAATATCAACCTCATTATCCTCCGGTACAAGCTTTTCTTCTTCATGTCCATCTGATTCAAGGCATAAATCAGACCTGGAGATAGTCGGATTGTCCTCATGTCTACTATCACCACTATCTTGCGCTTCCTCGGAAACAGGTTCTACTACTGAGTCTCTTTCCCCTACATCAACTTCAACAAGCTTTTCCATGCAGTCGAATTCTCCTTTGGTTTCAACTCTTCCATGTTCATAACATGAAAGAGTTCTTTTAAGATCATCCTTCTCTTGCATGGCTCTTTCATACAAACCCATCAACTTTTCGTTTTCTTCATTGATTTCCATGAGCTGATGCTGGAGATCCTCGATCACTCTTTTCAATGCGGCCTCCTCTTCTCTTTTTTCAAGAAGGTAACCATCTTCCACCTTGGATTCGATTTCTTGAGAATTCTCACCTTTGGTAATATTTCTGTTACTTTCAGCAGTAGCCTGTTCATACAGTTCAATTAATTTACCATTATCCTCAAGCAGGGCTCTAAGCTTCACCCTTAGCTCTTCATTCTCCCTTGACAAGATAATTGCTGTCTCATGAGCCTCTGCATCTCTCTGACTAGCAGCAGCAATAGCATCAACCATTGTCTTCAATTCAAGATGGCTATTGATGTTAATTGGCATATCAGTCATTGATGGAGGGTCAATTGGCTCCCTTCCTTCTGTAATTTCACTTGTTTGAGATTTCTCTTGTTCAACTTTTGCTTTCAAATCATCAACTTGCCTGCAACAAAAACACATGCATATGCAGAAACAGTGTGAAAAAGGAAATGTACCTAAAATCACGTTAGGCAAAAAATTTGGTCCAATTTAAAATAATCAACCATGGCAAAATTGTTTATGTGAAAAATGTGAGAGCAAACAATACCTTTCCAATTTTTCTTTCTCTTCAAGGCAAACTTCTAGCCTCTTCTGAATGGTGTCCATTTCTGCCTGGTTTTGTATAGCCTGTCAAAGGTAAGGTAATATTAGGTCATAGAAAACCACGGATATTTGACTGCAAAATTGAATTAAGCAGAAAACACAGTACAAGCTAGAATGGTTTAGACCTGAATGCGGAGAAACTCATTTTCCTCCCGAAGAGAAGATTGCCAACGTGACTTTGGACTTGGCTCCTGAAGATAAATATTAACAAGAATTAAATAAATAAATGTATAAGTGTAAATTTTAAAATGCAGGCAAGCACAAAAGAAACTGAACATGCAAAAACTGAGAACATAGGCATATATAATTTGTTTATATTATCAAACATGTTTCCTTAAAGATAGACATGCATAAATTGAAGGAAAAAAAATATCAGGCTTCCTTATTTAATTGCTGGCCATATGATCAAATTGATGCATGCCCCCGAAAAGATTCAAAGTATTATAATTTTGAGGGGCTCAAATAACCAAACTATAGTAAACTTGTGCATAGAAAGAAAATAATATAGATTTTGCTCTTGGTCCAAGATTGGTGTTTGCCCTAACAAACTCTAGTATAGAAAAGGGTATAAAAATAAGTAAACAAAGAAGAACGTCAGAAGACAACAAAATGGAAAGCAAGTTCGAAGCTACATTCTCTATTCTAACAGTTGAGCACCGGCATCATTCTTTGATTTAAACTGTGAGAGGCATACTTTCAGGAGATTCAAAATATATCCAACATTTATTGTAATATTGCTAAATTGAGCAAGATCTCATGGGCAATACAAACAGAAAAGCACGTTGGATTCAAATGTTGGATATTACAATTACAATATAGGTTATCCATACAGAAGTTCATTCATTAACACCAACTAGTCTGATAATCTTGTAAATTGGTACAATCAAAATCTTCTAGGCTTTCTAACTTACATATATACTGAGGTAAAACATGAATATGATTGCAGAACACTACATTATTCTTACCTTATTTGAAAGAAGATCGCCATCACTATTCAAGTCCTCCACGGAGTCAGCATTTGTTTTCTAAAATTCGCAAGAGTAGGTCAACTTAAAAATTTGACAGAAGGAAAAATTTATTATTGTAAAAAAATACGAAAATCTGAGCCATTACCATATCGGGTTCGTGCATAAATTTCCAATCTAGTGCTTCTAACAGCTGCAGATAAATGTGAACAAAACACAATCAAAATCTTTTAAGGTGAGGGATGCCTCCCCTATCAGCACGCATTAGAGTCGGATCACATCAATTGTGAGACTCACAGTAGCAAATAAATATGAATACAGGAAGATTGACTAAAAACTAAAATGAACTAGTACAAAAGCATCCTTCCCTAGTCCCTACCTTGTTTTGAAGTACCATGATTTGTTCATTCATTAGTTCCCGTTCACCTCCCTCATAAAATGACTTCAACCTGTTTTGGAGATAGATAAGCATTGGCATTTGGCAGCATTAATAAAACGTATCAAAAACCTGTTTTTGTGAACATGGCTAACTGTTTCTCTCGACAAGAGCAAAAGCTTGTTTTCTGGTTTCAAACAATTTGTATATTAGTGTTTTATGATAAGCAATGTAAAGAAACTATGTGATATTATTCATAGTTGAGTGCTCATTAATTATCATAAGAGGTCTTTTCCCAACTATTCTTATAATCGTGAAATCAAAATGAGATATTTAAGTTGCACAAGAGACCAAGAAAGAGATAACAGCAAAGTTAATCAAAAAAGAAGATTCATGCTGAATCTGCTGATTTAATTAAATTAAAAAGAAAAGAAATCATGCCTTCCTATTTCTTCTTTAAGCTGCAAATTTTCCATAGCAAATCTAGTTACGTCTTGACTTCGATCCACCTTGGCCTGCAGGACCTCAATTTCCTTCAAATGTTCCTCTTTTTCACTCAGCAAGTGCGTCTCAGCTGAAATCTTCCCGGAAGCAACTGCTTCTAACCTTTTCCTTTCAGCCTCTCGAAATTTGAGCCTCATCTTCAAACCTTGTATCTCATCTTCCCTTTGCTTGACCTGAATCATCCCGTAGTGCAATCAGTTAATTTCCAAAGATTTACATCACAAAACAATCAAGAACTACTGTGATAAATAACGGATATATATTAACAAAAACAAATGATTATCAACGTACAATATGAATTAACAAAAACGAATAATTATAAACATTCAATATGAAGGACTATACAGAAATACCAAAACAGAGATCTATGATAACCTAAAGTAGACTTTAACTGATAATAAAAAATTCTCAATTGGATCCAAAGCTTGACTTTTGATTTCCTTTTCAATGAAACATTCAAATAAAAATGGTATACAGAACAATTAACGAGTATACTTTATTTCACATATACCAGCTTCATGGCCGCTTCATTTTCTTCTCTCAATGCCTGCAATGCTCTCTCTTTGTCCTTTTCCCTTCTAAAGGCCCCAACAAGGGCAACTTCATAATCTTTTTTCTGTAACAAGAAAAAAAGCATATCAGTAAACATAGTTATAAAACTGGATGATTTCTCAGACACGCAACAAATATCTACCTGAGATACCCTTTTAGCAGAAGTTAATGGACTGAACGATCCTTGGGCTTGGGCGCCCTCCCACTTGAAGGACGATATCGGAGAACCTGGAAAGCTAATTACTGAAGTGTCATTATCCTGAATTTCTCCTCTGCCAGCTAAAGATCGCAAACGGGATACTTCTTTCTGAAAAATGAAATTGCATTCCATATCACATATTTGGTAAATCTTCTTTGGGAATTAACATGTCATGAACTCAAAGTTGTGTTCTATAGATGAAATGTGAACGTAGTTTTGCTCACCATAACACTTTTTTTATGACAAATAATTCATTGAATTCAACAAAGTATATTGTAATATTGATAGACTCAACAGGTATTAGAAGAGAAAACAAGAAAAGAATGCAAGAATAGGACAGAACAGCCCAGGGATCTCACAATCTCTGGACAATGTGGAGACTGGTCCGCAAGTACAAAATTGACTTGTAAGGTGAGTAGTATCACTCTTTATAAACTCTTGTAAGACCTTAGCTCTTTTTTTAATGCAGGACTTGGCTTTACGTACTATATCATATATATAAAGGCATGAACAATCAACCACATAAAATTAATGGAGCTGTTCCACTACCCTTCAAAGTTCACATGAAATTAAAAAGTGAAAGCAAAACTCTTCCTAACCATTATAATCGTCTCATAACCAATTCAATAGGCATGTATAAAGGCGTTATTTGATTTGAAATGACATGCCACTACTAGAACCAAATAACTTAACCATTTCTGTATTAAAAAAATATAGAGGGAATGGGCCACCAGACACTTTCTATGCACTGACATTAAGAAGATAAGAAGAAAAGATTAATCAAAATTAGTGTACCTTAAGTTGTTGAATTTGAAGTCTCATTGCAATGACATCTCCGGATGCATCCTCATTTACAATGGCCTGAAGAAAAATTACATTACATAATAGACACATTAAAACTCTCCGAACTGATTACCAGAAAAGAAAACTATTTAATAAGCTATCATTAGGTAGGACTGATATATTAAAATTTCTCTGCGGAAGCTTATAACTCTCTTTGAGTACAAACTTGGAATAAAACTATATCTACAACTTTGGACAAATATTGGGAGTAAACTAATAAATAAGGATCAAAAGTACGAAAGACATACATTGTTCTTGATAAATTTAGCACGTTGTGCGAACTTCAGTGTGCTTAATGTCTCAAGCGAGCAACTGCAGGAGTTACTTATTGTCATTGAAATATTGAAATATAAAAGTATTTAACTATATGCAGCAAATAAACATAATGTGGTTAATGACAGAAAATACGCCACTACAAAATTGGACAGTGAGATTAAGAATTCAGTTACTATGACAAACAAGCAAAAACATTGAAACTTGATGACTCGTGGTTCCGAAATTTCTTTATGTAAAAGTAACCTAGTCCTTATGCAAAGATGATTTGAACTAAAAGAAAGACATTCACTAACCAAATAGAGGGGCTTATATTTGCAATTATGATAGTTTTTGCATTCCCTCCAAGAGAATCCTGAAAGGAAGAGACAAACACTGATCTGATTAATCGATAATTTGCAGCTCCTTACTCAATCATAAACTAGTTCAGACACTAGTAAGTAAATTTTTGCCTGACATTAATGAAGATATTTTCAAATATCTTTGTAAGTTGCAACACTCCGACAAGCTTCTGGCTCTGTATTGCTGATTCTATGGCTCATTTATTAAACATAGAGCTTTTCAATGTAATTATATGTCATACCAAAGTTATTATTGCGAACTTGCAAAATAAAAGGGTAATGTAATTTCAAATATCCATATCCAAAAAACTTACAGTTCCTTCATGACAACTATTTCATTTTAAAACACTTATATCTGCTACTATCAATCTCCAAATATTGAAATCTAATTGTGAACTGGGACCACCTAAGCAATACGAATCTAGAAAATTTGGACACTGACCTGAAGTAAAAATGTGAGCTTCGAATCGCGGTAAGGAACATGGTGTGACTTCCCATTAGATATACTGACTAGGTTCATAATCACAAGCCTGCAATTATAATATCATCACCTATAAGGTTAGTTTTTAAGTAGAACGCCACATTGATAAAATAGACAGTTAACCAAAATTGTCAACGAGGATACCGACCCCAAGGTTGAAAGAGACTTGTTGATATTAGTAGCTTCCTTGAGGCGTTCTCCTTCAGCACCAGAACTCTTCTGCCTAATGTCAAGAAGGATATATAGGTAAACAGGCATACAATCCTTGCAAACCAAGAAAGCATAACAGGAAGACAAACATGCATATACATTAATATAAATAATTACCTCTCGGATCCAGCCAAATCAACAAGATTGAGTTGAGCAAATCGAAAGTGAGTTACTCCTTGAGATTCCCACTAACAATAGATAGTTAAATTCATGTGTCATAATAATATACTAGTAAACAATACAAAATGTTAAGTTTTTCTTTTGCATGAACTAGAAGATAGAAAAAAATTACTCACTTGACTCTCAATGATGCAAGTAAATACACTATGAGAACGGCTGCTAGCGCGATTCATATTAGTAGCAGCCACCTTCCTGTTCGCGGCACCCTAAATAAAATTATAACTTGCAATCAATGTCTTTTAACTAGTGCGTCGAAGAGAGGTTCGTCGGCAAAATTAAAGAAGTTGTACGGAAAAATAAAGGTATAGGTTGTTTTCTCTCAATTTTGGAATTGCAAAATGCCCAAAAGTGATACAAATTACTGTTTTAGTATATAGTTTCAACCAAAAACTAAAATACTAATAAAAGGGTAATACAATCAATTGTTAAAAAACAATACTCAAGAGTAAAGGTGGAGGCATTACATACCTGAACAAGTAGTTGAATGACATCTCGAGCATTACTAACTTCTACTTCCTTAAGATTTTCCACATAAACACCTTTCTTATTGTCTTCTCTTATCTGCGACATGATTATTGTTTAAGAAAAAAAGAAGCAGAAAGTTGTATGATATAATATGCCTCTTTCAAACATCGAAGAAGTGATGTGAATAGTTAGTCGTTACCTGCAGATTGTTAGATGAAGGGTCCAAAAGATCAAGGATCTGTTCATTGTATATCTCCAAGAAAGAACATTTGCACGTGAATTTTAACTTCTCATCTCTACGGGCCTCTTTGTCCTGGTGAAAGTTACAAAAATAACAGACTAAAACTAAATCCAAGCAAATTTAACTACATGAATAGAGCCATATTATTGTCTAGACTTTAACCAATTCAACTTAAGTATGAAAAGGTGAATTCTTCAAAAAAAAAGTATGAAAAAGTGAAAATTTAAAAGTATTATGCAAAATGTTTTCTGTTTTCTCAATTATAAATTTATTTTCAATATATTCATATTCATATATTTTAAATATGTATATACAAAGTAGTGAAAAACAATAAAAATACTACTTTTATAATTTCTTGTGCAGAAAGTGGAGTGAAAATAAGGTGTCACAATGAAAAAAAACAATAATAGCATTAGTGGGGTCTTTAGGGGCACCCCTTGTATGAAAGGCTTAATGATCATTGCAAACTTGCTTCTTAAAAATGGTGTTTATAAAATGATCGTAGAAAAACCTTGGCTTCATTTGAGACTAGCTCAGAGACATTGCTTACTCGTTACTTGATTCATAAAACCCAAATTAAAGGTGACACTGTTCTTAAATAATAAATGAGCCATTAGTATCTAATTGAACAGCATAATAAATTATACCTTCTGAATTCTTGAAAACAAGTGCTCAAAAATTCTTGGTGTCATCCCACAGTTGACACTGTGTCGTCTAGTTCCCCCTTCAATGTCACCGAGCATGGTGTGTGTCTTCCCACTTCCAGTCTAAATGCAAAAACAATTACTTTCAGTGTGTAAAATTGTTACAAAGTTAAATATGTAAAATAATCTACAGAAGATATCACAGTATGAAACATTTTTTTCCTTACTTTAATATTCTATAATATAATATTGAACTAAATAAACAAACTAACTAGAATAACAAGTAGAAGAGAATCAATGTAATGACTTACTTGACCATAAGCAAACATGCAGCTGTTGTAGCCTCCCATGCAATTATCTACCATTGGTAAACCAGCTACTTTAAAGAGATTCTCCTGTAACATAAGTTACGTGCATATGAAAATCAAGCTTAAAAAAAAACACTACAGCATAGACACTTATTACTTAAACTTGCACAATAGTTTTAATTCCAATCCAACCAAAACGAATGGATGTAACAAAATTTTACCTGGCTAACGGTCTCATCTGCAACAAGATCGAAAGTAAACCGCGCCTCAGGAGGTCCAGTCCAAGTAATTGTCTGACAACTCTCTTGCCTAACACATTTACTGTTTCCTTGAACCGATATCTCGTTATTGCTTAGAGGACGCATTCTAATAATAACCTGCCTCACAAAAATTAAACAAAATCAAACTTCATTAGCTTAAACCAAGTCATAATCCTACTCCACTCCTAAACTATATATAAAAATATAATCATATATCAAACACTTAAATGCAATATTACAGTAATTTTTAATTCTAATGCCAAACAAATTTGTGGCTATACAAGCCTATGTTTGGTTCCACGTTTGGAGCAGCCAGAATTGATTTTGGAGGTGCAAAACTGATTTTGATATCTTTGGTTGCTCTGTAGAACTAATTTTGCCTCATGAATTGATTCTAGCTTAAAAGCTAGCTTTTGACTTAAAAGTGATTTTTAGCCAAAATTTATAGTTGAACTCATTTTCACATAAACATATTCAAACATAAACTACATTATATTCAACTCACTTTTAAGCAAAATCAATTTTCCAATGCACAAGTCTCGTTATGATATTCCTTAATTCAGATAAAACCAAATTACAAAAAAAAAAAAAAAAAAACGAAAATCGCTAATAACATTCACTGGACAAAAGTGAAACAAATTAAAATTTTGATTTCATGCAACTACTTCAAAAAAAAAAGATATATTAAAAGCTTAATTTAGATTTTGCGAAGTTCAAATTGAATATGTATACCTGAACATTATGATCTTTCCAGAAAGAAGGATCTTCACACAATTCAAAGCTTTGCATGGACGAAACCGCCGCACTACTTTGTCCAACAACAGATTCATCATCCCAATCGGTAATATTCCGAACTACAGAGCTTTGAAACAGATTACTATCTTTAACCGAAGATTTCACAAGATCTGGAGTGTTCTGAATCAACGAAATTTGTTCGGATGGATGATTGTGGAATCCGAATCTGGTTTTAATCGCGCTTGCAGCCTCTGATAGAAACGGCATTGTAGCGAAGAATGAAGGAAATTGAGTTCGGTGAAGTTTTCTAGGGTTTGAAAAGGGAAATGAAGTTGAAGATGAAAGAGGGAAATGAAATTTGAAGTTGAAGTTTGGGAATGGTGAAGAAGAAGGAAAAGTGGGTGTGAGAGAGAGAAGGAGATTCTGGGATCAAAGGGTGGAGAGTGATTTGGTTGAACGGTGGAGATGGATTTGAATTCAAAGTTTGGGACCGTTTGAGATTAGAGATTTGAATTTTTTAGGATGGAGCCAATTCTAACTTTACCCTCCCCATTATTATTTTTTAATCAAATGAAATAATCTTTTGTTTACTTTTCTTGTGTGGTCAAACTTCGTATTACTAATTTTCGTGGGTTTAACTCAGTTGGTAAGGACATCACAAAAAAAACTTCATATTATTGCTTCTCTTTAAATCAAAGGGTTAACAAAAAAAAATTATATCTAATTTAGTCTTTTACAATTGTCTTGCATCCAATTCAATTTCTCAAGCAAAAAAAATTCAAAATTAATTTTTTGAGGTTTTTATATTGAAGATGAATTGGTCTCTAACTCACATGCGAAAGAGATTAATTTGTTCTGTAACCTACCTTTTGACTCATTCTTTTGTTAGAGATTGAATTAGTTGTAAGAAAATTATGAGAAATTAGATCTTCAATATTTTCTTTTTGTTAAGTAAATTATATGTACAATAATTATTAATTTTCAAAAAAGCAACAACAGTACATTTAAACAAAAAATAAATTTACTCAGGAAAAAAAATTGCTACAACTAAATCATTACGATTAAACTTTTTGTTTAAGTAGTATTATAATTAAACGCAATAGTATGAAAGTTATAGATTTTTTTTATTTTAACACAATACCTTCTATGCGCAACATGAAAGTGTCAAAGATTAATCCATTGAGTCGGTGATGTTCTCGAATATCATGTTTCCTATTTTGGTTATAGAGTTACCTATTGATTTTAACATATTGATATTTTCTTCATATTTTTTACCTTATATTTTTTCCTTTGGATGTAAAGTATATAAAAGTGTCTAGCATATTTAGGACATTAAAATATATCTTTTCACAAAAAATTATAATTTTTCGACAAGGCCATTTCATTACGAACACAAAAACATATATTATCCAAAAACTATATGCTCAAATATGAATTCAAACGCAATACAAAAATTTAAAACATGTTTTTTTTGGCTAGTACGTAATAACCAAAGACAAGTTGGTGTCTTGTTATCAACAAAAAGAGTCTCTGCGTAAAAAAAGAAAAAGATAAGCTAGTATAATGAAAAAAAAACTCAATTAAAAAACATGTTTAATGGATTGACAAAAATAGATGCTTGAGAATCTTTATGACTTAAAAGAAGCGAGAACGTTAAAATTGTTAGGTTGAACATATGATCGGGTTCGACCTCTCACTCTTCATGTATGTGTGAATTTCAATAATCACTCACTTATCATTTAATCCATCTAAAAAAGTAAGATATTCAATATCTGCAATAAAATAAAACCAAATTATGTTATTAATACTATGAATAAGATGCAATAAATATAATAATTTATCATTAGAAATTGTATCATAGATTAAATCAAAAATATAGAAATTGATTGTGGAAGAAGAATGTTATAGTTAAACATCTAAGGGTTCGTTTGGTGTGCATGATAGGATAGAGATATGATAGGATTAGAAGTTGGATAATAACAGGATATGATAGTGATAGAATATACACTTATTATATCATATGTTTGGTGCACACATGATAAAAAAGATGATAGCAATATTTTATTCTATCTTGTGTTTGGTTCACGTGATATGATAATATAGAATGTGGATCCTCTTCTACTGCTCCTTCATTGAGAAATTAAGCTAAAAATAATAATTAAAAGAAAAAGATTAAACCCATTTGTTTTGTACCACCGAACAAGCTATTATGCACTTCATCTCTTTCCTCATGCAAGGTGGTTTTCACGGTAATCTTAGACTTAATTCTTCAACTTCCCCATCCCAAAATCAAATCAACCATGGAACTTATATAAAATTATATATCAGAATAACCATGATTTCATTTATAAAAGTTATGAACATAGCAGATTAAGAAGCAAAAGATAAAAAATTTGATTGGAATAGAAACAGAATTGAAACACGAAGCACAAAAAAATAAGAAGCTTGAAGAATTGAAAATCTATTGAATTGAATAGAAACAAGAAAATGAAACAAGAAACACGGTTGGAATTGAAAATCAATTGGAGAGAATCGGAAGAAAAAAATTAAAAAGAAAAAACCTAATGAAAGGGTAGAGACAAGCTAAAATTAGGAGCAAGAAAGAACCGAACCAAGATTTTGGAATATAATTGTTGGAGTGGGTGGGGTGGGAGTCGAAGAACTTCTCTGAGAAAAAGAAGAAGCGCATATGATAACTCTAAGCTATCAGGTTGTTAACCCACCAAAAACTAAGGATTAAAATTACAAAGAAACAATAGGATAAGATAAGTAATAGGTTTATTTTATCTTTTCCTACCGATGCACCAAACAACGGATTTAAGTAGGATATGATAGTGCTATCATATCCTGTCTTCTTATCCTGCGCACCAAACGAGCCGTAATGGTTCAAACAATGATTGACCCAAAAGTTGTTAACTTACTTCCATCTAGAAAAACATGAAGGAGTAAGTTAGCAAAACTAGTATCACTTGCTTTTGACCCAATAGTCAATTTTCACTACTTCAAACTACCTTTAAATAAAGGGTAGTTTTGTCAATTTAATTTTATAAATTTCAATGAAATGTTTCAATTTTTTTAACAGCCAAGTTGAACATGAGTTGGTTCAACTTTTTTACTTTTAACATTTTTTTTATTTTTTAATTTTTCATTCAATTAATGAGATGTTTAAATTGTTTTTCCTAGTTTTACGCATGACTAGGTACTTGTTCTTATAATATTTTTTATAGCAATATTATATTTGTTTGACAACTTACTTTAATATTAGCATTATAGAATTCACGTAAAAACAAATATGAGTATGTTGAATTGATGTGATTTTTTTTTTAACACGGCCAGTTGATTATCAAAATTGCAAATTGCTATGAATCGCTATATGTTAATTTAACCTTCAATTTTATAGAATATGTTAAACATAATGTGGATAATATTGTAATCGTAAAAATGTAGACAAAAGAGTACAAGAAGTAGTCATACCCTAGAGGAGAAATAAATAACTACAAACATAAATTATTACGGAGAAATAAATAACTACAGACATAAATATTATTTTTGAGGGAAAAAAAAATTAAGTTTATAGTTTATTGAGTTTTTAAATGTAAAACAATAAATTCATTTAAATGTTTTATTGAGTTCTTTTATTCCCAAAGGAAAAATAAATAAAAATAAGAATTTGTAAATATATTTTTCGATGAAAAAGATTGAGTATGACTATTTTTTTTTTAAAAAATTGTAATCTATTGCATCGATGAGTTGAAATATATTACAAAAATCTATCTTGCTAATGTAATTGATTTTGAGTTGCATTATATACAATTTGAAATCAACCTAAGATGTTTTTATGTCCATTGCTTCCATTGGATGTAGCAAACAAGATAGGGATCATCTAAGTTACTACTCGTTTTGCTTAGTTATTATTTAGTTGTTGCTTTTTGGAAAACGGATAAGTTTTATATTTAGTTCTATGTTGTTTTCTACCTTTCTCCTTTTATGATGAGAATACACGAGCCATATGACCTTTCTTATTCTTTGAAAGAAAAAATTAATTTAGTTGTACATATATGGCCAACTGTCATTTGTTTTGTTGATCAGCAAGAGAGGATATTGTTCGAACTATCTTTCATTGTACAATTATCTCTCTCTCATTGGTTTCTAACATTGTATATTTACTTTGTGTAGGATACTATCAAACATGTCACAACACAATGAAAAGTGGAAGACAAACATAGTATGAGCAATCTCTATTCTTAACTCGTGTTTTAATTTGGTTACAGTCTTCATTCTTAACTCGTTTTTCATTTGTTTTTTTGTTAACTTCATTTTGTAACAACCCAATTTTCGTTTGATTTATTTTAATTGTTTTTATGTGTGTTTATATATGCTCGTATGTGATTATTTGTCTTTGAGTGCATTTTGATGAGTTTTCGTGTTAAAATGGTATTTTGGTCATTTTCGACTTAAGGGTATTTTGGTCATTTTGTAAGCAAGAGTAAATTAATAATTCCACCGTGTAAATTGTTTTAGTAGTGTTTTGAGTAAGAATAGTTATTTTGGTCAAAACATGTGAACATTTATCGAATGACCGGATTGGTTCTAAGGTGTACATGTGCAACATGTGATTTATAGTAGGCCACTATTATTTAACATTGAATCAAAGTTATTTCACTTAATATATGATATAATGGTAAAACATTCAATACTAATCGATATACCCACCACATCATATCAATCCAATTTATTGATAAACATGTATATCAGTGTTATTATGGAGCATCATATCATTATAATTTTACTTACATAAAGATTAAAAAATATCAAAATCATAGCAAAAAAACTTGGCTACATCTTATTGAGTAGTACCACCAAAGAATATTACGATTGTTGAGATCATAAAAATGAGACACAACAAAAAAGATGAAATATGTTCACTAACGTATTGCTACTTCTCATTCTCTCAATGAAATAAAGAAAAGTTTCTTCTAAAAACAACATTACTTAGTACCGTTTGACCCAATTTGTTTTTGATATAAAAACTACTTTACAACTAATGTTAAATATAAGTGCTTTTGAAAAAAAGTTAAAGTTGTTTGGCAATTTTATTTAATTTGAACTTTAAAAAGCTTCTTATATGTTAGAAGATGTTTGTTAAAATATGTTAATAGAGTTTATGGTCTTATTACAAATTATATAAAGAGATAAATCTCGAAATATTTTGAACAATTTTTTTTTGAAGGATTTAAATAAATTTATTAAATGGAAGTTAAAATTGTATGACAATTTTTTTTCTAACTTGAAATCAATTTCAAATTTAACATTCTTTTAATACAGTAACTTTTATATTTATAAAATTAGTGATGATGATGATGATAATATATAATAATCACTATAAATAAATGAAATGTTTATAAAACACAATAAATACATATATGAAAAAAATTTGTGGTCAGTTAATTAAATGTCCAATTGTTTTTATTTTGAAACATAAATATTTGAGATGTTAATTTTAAAACTTGGTCATTCATCTAATATTAAGGGTTATTAAAAATAGAAATCAAATTTTGAGTATTTGCAAGCAACACATACCCAAGATATTCTTCTAACTATCTTTGTTGACGGGTTAGACCAATATATGTCACCCGTAGAGTATTTTACCATGCTTTGGTATCGCCTCATAAATTCATTATTTCTTATTGACTAGGTTTGCCTTGTTTGTCATAAGGCATGTTTAAATACATTTGAGGAATACACAATTTATTATAAGGAGCTTCCAAACTTCAAATAGAACACATAACTTTGTTAGGGATGTCTTCATTGATATCTTTAGGGGGCACACATATCAGTGAATAACTGTGAACTTCTTCATCAACACACATAAAGGAAGATCGATGCTTATGCCAACAAATGCTATGATATCTGAGTGGATAAGAGAGAAACATGCATGTGTAAACTTGACTGAGTTTGCCTATTTGTAAAACTGGGGATCAAAGATTTTATCGCGGGATAGACAACCCTCAAAGCTACTTCAAACAAAATGGCAAAAAGAAAACGTATTTTAACTTTTAACAATATTTAGTGCGTAAGATAATTGAACATTATATGATAAAACTATCATATCTCAGTGAAATCGAGTGTTTGATACACCAACATAAAAGAATAATTTATCCTATTATATTACTCCAGTATTTTAATCTTTAGTTTTTGGCTTTTTTGTATAAAATTTTTTAATTTTTTTTAAAAAGGAAAGAATAATTGGCTATCCTGTTGGCCTTTGAAATGTTGAATTAAAATTAAAATACTTAACAATGAAGAAATCATTTATTATTACAACAACTTACAACAAGAAGAAGAAGATAGAGTGTGGGTGAGTTCAACATCTAAACATTTTCACATTGAATCATGAATGAGGTTTTGACGAGAGCCGATGTAACTGCAAGCACCGCTTCATCATTATCCCCTTTTGTTCCTTCTTCTAACCTCCCTCTCATCTCCGCTTTTCTCTCTTTCGCTCTCGCTCAGTTTCTCAAGATCTTCACTACCTGGTGCGTTACGATTTCAATTTATGTTTTCAACCTTTTCAATTTTGGGATATAATAGATCTATTCCTCGCTAATTCCGTTATCGCGTTTGCTTAATTGACATGCTTGATTAGCTTAATTGAAATAATTAATATATTATATGGGAGATTGAGATAAGTGTATGTTTCATTACGCAGTGATTTTGTAAAATTGATTATGGCTAAAAGCTATAATTCTAACTTCAAGTTGGAATCATTTCTGGAAGAAAAAACAATTCTTCTCAAAAATATCCAAACATGTCAAAATCAATTCTACAGTGATACCAAACATGTACTTTGAATCCTCTAACGGTGAAACCAAACATACACTTATGTTTGGAATGAATGTGGGTACACAGTGATTTTACAAAATCGCAGTGTTACCGCCAATCCAAACATGTCTAAGTTTTAGTTTACACTAATCAAGTATTTGCTTTAGTATTGTAGGATTTTTCTATCATTAAAGTTTTATGCATGTTTAAGCGTTTGCTGATAACACAAGTGAAATACAATCAATTTTGTGGCGTTTTAAATACCGGATGGTATCGTTTCATTTATATTTTGTTTTCAGTTTTAATTACAAAATTGTCGCATTGTTTTTAATTATAATCATATTTTTCAAAATTGTGTAGGAAAGGAAATACATAATCACTTTTTTTTTAAGATTCTGCATAGAACCTCTCAAAAAAAAAGATTCTGCGTAGAAAGAAGTGAAAAGTCTTTTTTGTTTTCACTATTTCTCTACACATTAAAAGCAGGATTAAAAGTGAAAGCAATGTGTTACTTATGTAATTTAAACTAAAGATAGAATGGAATCAGAAAATGAATATAAAATCCAAGCATGCCCTAAAATTGTGTTTTGTCTCTAGAAGCAGACGATTTTGTTCTGCACCACTGTGTGAGATTGGAAATTTGGAAATGTGAGCTTAATCTTTTTCCAAAACTTTTCTCCTAGATACTCAGGTATAAGGAAAAGAGATGGGATTCTAAAAGGTTGCTTGACTCGGGTGGAATGCCTTCATCACATTCTGCAACTGTGTCGGCTTTGGCTGTGGCTATAGGTTTCCAAGAAGGGATTGGGTCATCTGTCTTTGCTATCGCAGTCATCTTGGCATGTATTGTATGTATTTCATCCATTCATTCATATATGATTAAATATATTGTTCTGTTCCTGATTAGCTTTGACTTGCAACTTCTTTCACTTTCACCGAAGCTCGTGGTTTTCATTTTTCTGGTTCTTATTTTATTATTGATATTTTTTTATACTTAAGATTCTTACATGCTTGGGCTGAGTCAGTCGTTCCTTATTAATTAACTTGGACATATGTTTTAATAAGTTTATTTGAATAAAGAATAACAATGACCTGCATAAATTTGGGATTTGAAAAAGGAAAAAATACAGCAAGACTGTGACACTCTTTGAGTTACATTTACGAGTTTTATTTGGTGCGCATTGAATTTATGTTTTTTTTAAGACCTTGGGTGCTTTGATTCCTTATTATTTCACACCTACTGAAAACAACTGCACTAGCATTTCCATGATGATTGTCACAGTGCTTCCATTGACAGAGTATTAGAATTTGCAATGTATGTGTTTGTGATTAACATTTTTTGTGGCCTAATCCATTGTAATTAGGGAATTCGACCCTAGTAGGCGCCCCCAAGGTATCCTCACAGTTTAGACCCTTCGGGTCTGCTCTGTGGCTAATTCTTGTCCCAAATGCGCAACTTTAGATATTGAACTTAGGTTCTTTTTTTTTTTGGGGAAGACTAATGCTACCAACTCTCCAAATACTACCATGTTGGTATTAACTACTATTTCTTTTATATGCGTAGTTTATAGTCTACGAATGTTGAGTTCATATGCAAATAACACCTTTTTGTGTCATGTAAACTGCATACTCATTGGAAGATGCTACATTATGTTGATTGTTATTTTCTTTATAATTATTTCTTCAATAGAAATTCATAAGGAGCTGGAAAATGTAAATGATTTTGCTGGTAATTGGGGTTTTATTGGGTTGATTTTGATATTCTTAATATAGTAATAACGAAATTAGATTTTGTTACTTTTATAGGTAATGTATGATGCCACAGGAGTTAGACTTCATGCAGGCCGGCAAGCAGAAGTAAGTTCTTCTACTTGATGGCAGTGTTATTGACTTGCTTTACTTCCCCTCCTTGGTTTATATACACACTCATTTCATATGTTGCTTTCTGTCCCATTGCAGTTGCTTAATCAAATTGTGTGTGAATTACCTCCAGAACATCCTCTGTCCAATGTCAGACCATTACGTGATTCACTTGGTCATACTCCACTTCAGGTGTGGTGTGCTTTTTTCGGAGCTTACTGTTGTTCCAATACTTATTCTGATAGAGATGTCTACTACTCTTTATTATGTTTAGTGACCAACAGTTTTCATTCACAAGTAATACTTTTCTTTGGAGTATATTATCTGAGTGAGCAGAGGTTCTCTAAAAACTCTTGCAATGCCATTTTCTATATGTTGCCAAACCCATAATTCCATGCCTTATCTTTCGAAGTACAGTTGTGAACACAGTTATTTACATGAATTAGTTGCTAACTTGCTATGCACCAGTAGTCTATCAGTATCTTAATCTCTCAAGTCTTAAAATTCGGATAAGAGAACCGCTTTACACAGTCCTCTATTTCTGAACGTTCAATAATATAGTAATCATTATAGCATTATAATTCGACTTCCTCATTATTCAAGTATCAATGTACCTACTATTTTTTTCATCTTCTTTTGCACAGGTTGTTGCTGGTGGTTTACTGGGGTGCATTATAGCATTTTTAATGAGGAAATCAAGTTAAGATGCAATGCTATGTGAATGATACTAATTATTTATCTTGTCACAACTGGCCATGCACGCCAAAAAGGAGAGCATCATGGAAATGGCAAAAAAGCTTGCTTTTGTCGTAAGCATGCATGCGAGTAAAGAGATAAGTATGTTAAGGGTTCTCCTTGGTGCTTGGGAAATCCATCGTCCCCATTTTTTGAACATTCAAACTTCTCTTGTGAACAATAATGTATTGGTTTGTTAACTGTCTTAATTAATTGTTGATGATTGAACACGATTTGAGATAACACTGTCCTTTATTTGACTTGTTTCCACACATTGTGGGTGGCATTTCATTTTCATCCATTAATACTTGGTAGATTTGTAGATCATGGTTCGTTTCAAGTTGTGATCTGTCAAAAACTCACGTGTTATCTAATAGGTGTTATAATTTTTATATTACTCGAAGCTACATATTAGGACTTGTAAATTAGATTTTACCTTGCAGGTTTTAGAGATTTTGGTCTGCTCCACAGTTCACGTAATTTTCATTGGAAATTTGAAACAAGTCATACGACGCTCTCCATCTCAATCTTCAGTCTCAAATGGCGTGTATGCTCGAATATCAATAATTCTAAGGGTCCGTTTGGTACGCCGAATAATAGACAAGATATGATAACTCATGTCTTGATCCAAAGCTTGATGACACAACATGATATGATGAGTTAACCGTAAAACTTATAATATCTTTTGTCTCATTAATTCAAATTCGTATATCGATCCAAAGCTTGATTACACAACATGATACATGAGTTAATCGTGAAACTTACCATATCTTGTCTCGTTAATTCAAATTTCTATCTTGAATATGAGCTGGGTTATAATCCTGCATGATAGGAGAAGAAAATATAATCTAAATTTAAAAACTAATTATGATATATAAATAAAAAATAATTTGATATTAAATTAAAAATTAAAAATATCAATAAATGATCCTTAACAAAATATCAATAAATGATTTTAACAATGTATTATTTAGTGCATAAAATCACTAGTCAATCTCAGGCTATTGTTTAGCTATATAACAAACCAAGTAAGCTAACCCAACTTCGTTTAGGACGAATTGACTCTCCGATAAAGTATCATGCTTGGTCAAAATCAAAATCTTACTTGGATGGAATTTGAGATGAACTTCAAAGTAGTTGTCGATATGATTAACTAAAAGCTCACTTATGTCGTTTTTCTTCATCCTTTCCTACATGTGATAATTCCTATTCTTCAACTTTCTTCACGAAGAACTTCTATATATCATATTTATCGTGAAGTTAACCGGTGTACAAGATTCCTTACTAACAAGGGGCACAATTCTCTTTTTACACACGTTAATGTAAGATTGTTACCGATGTCAAATAAATGATATTATAATAAATATTCAGAATCAAAGTTACCACCACTTAAAACCACGATGGTTCATCTTGATTCTCACATATTATATTACCGTGATATCCAACACACATCAATTCAAATTAAAATGACAATTATCGAAACTGAGCCAAATGCATAAACTACACAGTTCCCCCAATAAATATCATTTATACATCATCACTTACCACTTTCGCTCTCATTCATCTCTACTCCATTTTCAAACCCCAAAACAAATGGAGGGAAAATAGTGAAATTTCTTCTTCAACTATTTCATTCCTAGCAACACCAATTACATCAACCAAAAAAAAGACGAACTCTCTCACTACCGCATCAATGGCGGATTTCGCAAGCCCTAATCCAACAACGGTTCACAAAAAGCGACTTCCGACGCCTGCAACCACTTTCTTCGTCGGCTCCAATGACGACCAACTCGAACGCGCCGCTGCTCGTGCTGCACGCGCTGCTGCCATCCGCCGTACCGTTAACTTCCAATCTCAACCCTCCGATTCTGATCCTTGTCTCAATAAGCAACAGATTCTTGAGTTGTTTCATAATTGCATTAAGCTTGCTTCAGAAAATGTAATAAATGATAATGAGATAATCACCACCGTGTTCAAGTTCTGAATTTGTTTTTTAGTATTTTATTTTTATTTTTATTATTATTGATTTTTTTTTGTTTTTTTATTTGTGTGCAGAAAATTAATCAGAAAAATACATGGGATTTGGATTTGATTGATCATCTTACTGATATTATTAGGGCTGAAGATGACAATAATACGGAGACTAATTTTCAAATGGTAAGCTGCCTGCTTTTTTCTATGAGTTTAAGCTATGAAGCATTGACACATACACCACACACACGACTGTGACACGTCGACATTGGTAATCAGTAATAATTTATAAAATGACCTCATTGAATGTAATTATATGTGTCAGTGTGTTGTACAATGACATGTGTCGGACCCCAGACACACCTTCAATCAGAGGCGTCGGTGCTAGAGTACATAGGGGTTAGGTCGTTAAGATTTCCTTAAATTTTTGCCTCTTTTAGGTTTGTTTATTTTTGTTCATGGTCTTTATGTAGAGTTACTTGCATTTATGAATCTCCAATGATTTTATATCCACTTAAAAACTGGAATACTACAATCTCCACAACTAGATTTCTATGTCTGAGTAGCACTACGATTGTTGATCGAAGGCGTGTGTACGACATGTGTCTGTGTTGGTACTTACTTCATAGCTAGATTTTGAGAAACAATGTTTTGTTTATAATTGCGCGGATGGGACATTATGGATTATGATATAACATTATGGCGTAATTTGATCCATGTAGCCGACCCACTTAGCGGGATAAGGCTTGGTTGTTGTTTTAATTGCTCGGATGGGATAAATTATGGAATCAATCATATAGCCGTGTTATCAATAATAAATTTATCGACATATATATATGCATGTGATGTAATATTGATTGATTTCTTATTTGGGTAGGCAAGCTGCACTCTTGAAGCTGGAGTCAAAATTTATTCATTAAGGGTGGATTCGGTGTATTCTGAGGCATATAAAGTCCTTGCTAGAATGAGTAGGGTGGGCCAAGAAACTGAGCAAGGTTATATTGATCACACCCTTTTATAGTTTTTTCAAGTCTACTATGTTTTGAACTTGATTTCCCCTTCATAGCAATGTGCCCTGTCCTTCGGTTGGTGGATTGGGACTGTATATAATGACTTCATTCCTCAATTGTATGACAAGTTATCTAATTTTACTTAATGTTTGGTGTATTGTGAATGTCTGAAATCTGAATGGCTGCAGTATGCTTTCTATATCACAAATTTTTAGTCTTTCTGCAGTTCTCCTTCACAAAAATTGCCTTATTTTGACAGTTTGTCTTCTCTCTTTTGCTATCAAATAAATTTTTATAACAAAGAGGACCAACAATAAATGCAGATGTTTGCATTATAATGGAAGTACCCACTCCTATAGGATTGAAGTTCTTTCTAATTGAAACTATGAGCATTGCATAGTTGAGAGAGAAAATGGGAGAAACTAAGATGATTCTGTTATGAATATTTTCGTTAAACTTGGTATATTTATTCTATTAGTTTCCCAGCAGTACATTAATGTCGATTTTATAACTATTTATATTTTATTATTTACTAGTTCTAATGATGCCGACCCCACTTAGTAGGATAAGGCTTGGTGGTTGTTGTTGTTGTAATAGTTCTAATGATGTCATGATATTCAGACGCTACTCTAGTTAATGGTGAAGGTGGACGAGAAGAATGCAAGAAGGGGATAGACAAAAAGGTCGGTTCTTTTGATCTCTGAACTGGACTTGCTTGAATAATCACACTTCAAACTTATTGATAAATTTCTAAGTGCATAAGTGGTGTTTGTTCATGCAGTTGTCACCTTTGTCAACACTGGAATCATCTTTTGAAGCTCTTAATGTAAAGAAGTTTGATGGTGATCTCAAATCTCATTCTGTCTGTTACTTGTTTATGGTGTGGAAATGAGATTTATTGAGTGCTGACCATGTATTTATCTTTTTCAGTTGCGTTTGCTGTGGACCCCCTCTATCGTCAAACATCAGCAAAGTTTGATGAAGGAGGAGCCAAGGGTCTTTTGATGAATAACCTCGGGGTATATGGTAGATGTAGGGTGCTTTTTGATTCACTAGATGTGCCAGGGAAGTATGTAGCTAGTCAAAACGAACATGATGTTTCAGATACAGTGGATCTTTCTTTTGCAAGAGGTATGTTGCTTGTTGAATATCTCTGGCAAAACCGTTGCCACATTATAAGTACAAACGTCAATATGGCTCAGAGACTTGCATTGTCTTCTTTATAGATTGTGTTGAACAGATGTTATCGGACATGCAAATTAAGGAGGAAATTTCTCCAACTCTCAGGGTGATAGTAAATCAATTAGACGAAACTGATAGAAGGCCTTTTGACTTTCAATCTAATGGGCAGAAATCATCAGAAGAGTTTGATGCAGCTATTGATTGCGAAGTTGGGGCTGAAATGGAAGATTACGAGAACTTCCCAACTGGGCCCTATGAACATGACAACCAAACATTTGTCGACGAAATGGGCTCTAATGATGCTGACCCAAATGTTCCAAGTTATCCTCAGGTTTTGTACTGTTTTAGCCCTAAAACGTTTATGCCTGTCTTGGAAGGTGCTTTAAAAGATAAATATTTTTATTAAGTGTTTCATGTACCTTTTATAACATTGTAGGAGGAAGAACCCGTTCCTTCCCAAGACCTTGAAATGGACGAACTATTTGGAAATGTCGACGAGTATCTATCTTTTAGTCTGGGTTTTAGGTCAAAGAAAAATGCGTGGGCTGGTCCTGATCATTGGCAGTACCAAAAAGCTAAAGGTGGGTTTTAGGAGTTTGTAATGAACTAGTGGTTTTACGCATTCGGGAGTTCAGCTTGTTGATTGATTTTGAAAATCTTTCAGGTTCAGAGTCAGAAGTTCATTGTTCAACTGAAGATGGATCAACCCTCAAAACTAGGCCGCCAAGGACTATGAAACAGATCGAAGTTGATTTAGATTTCACAAATTTTCTTGGGAAGACACCTCCAGATATCTTTGCTCCTCCAAAGAGTCCCAAATCGTTATTACTTCCTGAAAATAGACCTCATTGTGTTATAAAACTCCCAGAGGACTGCCACTATGAGCCAGAGAATCTTGTTAAGTTATTTCTTTTGCCTGATGTAAAGGTATGTTCTTTAGATTTAGAATTTAGTTTCAACCATCTCTATCCAGGTTAATATTTATTCGTTTCTTTATGTTTTCTTTTCTTTCTTCAGTGTCTTGGGAGGAGGACGAGAAAGCTCTCAGGTAATATGTGCTTTTGGGATCCCAACATTTCTTTCTTTATATCCTCCAATTCACTGTCTTTCTATATGGAGAATATTTTAGTGTGTTTTCATGTATTACTTAATTGCATCTAAAATGTAGGTGTATATACTGATGGATCGACAGAGCAATGCAACAACAATGAACCATTCAATTCATGGGATAATGGAAGTGTTTGTGATGGTGAGTATGATGATGCACATAGTGACATGGATGACTCAAGCACACTTATTTCTCAGCCTCGTCAGGTGGGTTTAAGACGCTATTGAATAATTACGCAATTTCTGTTGATATATATATATATAACTTTTTTTTGGGTATATACATGTTGATGAAAGGATAATATCTTCATGAAGATATATTCCTCATCATGCTTATATATCATTATTTTGGGTTTCAATCATATACATGCTGGTGACAGGATATCATTCATGAAGACATAGATTCCTCATCATTAATTTTATTTTCATCAGACAGTTTTCCAAAAAGTTATTGCCATTGGAGTTATAGCTTAAGTTTGGTTATTTCAAAATACCACAGATCAATAAAATTGAAGTTCAATATGACAAAACGTCCAAACAAGTTGATGTTCAGGCACTGAAACTTACTCTTTGGAACCATATTGAAGAATCAGTTCACCTTCGTTTTCAGGTATACCAAGGTTTCATAATTTCTTGAAAGGCTCTGCCTTGTACCATACAATCCTCTCCTAGTTTATACGAATTAAAAAGCATCATTACCACTGTAGCCTTCCCTCACTAAAATTATATTCTTTCTGCAGTATTTTGTTTATAACATGCTATGTTATTTCAACTTTATTTTCCATGGCAACAACTATTAAACTGCAATGCTGTATTTTCGCTTCCTATTATATGTGCCTTGGCGATCAATTTTATCTTTTGCTCTTTGTAGTTGAGCAGCATTTTTTAACTGTTTTTTCCCCCTTAACATCTCTTCATTCTAAAGGGTGAAAAAGAAATGGTATCTTTCAGAGATATATTGGCCAACTTTCCAAGTGAATGCAATGCTGCTGCAACTGTTACCGACATATCTCCACATTTGTGTTTCATATGCCTATTGCATTTGGCCAATGAGAAAGAGTTGAGCATCCAAAGCTGCCCCGATTTGGATGATCTTCACATATATATGCCTACCTGATGTTGTTGCCTCTAAAAGTGGAGCAGTTTAGACACTCAGCTTCATTTCAGTAAATAGGAAATATTTTGGTAAGTTTTTATGTGCAGTTCTCTGGCTTTATTTCTTTGCAGAAATTCCACCTAACTTTTGTTCATAGGCAAGATCTCATTAGTAAACTTCTAAAGCACTTTTAGGATAACAGAAGACCGTGGATAACAGGTTTCGGCTGTAAAGCATTGATGAAATATATACATTGAAATGAAAATTAGTCCATGGGTTTCAGTATTACTGTATAACTAGTTTTTGAACTGATATGGTATGTGTTGAGAAATAGAGTATTTGGTAAAGAAATTCTACGATATTTTGTACCATTACAGTCCATGGCCCATGAGCAAGTCTATATTTGATCAGAGCTGTTGTTTGGAGCAAAAAGTTATGTCGGACACCGTATAAAATACATCATGAACTAGGTTTTTCTCATGATGATGATGATCATCACCGGAAGAGAAAATATTAATAAAAAATAAATCAACTTTTTATGTTTATATGGTGTCTGATGTTAAAATTTCTGTCAAAAACTCACTTCTGTATTTTATTTCCCATGTTGATATATATTTAATCAAATTTTCACCTTTGAAAATAAATGGAGGGTTACTTAAATTAAATGTGTTACTTATAAACTGAGGCTTAACTTTGGAAAAAATACTGAGGCTTTAACTTAAATGTATACTGTAATAAACTAAGACTTATTTTAAACGTGTAACCGTGACTTAATTTATTTATTTTTTAAAAAAAGCCAGGCTTAAATTAAATGTGCAATAAATCCACATACATATAGGCATAACATGTGGAGAGAAAGAAAATATAGTACGATATAGTGTATAAGGCCAAAACGTTTCCCTCAAAAAAAAAGAAGAAGGCCAAAACGTTTATTTCCTCTGCCTCATGAGTATGACCCCTCAACATGGTCCATGTACTTGTTTGTCCCTTGTGTTTCAATAATGCAGTTTTCCCATTTAATTAAAAACTTTAAATAAATAAACCCATTGATATTGGAGAAGAAGATACATGAGTGTCATTCTCTAACGCGTGAGAAACAAGCAGAAAATACAACGGATCTTTAGCTTAGTTATTTTTGAGTTAGATTGTAAACAAGTAGTTAATGACATTCACCATGTAAAATCTAATCCATCAAAATTTGGTTCTATTCTTGATGATTGTATAACTATTTTATCTAGACACAACAACTAAAGGATGTTTACACTCCCTTCTTTGTTGTATTTTGAAGTCACTTGGTAATAATATAAGTAAATTTAGTATGAGTAAAAAAAAAACTGAAAAACTACACCGTTGAAGTGGGAATACTGAATTCCATCGAACCCCTTTCTCTTCTCTATCATGTCACTGCCACCGAAACCACCACGATACCAGGAAGTTAAGAGTGGCTGTTGTTGGGTCCCTTGTCGGATAGATTGGACTATTTTTGGTTACCGAGGCTAGAAAACTTCTGAAGTTAAGCCTCAGTTTGCAACTATGTTTGTATCATAGTTTACAGAAAAATGTTTGGTGGACACATGGAATTATACACCTTTGAGAGAGAGAAATATACAAAGTGATGTGATAAATATGATCCTCCATCAGTTTTTAAATATAAGTAAAATTAACTTTTTAATTTCATTCAATTAACTTTTCAATTAATGAATCTAAAAATTCAATTTTACTTATATTTAAAAAGGGAGGAAGTAAGTTACTGATTTGATATTAAAAGAAATTAAGATAAAATAAGATGTTGAATGATAAGTTAGTTGCTTATGCAGTCAACATTGCACATGAGTTGGACAACCCCTTATTAAATATGTAGAAATTTACAAATATCAAGGTTGTACTACATTCGTCTAAGTAAAATATCCTTTTGAAATTTTTCCTGTCCCTTTTTTATAATAATTCTTTAAAATTTTCAACTGCACTTGACCATTGTATCCCTAATTATGTGAGATATTTTTTTTGCGAGCTTAAATAAATAGTATGCAAAGCGATCAACTAATCATCTCTAATGAATGATGTAATCTTGTAAGATAACAATACTACCAATGGTCGACAAATTAAATATTACAAAAACTTTCTTAATTCATGTGAGTATTTATATATCTAATCAATGAGTAATTATATATCTAATCAATTTTTTTCTGTGGCTTACTTTTCATAAAAAAAGAGGCTTAGATATGTAATAGCTAATATCCACACATAGACTTGACATGCGGAGATGGAGATGGAGATGGAGATGGAGATGGTGAAGGCGTATTACAAGGCCAAAAACGTCTATTTTCCTAATGACTGGTGAGTATGACCCCTCAACACATGGTCCATGTCAATGGACACTTGTACCTTGAATTTCAATAATGAAGTGGTCCCTTTCAAAAGAGAAAATAAATCTATCCAACAAAAAAATAAATAAATAACTCATTAATATCGGAGAAGGCATTTAAGTGACAGTCCTCTCTGTCACACGTGAAATAAATGTACTAAAAGAAAAACAAGCAAGTAGAAAATTAATAAACTGTTTTACCAAAAAAGAAACTCAATTACTATTTTTTACTCAAAAAAAAATCACACTTGTTAAGAAAACTAAAACATAGTAGTTTGTAACATAGTTTTTTGTGTTATCTTTGAAATAAGTTTTATAAGAAGATGCAAAAACAATTTTTATTGGTAGTTGATTATAGAGAAAATAAAAAAGAGAGCAAATTGAATGAACTTTGCATTTAATTTTCCTTTGGAAAAGATAATTTTTTGAAAAAACATAATTAAATGGGATAAAAGTTGATCTTTTTTGCTTATAATTTGGAACAAAGAAAATGAGTTTTTTTTCCTTATAATTTAGGACAGAGGGAGTATTTTTTTTGCACAGAAACCTACAATAATTGATATCGTATTAGATAATGAAATTAAAATAAGGTAACCACCATCACAAATTAAATAAAATATTTAAAATGAATGAAAGAATCTAAAACACTTGAATTAGATAAAAATGAACATCTTTTAGTTTAACTAAAAGTCAAAACCACTTAATTAATTAATATATATAAACCATTATTTACACTTGAATAGAAGGCAAGATGACAACAAGCTGCGCCGCTAGAATGTGGTAATGTTAAACTTTTTGAGGAATAACTTTGCTATCTATCACGGTTTTAGAGCAACTCCAACGTCAATCACTTTGCAAGGATCTGCTAATTGGAGATTCAAAACATGAGTTATTTTGCAAGAATTATGGTTTGGGTCTTTCTGATGCACAAGAATAGAAAATGATATTTGCTAATAATTGGATTTGCCATATTATTAGCTTAATACTGCCTTTTTAGGGATATTAACATAATACTGTTGTTTTTTTTTTTATTATGAATATTAGTCGTACACGGTTCAATTAGTAAACATGTCTTCATGTAGCAAATATCAGTGATGGGACTTGCCATATTACCTGAATATTGTTATCAAACTTTAAGTTCAATTTTTATTTTATTTTAGTTTTTTCATATTAATATTAATTTAAACTAATTTAATAAATAATTTAGGTTGTCTTGTCAAAAATAATAATAATAATTTAGGTTGTAATAAAATTAAATATGAATAAAATGTTAATATGTGAAGTAAAGTTTATGGGTCCAATATAAGTTCTTTAGAATTCACCATTAAAATAAAAAACGAGTGGATTGTTTTAAGATGATATGAAACCCTATAAAATAATCATTGATAGAGTTATCATTAAAGATATTCTTATATAACTTATTTTTTTAAGGAACTTAATTATTTTATTGTTATTTTTTTGTTCAAGGGAACTTAATTATTAATATATGCAATAAACCTAAACATACATTTTGCAACACAAAAAATATATGAAATGATTGTTGTTTCTCCTCTAACCAATAAAAAAAAGGCAAAACCAAATCAAAACAAAACCATAAAGTGTGAACTCCACCGAACTCTCTTCTCTTCTTCTTTACCATGTCACTCCCACCACCGATACCACCACCGTCACTAGCAACTCCACCGAAAGCAAGGCCAACGGAGCTACCGATCCGGCAGATTCCGGGAAGCCATGGATGGCCGTTACTAGGTCCCTTATCAGACAGGTTAGATTATTTCTGGTTCCAGAAGCCAGAAAATTTCTTCAGAACACGAATGGACAAGTACAAAAGTACTGTGTTCCGTACCAATGTTCCACCCACGTTCCCTTTCTTCACCAACGTTAATCCTAACATCATTGCTGTTCTTGATTGTAAGTCTTTCTCTCACCTCTTTGATGTGGACCTCGTTGACAAAAAAGATGTTCTGGTTGGAGATTTTGTTCCTAGTGTTGAATTTACGGGAAATATTAGGGTTGGTGTTTATCAAGATGTTTCTGAACCTCAACATGCTAAGGTACCAACTATGACACCACCTACTTTCTTATATTTCTTCTGATCATGAAATTCATTTTGTCAATTTTGTTTCTTAATTATGAACTTTCTAACTCAGTGGTGTGAAATTTGATAACAATAAACAATTATTTATGAAATTCGCTCTAATCCATGAATGTAACTGCAAAAATTTCCATAAATTTCCCTTGTCATTTTGTTGTTCAAATGTAACTTTAGTTTGTCGGTTTAATCTTTGAATGTGTTTTTCTTCTTCTTCTTCTTCAATTTAGACCATACAATTACCAACAAAAGAAATATTGTGCATGTATTTGTGACTTTGATAAATTTTAAACAATTATAATGACATGTGACATTTTTAGAAGATCACAACTAATCAGACGAATGACTTTAAAAATAATTGTAAATAAGGACAAATGTTTTCAATGATAGGATAGTTATCATTAATTGGAAGTGTAAAATATCATTACTATACAAATTAAATTAATAAAATTAATCAATAAGTCTCCCTAAAAAAAATTAATTAATTAGTCTATGATTTTTATTAGGAAAATTATGTGGATGGATTATGAAATATTAATCTGCATGGGTATAAAAAAAAATTCAGTACGGGAAGGAGACAAATTGTAAAAAAAGCAAATAATAATTTTCACATCTGAATGTGAAACAAGTAACCGCAGTAGTTTCATAATGTATCAAAATTTTAAAATAATATTTAATTATGCGTTCATTTAGTAAGTATAGTCCACGCAGCTGAAATATGGTGCTAACAATAACTACTTTCCTTTCTTCTTCAAAAAAAATATATTTTCTTATAAGGATTGATATAACAATATATAAGTACTTATATGAATAGATATGTCAGTGCGTAAGTATAATGAGAGTTTGGTATGACACTATTAACATATCATTTTAACATCAGAGATTATTTTGAATATCTTAACACATAATCAATGATTATCTTAAAATTTTGATATATTAAAGGATTATTGTGATTGTTCGTTACATATTCAAGGATTAAAATAATTATTTAAAAAAAAATTGTAAAAGGAGACAAAATATAAGGAAAGATATTTTTGTTATCGTATGGACTAGGATGGTGGGAAGTCGTTTTCAACTTATTTTATTATTATTTAAGGTTTTAGACACTTTTTTCCGACAAATTTTAAGGTTTCCTAGTTAAAAAATTTAACGGTAGGACCAGATATACTGACAACTTACACTAGACGCTATAAACATGAGATATCATTATTTATTGTACTTTTTTTGGTTTAGCATTATTTATCATGTTGAGTTTTATTTCGTGTTACGTTAATAATTATTGAGTTTAGTATTATATTTTGACAAAAATTAGTTTTAATGTTTAATTTGCTATTACATTGTTTATTTTCAATTTTAGTGATGGCCACAAACAAGCAAAATATCCCATTGTTTCAAGGCTTGTATTTAGCCAGCCTAGATTATAGTGGTGTGTTTTGTCCCGTATTATTTGAAATCTCTCGACTTTGGTATATTTTTGGGACCATGACAATAGAAAGATTTTTTGGCTACCACTTTTTGGGACCATGACAATAGAAAGATTTTATTTTTTGGCTACCACACATTTGTATTTGCATCCTCACAATTTTTCAATTTTTTTTCCTACAAAAATATTATTTTTGTTCTTTTTCACAACAATTTGCTTTTTGAAGACTTTATTTACGAGTTTGAAGGGGAGGAGAAGACTTTGCCGTAAAATGAAGAAGTAAAGGGAAATGGAAGAAATGATAGTCCTCCAACTTGAGTATTGCGAGTTTCAAGAGTTAGAAAATGTTTGTTTTAATTTCTCATTTTCAAGAAATGAAAATATCGGAAACGTGCTTGGTTTGACCAATTTTAATTATAGTTCATAAATTATTGCATAAGATTAAGATTCAGAGGCCTAATAGAAATAAATGCAGTGATATAAATAGATTCATCAAAACAACAATTAGCATTTATTTTGATCATGTAGTAGTTCTAAAACATATAGTATACTTCATGCAGGCAAAGAATTTCTCCATGAACATTTTGAAGCAAAGTTCAAGCATATGGGTGCCAGAACTGATATCAAACCTAGACACATTTTTGGACCAAATTGAAGCAACACTGTCCAATTCTTCATCAGCAAGTTACTTCTCCCCACTGCAGCAATTTCTGTTCACGTTCCTAAGCAAAGTACTTGCCAGAGCTGATCCTTCCCTTGACCCCAAAATCGCCGAATCAGGCTCCTCCATGCTCAACAAATGGCTCGCAGTCCAGCTTCTACCGACAGTTAGTGTCGGCACCATCCAACCCCTCGAAGAAATCTTCCTCCATTCCTTCTCTTACCCTTACGCTCTTGTCAGTGGAGACTACAACAAACTCTACAACTTCATTAAACAACATGGTAACACTCTCTTCATTTAAAGTATAGTTTTTGTTAAAATTCTCAGAACATCATACTTAGTATATAATTTCTCTCTTTTTCATAAAAAAATACACTCAAGATTATATAATTTCAATGCATCATGTCCCATCAAATAAAAAGGGCAAAGGGCAACCCGGTTCACTAAAGCTCCCGCATATGCAGGGTCCGGAAAGGGGTCCCATTAATGATGTGAAAAAAAAACATTTGCTTAATTGATTTGATGTGTAATAAACAATATTGATAACAGGTAAGGAAGTGATAAAAAGTGGAACGGAGTTTGGGTTGAGTGAAGATGAAGCAATCCACAACTTGCTTTTTGTGTTGGGTTTCAACTCATATGGCGGGTTTTCAATTTTCCTTCCAAAATTGATAGACAGCATAGCGAATGGTCCAACTGGTTTGCAAGAGAAGTTGAGGAAGGAAGCGCGAGAGAAAGGCGGTTCTACTCTTGGGTTTGACTCGTTGAAAGAGTTGGAACTAATAAATTCGGTGGTTTATGAAACTCTTCGAATGAACCCACCGGTTCCACTTCAATTTGGTCGAGCCAGAAAAGATTTTCAGCTCAGTTCATATGACTCCGCGTTCAATGTGAAGAAGGGCGAGTTATTGTGTGGGTTTCAGAAGCTTGTAATGAGGGACCCGGTCGTGTTTGATGAACCAGAACAATTTAAACCGGAACGGTTCACTAAAGAGAAAGGAGCCGAGTTGTTGAACTATTTGTATTGGTCTAATGGGCCACAAACCGGTTCGCCAAGTGTGTCCAATAAACAGTGTGCAGGTAAGGACATCGTAACCTTCACCGCGGCGTTGATTGTGGCACACTTGTTACGTAGGTATGATTTAATTAAAGGGGATGGTAGTTCCATTACTGCCTTAAGGAAGGCCACATGAATAGTTAGGGTTGCTTTTCAATGTTTGTGATTATCAAAGACATATTAATGTATGTATATTTTTCTTTATAAAAGAGAGCTTGTATTGTATTCATTTATAGAATACTTGATTAGAAAGTTACGATTAAAGTGAGCAGAGTTCAATTATGATTTTACAGTAGTTTACTCAAGTAAGTTAAGTAAGAAAAAGAGAAGAAATGAAATGTGAATGAAGTCAAAAGTTGAAATAATTGTTGAATAAAGACCTTCCTTATACTTGAGCTTGATGCCTTTCATTGTTCTTTCAAGATTGAAGAACTTTTACAATGAAAAAACATAATATAGAACCATTCAATTAGCAATGGTGGTACTACATAAATGAACAAATAATAAAGCTAGCACCATTGACTTGCAAATTGTAGACAAGGGTATCCCATATTTTCCTTTCCCAAACAATCCTTTCAAAAATGGCAAGTAGCATAAAACCACATATGCACTACAAAAAACCTCTCCTACTCCATATCCATTAGTGCCACTCTTTACTAGTGGATTCCATCCCAACCAACTCATAAAAATTGCAATGAGTTGAACAAGCAAAATTGTAGTGCCCGGTAGAAAAATAAGCGACTCGTTAAAAATGAACCTACCAACATTTTCATTGGTACCTTCATTAGAAGGTACTTGTTCTTTCTTTGTTATTTCAAAATTGGTGTCTGATATTCTCAGTAACTTAAGTATGATAGTTAAGAATCCCAAAAAACAAGAATTCATGGTTGTTATTCTTCCCATTCTTTGGTTGTTCCACCATGTTCTGATTGATAACCCCGACTTTATGTGTTCTATTAGATTCGATACGTTGTAGATCACAAATAGAGTTGTAGGGATCCATATACTGAGTTCCTGTTAGAGCAACATTGTCACATACATATAAGATGTTTAGATGATAAACAACAATTTTTATAATATGTAATCTGAATTATGCTAACCTTGTTAGGCAAGAAACTGGAGTTGGTAATGATGCAATAGGCAGGTAGAAGAGCATAGCATATTTCAGGGATAGATCTTAATGCCCAATTAGTGATCCAAATATATGACAAGCACTCTCTAAATTGTAGCTTACCAAATAGGGTACCAAAAACTGGACAATGCTTGCTAAGAAAGATATCAAACAAGCCTGATGACCATCTCTTATGTTGGGCCATTTGGCCCAAGTTATCTTGTGGTGAACAGCCCATAAAGGCTATTGGATCTGGCGAACAAAGCTCAGATCGCCATCCTTTTGTATGGAATTTGAGCCCAGTTAGTACATCCTCTGATGTTGATCCATATAACCATCCCACCTAATATAACCAAAAGTTAACATAAGAAGCATTAACTAGCACATAAATTTGCATGCAACTTCGAGACTAATCCCTCGGGTAGGACCACATAAGAGTTTTAATATGATAGGAACGAATTTTGGGTTTTATTTAGAAAAAAGAGCATGGATACCAATTTATAGCCTTTGATTCAAATATTAATCCTATTTCCCACCTGTTTACCCCAAGCAGTGTTATATTCATAATCACAACTAGCAACTTTGCTTGCTGCTTCAAGATCATGTGATTTGTAAAGGTCAAATGTAGTCCCTTCCAAAATATGAGCAGCTGATTCAACAAATCCCTTTGAGGTTCCAAATTTTTGCATTGTTTCTTTTTCTGATAAAAACGTTCCTACACAAGATACCAAAAGTTTATATTTCTTAGGCTAATTGACTAATAGAATTAGTCCTACTATTTTATAATAGCATTAATTTTTCCTCAACAAAATATTCATTTTGAAATAATGAAAAAAAATATAGTAGTATATCTTAATATACCATTGGTGAAACCTTGACCCTTCTTTGCATTTTGAATTTCATTATGAGGAGAAAGACCATACATAACTTTTCTTCTATGAAAGCAATTTGTTCCAGCATATATAATCCCTTGAAGTCCAGCAAATCCACTTCCTATGTACTACAATACACAAAACAAGAAATGATTATTTGTTTATTTTTCTTTCCCAACATTATATTGGTCCAAGTAGAACTGTGCTGAGACCCTTTAAGCAAAATCTTGAGTTTGAGTCTTGTAGATTGAAAGATGTGATTGCGAAGAGACCCCACTAAAGATGACCAACCATATTTTCTGTCGGCAGAGGTTAGTCATACTGACGAAAATGAGTCATCGACAAAGTTGATTGATACTTCACACTAATAACATGGTAAATTGACTCACCATAGGCAAAGCCACAAGCTGATTTCCATAAGCATCATCTTTGACCGCATCATAGAATCGTTGTGGACATTGAGCAAATGCAACTTCCTTTTCTCCCTTTGAATCCAACAAAATACAAAGGGCATGTAGTACAATCTTAGAATTGTTCACATACATGTCACAATCTAAGTTTAGGATAAATGGAGCATTTGTCATCAATCCAGAGACTCTTGTCTGTAACACAATACGCATTATGAGAACTTTTGAATCAAAATTAAGGAAACTCATTGCCTTATAACAACAATTCAAGGAGTTGATCGAAGAATTATAAATGTTACCAAGACATTCATTGCACCAGCTTTGTGATGATGTGGTTGTTTTGGCCTCTTCTCTCTAGATATGTAGATTATGTGAGGCATCACATCAGAAATACCGTTGTTTTCTCGAATTACCTATCAATATATGTAGTAAAACATTTGATGATAATTAACTAACTAAGAACTCATCATTTATATATATCCATGTAGGTTGTTATTTTTTTTTTCTTTCAAATATTGTGACACATCTAAATAATGAAATATAAGTAGACGACTGTGTAAAATTATTTTACATTTCTTTTGCTTTTTAGTGACCTACTCATAGACAAAATAATTGGTCACAAAAGATATTGATTTATAGCCGAAATTCACGAGCTTGTTGATCGAAATTATATTCCTAGCTAGGTCGATTTTGTGTAACACAAAATTACAAATGATTAAAAATATGATTTTAAGGGTGTGTTTGGTTCGTTAGTGATGAAATTAATTGATTTTGATTGAATTTCTAAAATTGATTTTCGTTAAATATCTAAAGTTAAACGAATTATGGTTGAGTATGTTCACGTAAAAGATAGTTGAATAGTAAATTTTGAGTATGAAAGTTACATCTGACCGTAATACAAATTTTAAAATTCAAACTACAATACAAAATCAATTATAATATAAAACCTTAAAACATAAGAAAAACAATATTTAGTCTTTACTTGTGATGATTTAGTTTTTTTTTTCCTTTTTTTTGTGATGATTTAGTTTGAGATTGATCAAAAAATAAAAAACACGATCTGAACCAATAAAAACCTGAACCGGCCCTACTCAAGACAAACCTGTCATCAGAATACAATGTACAACCTGAAAACTTTAATGACTTCAATAATGCAAGTTGGTAATAATGGTATGTGATTTTTTTTTTAGAGTCTTAGGACATTAGTTAAGGAATTCAAAAGTAGAAAAATTGTATTGGAAATATAAACGGTTACTTTTAACCAATTAATTATTACACCATTTTTAATAAAATCTTACTTTTTTTGTCTGCTTAACCAATGTCCCGGGACACTGGTTAACATTGTCCTTTTTTTTAATGGAAAATGTATGCACAAAATCATTTATATTACTAATACGTATTTCACTGCCAAAAAGATTTCTATTCCCTTCTATAAATGTTAGTGTTACCTTGATTATAGTTGGATGATTTCTTGCTTGTGTTTGTGAGAAGACAGCAAATTCTCCCATTAGTTGACATGGAATTGACTTTTGGGCTGCATTTTGAATTTTGCTACTAAGTTGTTCATACTCTTCCTGCAAATTGTAAAAACACACATGAACACATTTTTAGCTTCACAAATGAAGGAGGTTTTTTAGTTGTTATTATTAATCCAAGATCCAATATTGTATTCTAAAGCTATCAATAAAAGACTAATCATTGTTGCAGTGTGTGACTGTTGCTTACCAAACATTTTTCTTATTTTAGTAATTTTGATGTAGTCCACTTTCTTTTTTTCTTATTTTTTATTTTTAAGAACATTATTATTATAAACAATTTCCACTTACTCTACTTTTTACACCTATCAGCTGTCATTAAAGGTGTGAAAACGACATCTAGCATTGTCAAAGGATAAAAGGTTCACCAATTCCATATAAAATCACTTAAAATTAAAGTCACATGTTTATATTTGAAAATTTATATGGTCAATATATATCATGTATTTATTTATGTCTAAATAATGGATCAATTTATTTATTTATTTTTTTGACAATTTTAATGGATCAAATATTAACAATAAAACATAAATATATCATTCTAAGTAAGGTGTACAAGTACACCTACATTTACACATTATGCAGGACAATTATTTTGTTTTTGGTTTACAGCTGTACACTGAATAAAAGTCAACATATTAATAATATTTTTAGAGATATGCTATTTGAAAACCATTTTTTAATAATTTATGGGACATACCAAAAATATAAAATGTGATGTGGATATTGAAGCGGAAACCATACAAGAAAAAATTATTAAAAAAGCTAAAATGGCTTTATATATAGAGTTGTCCGTTAATTTGACCCAAAATGGTTGTCAATATATAATTTCTCAAAGACAAAAGGAGATTTTGTCTCCATTTTCTTAAGTAAATGAATATGATCTTTTTATTTATTGAAATGCAGCTAAATAACAAAAAATTTACCTTCATTTTCAACCAATCATGTTTGAATTGTGGCAAGTCATTATTGTTAGCCATGGCTTCATCACAGAAATATCTAAATGGTGCTCTACATTGTACATTGTACTTCTTACAAAAAGGCACCCAAATTTCAGCAAATTTGGTAGCTTCCACAAGAGCATAGAAGGTAAGAGGTGAACAACCATCATCAGAAACATAACAAGCTAACTTATTAGCTGGATAATCAAGTGCCAACAATGACAATACTGTATTCACTGTGATTATGGGTGGTTCTAGCACTGGATCTGCTGTTGTTACAAACATGTCCAATGCTGGAAGCTCAGAATCAGATACCCTTTTGGAAAAAAACAACAAATAAATAGCAAAATCAAACATTAAATATATGCAAAATCTCATCGATACTATGCCCTGCCTAATAAAATTAATATTAGTTTAAAGTTTAATTAGGAGTAAAAGATTTCAATGTGGGAAATAGAGTATCATATTCTATATAGTATATACCATACCGGGTCGATTGGCTAAACTGATCCGAGATAAGGATTAAAAGCGTTAAAGAACCGATGTTAAAATCCCGAAGAAAATATTATTATAATAATTACTCCCTCCGCTCCTCTATTTTGTCATTATTTGTACGCATCCCATGTCAACACACCATTGGAAGTTAAATTGAGATGACACAATTCTTATTTCAAGGTCAATATTTTATATTTTAAAAAATTAAAACATGCATTAAAATCTGGACGGTGATCCCGATTCAATGACCATTGATGTACCGACTACGTGAATGCATGCAATCGGTAAGTGCAGGGAATCAAAATTCAACAACTAATATACTAACATTTATAATTTGAAAACCAATATATACTATAAGGGTAAATTAAATAGATAAAATGCAATTAAGCATTGTTGGATTTGTAGTATTTTGATTTGAGGAGTCTAGCAAAGTATATGGAGATGTATAAACTTACCTAAGCAAGAGACGATTCAGGTAGGTTTTGGTGTGTGCAGGAGTCCATTTGGTGCTCATGGTGGTAATCCAAGTGATAGCAAACCATGACTCACATAGAAATGCAACAAGGCAAGGAAAATTGTGGTTATTGTGGGAAGAAACACGATAAACAAGAAGCAAGAGGAGAAGGAGCAATGTCAAAGAATCCATAACTCTTGAAAATGTGTGTTTAACCCATATTTTTTCATAGAGAGGGAGGGAAGTTTTGTTCTCCATTGAGCAAATCACTTAGGAAATTACTCAAGCCACAAATGTGTGTCCTTTTATTCTAGCCCACTTGTGCTTCATGCTTTGGAGGACATAAACATATATAAAGGCAAAAACAAAATCATGGTTGGTTGGCTGGCGTGGTCTTATGGACAATTGGGATTCTATGCATATTCCATGTATTCACTAGGTAGTGTTAGTTGTTTAATTAAGATTAGATTAGACGACTTGAAATTTTGAGTTCCAAAGAAAAATTAATTTATTGAGTTTAATTGTTTAAAGTCACTTTGAATGTGTGATTTTTTTTTTTTTGACAATTGAGAAGTTTAATTTAAGGTTGATATAAGATTAATTTCATTTGTTAAGATTTAAGAATTGAAGTTTTGAAAGAGGAGTGTTATTTGAACAACTAATTTGGTGACAATTTATTTGACAACCATAATTTATAAAGAAAAAAGTGGTATTGGCACGGAAACCATAACAATAGAGAGATAAAATAAAAAGTAATATGAGTATGAGAGAGAAAATTGTTGCAAAAATTGTCACTAAATAGATATTCAAATATCATTTCTCGTTTTGAAATCACTTATTAGTATTTTTTTTTTTAAGGAGCCTTATAAGTATCATGACACCCGTGATCTATATCTATATAGAGAATATTTTGAAAGGATCAATTTTATATGAATACATATTTGTAAAATATAATGTTTTTTTGCAATGATAAAAAATGGTTGCAAAGAAAATCTTATCCCACGAACGTGGCGCTGACATATATACTTGGACAAAACATACACGGGCAAGAGAGTTGTCTATATAATATGAATATGAATGACATTTATACATGGACAGACCAGAAAAAGAAAATAAATGATAAAATAAATTATAAATTAATGCAAGTTGCAAAATCCTTGCTTCCAATGAATTTCCATTGTTGGATGGGTAGGTAAGTATCTTTGGACAACAGCTTTTATCTCACTCTTGTGCATTGCTATACTTTAAGATATTTCCTAGTAGGATAAAGTTACTGTGTGTTACTGGTTGTTATTTATTCTCATATTTGCCAATCTTAAAGTTCTAATTAAGCACAAAAATTTTCTGAGCATGATTGGGTGATAAGTAAGAGTTGGTAATATTCTAATGCAAGCAGATTTCAGGGACATGTAGGACAAAACTGATCCATTTATAAGCCAATCTCAGAAATGGATCTTATCACTTGTGTGCCAAAAAAATAAAATAAATTATACACTGATTGCTGAGGAACATCAAGTGGCACTTAGGCCCACCACCCCTACTGTAGGCAAATGTTTCATTATTAGAAGAGTATTACTTTTCCCATTCTATAGGATTATCGCGTGTCCTGCGTTTTTTTAAAAATGTTTTTGAAGTTTCCGGATTTCATAATTCGGAATGGTGTTTTTCTTTGTTATAGAGTGAAAAATATAGTTACGGATTTTTCCGGATTTTGTAATCCGGAAACTTCAAAAATAGGGTGCGTTACATGTTGTTTTCAGATTACATAATTTGGAAACTCCATAAACACCCTTTTTCAAGGTAAAACAGTTCAAATTATATAATCCGAACTGTATTAGCACAAATCCTAAACATGTTTGTAACATGTATAGCCATTTTAGGGACAATATTAATCTTCCTAACTTTTATCCTTTTGTTTTGGGTCATTGTTACCTGTTCTTAGTCAAAAATCGGGTTTTCGGGCTACTTGATCGGATTGCTCTGAAACTTCCCCAAAAAATCAGAAAAAATTCAAGGACCATGACTCCCCTAAAAGGGACTTCTTACTTTTTAATCGTTCAGACCCATTTTTCATTCTTTTTAATTATTCATATTCTCAGAAAAATCCGAAAAAATTTGCACTAGTTTTATTTGATTTTTAGAATTTTTTGGTGGTATTTTTATGATTTTATTTGATAGGTTTTTAGCATTTTTTACTTAGTTTTTTTGTTGTTTTTAAAAGCAAAACTCAAAACTGCTGAAATGTGAGAGAGTCTGATGGCTGATTATACATAAGAATTGTCCGGATTATAAAATCCGAAATAGTAAACATGAATCCGAATTTTAAAATCCGGACTGCACAAGGGCATTTTTAGAAAAATACAAGGCGCGCGAGAATCCAATAGGATGAAAAATGTAATACTCTTATTAGAATGTGAAGCACTTGAGTGGGTGGTCCACTATAAACCCGTGCTTAAAAATTGTTCAAAACTTCGACCATAATAGACATTGTTTTTTGAAAGTAGAAATTTACTCTTCTCTTGTGCCAATTTGTTTTTGGTCGAACCAATATCGAGTTTCTATCTCAACTAAAAGGATGAAGATGATTGTCAATTTCTACTTCCGCAAAGCGCTGCCAAACATCATGTCATTAGAGTTTAAAGTAATAATTTTTAAGTAGTAGTCCATCGTGTTTCAAACAAAAAACGTAATAGTCCATTGTAAACCACTATTGAAATATTCCACTGTAGAACCAACTTTTATTTAGACAAAATTATAAAATTTACTTGATGTAATCTATTTTATTTTCAACCTAACCACATGTGTAATTATGTAATATCACACAAACATTATGTAGACTGTGAATCTCAAAATGTAACAATCCTCATTTTACAATTCTCATGACTTGCATGAATACCTTACTTTTATGAACAATAAGAACCAACATTTTAAATAACTTCACTGAAATTATCATGCAATGCAACAACCCAACAAAGACTATACCAAATTTTTATGCAATCTGTACTTTTTCTTGAGACCGATTATTCGATTTAGCAACCCATAACGCTATCAGTTTTTCCATGTTAATTTAGATTGTGACGAGCTCTCTGTTCCCATCTTTTTATGTGCTAGCAATGCTATCCCCTCCTGAATTACACTTGTCTGCTTTCTTTTGATACTGATATACAATCTTCTTAGACTCGAGCGCAGTCACGCTAACATGTTGCTGTTTTTTCAATGCTTCAGCTTCTCGTGCCTTTGGATCTTCTAAGAATTACTCTACAAAATTCTTTTCTATTTCTCCATTCAACTATAGATAAAGAAACAACTGTTGTAAAAGGAGTTCAATATGAAAAGCAGACATAGAAAAAGTAATTTGTGACATATTGTGGGATCAATGTGAAAGGCTGGAATCAACACTATCGCTCTTAACAACTCATGTTTAACCTCTGCATATAAACAATGATATAGTACGATACATTGAAGACAAATAATTGAATATGATCAATATGTAATGGTAAGTTTACATGAATACACAAAAAGAAAAGCCAACATCACTGACTTGAATATTGTAGATAAAGGAATCCCATGCTTTCCGGTCCCAAACAACCCTTTAAAAAATGGCAAATAACATGCAACCAAGTAAGCACTACAAAACACTTCTCCAGGCCCATATCCAAGCCCACTTCTAACACGTGTGGCCCATCCAAATAAGCTAGTAGCCAATGCTGTGAGTTGAACAAACAATATTGTTGTACTAGGTAAAAATATTGGAGACTCATTGAAACTAAACCTACCAGTATTAGATGATTGGTCTGATTTCTTTGTTATTTCAAAGACAGGTTCAGATATTCGTAATAACTTAAGTAAGATGGCTAAAAATCCAAAAAACCAAGCACTCATGGTTGTAATTCTCATCATCTTCTGATTATTCCACCATGTTTTAAATGACAGCCCTGTTTTTAAGCTCTCTGTTATAGTAGATGTATTGTAAGTCACAAACAAAGCAGCATGTATCCAAAGTTTCTGTATAAGTCATCATTTATACAACCGTTAGTGAAAAGAGCAGTAGATTAGTTATTTAATATAAGAAAATATACAAAGTTTTTGGTGATATAATAAAAAAAGATCAAGTAAGGGATACACTGTATGAAATAATAATAATAAAAAATGCACTTCTTGTATACATTTTTTTCTTTACTTTCTTCTTGCTATTTTAGTTAGCAAACTAGAATAGTGTAGACAATAGTAAAATATGTAGTATGTAATTATAATCTTGGGCTCAGATGCATGTAATATTCCAATGATAAATAGTTATGTTCAGTTTGAATTTGTTCCGAGTTCAAAATAGAGTTGGTAACATGTATATGTGATGTTATCAAATATCAAAGGTGCTAGTTCTATTTATGTTTTGTACTCACCTCAGGCAAAAAGTTGGAGTTAGTCAGAATACAATAGGCCGGTAGAGCAGCATAACAAATTTCAGGGATTGATCTTAAGGCCCAACTTAAGATCCAAAAATACCCAAGAGCCTCTCTAAATTGGAGCTTACCATAGAGAAAGCCCAAAAATGGATTGTACTTGCTGAGTAGAATATCAAACAACCCTGAGGCCCATCTTTTCTGTTGGATCATACTTACTATGTTATCTTGAGGTGAGCAACCCATAAAGGCCAATGGATCGGGTGAACACATTTCAGATCTCCATCCTCTTGTATGAATGTCCAACCCAGTAAGTATATCCTCTGACGTTGATCCATATACCCAACCCACCTAATATTTTCAAAAAAGATTAGAAGATTATATGTTTTTACCTAAGTTAATGCATTATTACATCAAAAAGTTAATCCATAGTATGAACATTTTAGATCATGTTAAAATATCTTATGGAAAGCTTACAAACGTCCATGAATTTTGTGGGATTATATTGAAGAAATTAAATAAGACATGTCTTTGGATATATTGTCTATGTTGCTCACCTGTTTGCCCCATGCAGTGCCGTATTCATATGTGCAACTAGCAACTTTTTTTGCAGCCTCAAGAGTGTTACAGAGGTTATCAATAGGAGTATATGTTTTCCCTTCAAAAGCATGCGTAGCTGATTCAATAAATCTCTTTGAAGTTCCAAATACCACTTCCATCTCTAAAAAATTTCAACAAAAGAAAATGTATCAAGTAAATAAGTTGATTATTTTGTCTAAACCTTCAATTTTTAAAGGACAAATGTTTTTACTATTCAATCTTGTCATGAGGTAAGTAAAGTGTGTTCATATATTATTTCGACTAAGAATCAAACTAGGATTTCTCAAATAATTTGACGATTTCTGAAGCACATTAACCATTTGCAGTCAACCACTTGGTTGATAAAATTGTAATTTAAATGCATGTAGTTATAATTTCTTGATTTGTTTTTATATAAAATTATTATGCAAAGATATCACATGATAAAAATAAGGGTTAAATATGCTTTTAGTCCCTATAAATATACCAACTTTTCGTTTTAGTCCCTCTAAAGTTTTCGTTCAACTTTTAGTCCCTATAAAATTTTCAATCACTATTTTTGTCCCTATTTTTAAGTTAGTTTTTATATTTTTAAATGAAATTGTGCAGAAATGTGTAGAATATTGTATAAAAAATTCTCAAAAAAATTTAGAATTTTTTAACAAAACACACATTAATTATAATTTTTTTAACCTTAAAAAATATAAAAATTCATATTAAATTCATGTTTTTTTAAAAAATTTTAATTTTTTTTTGGGAGGGAGTCTTATAATATTAAGAATTTTTCTGCAAAATTTCATTCAAAAATATGAGTACTACATATGAGTTTACTTTAAAGGAGGGACCAAAAGTGAAGATGAAATTTTTTTAAGGGACTAAAAGTTGAAGAAATTTTTTAGAGGGATTGAAACAAAAAGTTGACATATTTACCGGGACCAAAAACATATTTAAACCTTAAAAATAACATCCCAACTATGCTGATATCACAAAACTATCACCTATCATTTACAATTAAGATTCTAATAAAATTATTAAAAAAGATAAATAAACAAAGAAAAACGTCGTTTATTTTCTTGAAATTAAGAATTTCTAATATTTTCAAACTAATTTTTAACCATATGTAGTATTTTTTTTATATATGGAATCATATGGAGTACTTAGAAATAACAAATTTCGGAATCATCTCTATTGTAGTAATTTTTCTTTTCAAATGCGCACACACACGTGGAAAAAAGAACAATAAAGATAACAAAGAATACTTCTAGAATAATAAATAATAACTATACATGTAGTTAATATAAATTACCGTTGGCAACATCATCACTCTTCTTTCTATTTTGAATGTCATGATCAGGACAAAGGCCGTAAATTACTTTTCTTCTATGGAAGCAATTTGTTCCTGCGTATAGCATCCCTTGAAGTCCTCCAAACCCTCCCCCCACGTACTATATTGGACAAAATAATTTAAAAAGTTATTCCAAAAAAAAGTTTTTTTATAGACTAACATGCACAATTTATTAATGTTTACAACTTCATGCAAAAGTATATTACTTTGACTTGGTGGTTAGGTGAATGAGTTAAGAAGTGAATTGATAAAGAGACTGATGATTCGACACTCACCTCAATGTAAACACTAGTAGTAATATTGACGTATGTTGTTTCAAAACAAGAAAACTTCACTTACCACAAACAATGCCACGAGCTGATTTCCAAAAGGATCGTCTTTTAGCCCATCATAGAATTGTTGGGGACATTGAACAAATGCAACTTCCTTTTCCCCTTTTGAATCTAACAAAATGCACAAGGCGTGTAGAGCAATCTTAGGATTGTTCACATGCATGTCACAATCTAAGTTCAAGATGAATGGAGCATTTGTCATCAATCCAGAGACTCTTGTCTGTTCAATATATAAATGATGGAATTTCAGATTGAAAGATTAAAAGCATTAGTTTTATACTCTTTTAATCACAAGAGATATACTTAGAAGTTAGATGTTGATATGCAATATTTCAATATGAATTTAAATAATTATATTTATATATTGTGTGTAAATAAAATATATTTTTAATCAATTGTAACAACCAGATTATAAAAAGCATATAGGGTTTTGCTAGAAGCCATTCATGAAGGTGTCTTTTAGCAACCCACACCTCAAGGTGTGATTTCCACTTTTTAGTTATAACTTTGCTAAAAGACACCTTCATAAAAATTAGTTGGTGTCTTTAACAAATGCTCATAGAATAACTTGCTAAAAGACACCTTCATAAAATGTGTCT